>LUMW01000945.1_pt1 | contig 10556 bp, 6 predicted proteins | sample 729761 | NCBI WGS metagenome assembly LUMW01 (sample SAMN03860302, study PRJNA289734) | marine metagenome | biome: seawater column; feature: ocean; material: water; isolation source: Red Sea water column Station 192 - depth 500m | place: Saudi Arabia: Red Sea | collected 2011-10-15 | depth 500 m
GGTGATAATTATCGGGTCACGGTGAAATATGCTGGAGACGTGCAGAAGCTCGCTTACGACATGGAGCAAACAGCCAAGGTTATCTCAATTGGGACCAGCCTTGAGATTGTGAAAGATGTCGGTAGCGCCCATGAAGTCGATGACCGATATGCTGTGCACAGTTACCGAGGGACCCATGGTCTGGGTCATGTTCGTTTGGCAACCGAAAGCGATGTTAAACCCGAGGCATCGCATCCGTTCTGGGCAACAGGATTCGCTGACGTCGCTATCGTCCACAATGGTCAGATCACAAATTACTGGAAAATGCGCCGTCGGCTCGAACAGCGAGGATTCGAGTTTACGACCGACAACGACAGTGAGCTTATTGCTGTTTATCTTGCTGACAAGCTTGCGCAGGGCCGCGATTTAAATGCTGCACTTGAATCTTCAATCGATGATCTTGATGGTACATTTTCTTTTCTAGTATCGACCGAAGACCAGATTGGGTATGCGAAAGACCGGTTAGCTGCTAAGCCTATGATTCTGTATCAAGATGATGATCTGGTGGCGGTTGCCTCAGAGGAAGTTTCCTTGAATCGGCTATTTCCAGGTCGTTCTCTCAATACTCGCGAACCTGCTCCGGGAACCTACGCGACATGGTCACGCTTGACCTAGCGAGTCTCACGGTTCGCGAGGTCAATGAGCAGCTCCGCCAATTCGGAGCTGAGGGTGTAGATGTTCACATAAGTAACCCTGATGCTCGACACCATATTGGCGTAGGCCTCACCGACCCAATCACTGTTCATGTTGACGGATCAGCAGGATATTTCTGTGCCGGGCTGTCGGATCAGGCGCATTTCAAAATAGCACACAACGTCGGTTGGGGTGTCGGCGACAATATGTACAGTGGTTCGGTTGTTGTCGGTGGCAATTCCGGTGCGATTCCGGGGGTCGCTATCCGTGGTGCCGAGATTGTGATTCGCGGCAATATGGGTTCTCGGGCAGGGCAGGTCATGAAGGCCGGCACGTTGTGTTGTGTAGGCAATGCCAATTTTATGGCGGGCTATATGATGTACGGTGGGCGCATTATTATCCTGGGTGATTCCGGTGAACGAGTCGGTGAAGACATGTCGGCTGGTGAGATATTTATTGGAGGGCAGGTTCAAGATCTTGGGTCCGACGCGATGATTGTTGATACGGAGTCAGGTGAAGACGAGGAGATTAGGGCCTTCCTTGATCGATATGAAATCTCCTTCAGTGGATCGTTTACCAAAGTCATCAACGCTGGCAAAAAATTGCGCTATGGGAGTAGTGAGGAGCAGATGCGTAGCCTGCCATTCACCGTATTTTCTGGTCAATCTGAATACTGGAATACCAAGGTGCAGGAGGACATTCATATCAAGTCCAATAGCGGCCGTTACCGGATTCGAGGTTATGGTGGTGCACGATCGTTACCACATGTGTCTGATCTAGCATTTCGCAAGGATCTTTCGAATGCCGGAAATGTAGCTGACGTTGTAAACCGGGTCAGCATGGAAACTCAGATCGGAGGGATCAATGGTGCTGAACCGCTGAAGCTCTCGATGCCGGTGATGATCGCACCCATGAGTTACGGTGCGTTAAGCCGTTCGACTAAACAAGCGGTTGCCATGGCTTCAGCCATGTCCGGTATAGCGGAGAATACTGGCGAAGGTGGAATGAGTGACGCACAGCGCGATGCAGCTGGCCAACTAATTTTTCAGTGTTTGGGTGGCCGACTGGGCTGGAATATTCATGATATGCGTAGAGCAGATGGCCTAGAGATTTATATCTCTCAAGGTGCTAAGCCAGGCCTGGGTGGACAGTTAATGGCAAAAAAAGTCACTCCAGAACTGGCTGAGATTCGGGGTATACCTTCTGGGATCGACCTTCGTTCTCCTTCTCGGCACCCGGATATTCTGGGTGCTGATGATTTGGTGATCAAAGTCGAAGAGCTTCGAGAAGCGACTGGCTATCGGTTGCCAGTGAGCATAAAACTGGGTGCTGGACGTATCCGGGACGATATCAAAATTGCTGTAAAGGATGGCTTTGATTTTGTTGAGCTCGATGGAATGCAGGGGTCTACCGGTGCAGGCAGTTCTGAAGTCATCGATCATGTGGGTATACCAACGTTACCCGCGATTATCGAAGCATTGGAAGCCCTCGAAGAAATCGGCGCGCGCGACAATATCGAGCTTGTTCTAATGGGTGGGCTGCGCGACGGCGTAGATGCTGTGAAAGCACTTTGTCTGGGCGCCGACGCAGCCGCATTTGGGACGTCTGTGATAATTGCAGGTGGATGTATTGCCTGCATGCAGTGTCATGTGGGTCAATGTGTGACTGGTATAGCAACGCAGGATCCTGAGCATGAACACCGGTACAAGCCGGCGTCTGAGGCCAGCAATATCCATCGGTTTCTAGAAAGTGTGCGGTGGCAAATAGCGGCTATCACACATGGATTAGGTTATACGGATGTTCGAGAGTTGAGCCGAGATGATTTAGTCGCACTAACACCAGAGGCCGCTGCGATTACCGGTTTGCCATACGAACCGTGGCAAGGGGATCGGTTGGCTTTGGCTCAGAACATATGAGTGTTTACGATCTCGAACGAATAGCGATTCCGGCTGTCCCTCCGGGATTTAAGGATGATACCGGCGATCATCATTTTGTGCCTGCACCTTGTCAGGTCGCCTGCCCAGTTGGCACAGATGCGCCGTCTTATATCGCGTATATATGGGAGGAAAAACCACAAGAAGCTTTTGAGGCAATTACGGCGACCAATCCCTTTAGTTCTATCTGCGGGCGGGTGTGTGATGCACCTTGTGAGCCGGCATGTCGAAGAGAGAACAGTGACGGTGCAGTTCAGATCCGTAACCTTAAACGTTATGTGATGGACCAGTTGGGTCCAAGTTACTACCCGGAACCTGCTGTCGTGACTCGTGACCAGAGTGTCGGTATCGTCGGTTCGGGTCCTGCGGGGCTGACGGCCGCACACGATTTGTGTGTCGCAGGATTTAAGGTTGATGTCTATGAAATGACTGACCGTGCTGGTGGAACAATGATTTGGGGTATTCCCGAATTTCGTTTGCCACCCGGAATTATTCAGGAAGACATCGGGCGACTGGAACACAAATGTCCAGGTCTTACGGTTCATCTGAACACGCCACTGGGCAGTGGAGCGACGATCGTGTCGTTGACGGTGTGAGTTTCTTGCGACGCGTAAACGCTGGAGAAAGACCTCATTTGCCCGAGACAGTCGTTGTTATCGGGGGTGGTGACGTAGCCATGGATGCGTGCAGGGTAGCTAAAAGATTGCCTGGCTGTAAAACGGTAAAGGTAATCTACCGCCGCGGTCCGGAAGATATTCCAGCCAGGAAAATTGAATTACATCACGCGATTAAAGAAAACGTCGAGTTTATCTACAACACGCTGCAGACGGGCCTAAAAGCTTCTGCTGACGAACTGCGCCTCTGCTGTGTCCGGACCGAAGCAGGTGAGCCTGATGAGGATGGGCGGAGGTCACCTCGTGTTGTGGAGGAAAGCGAGCATGAGATTGCGTGTGGTTTGGTGATTGCTGCGGTGGGCCAGAAAGGCGAATGCGACGAATTGGCCGCACACAATCTAATGGGCAGTGATCGTATAAAAGCCGATTTCTCGACGATGGGCACAACCGACCCTCAGGTGTTTGCCGCCGGCGATGGTGCGTTTGGTGGATCGACGATTGTTATGGCCATGCATCATGGCCAAAGGGCGGCTTACTATATTAAAGCGTACCTAGATGGTATTGCTGATCCCATGCCGTATCGAACCCCGTACCGAACCCGTCGCGTGCCAGTGGCGCAGGATTTGCTGTGGGAAAAGTTGCCGCTTGAGGAGCCTGTTTTCCATGGTATCGGTGCAAATCCCATCAAATTTCCGGAAATCGAAGATACCTACGACGAGGCCACCGCATTGCGTGAAGCGGCACGCTGTTATCGTTGTGATGCAGAGACAGGTTCGGCGGATTACTCGGTGCTACATCGGGAAGACCTTTTTTCAATGGCTCGGACGAACCCATTAGATCTCGAAAAGAATCGTGCCATGTTGCAGCGCCGATTACAGCCACGCGAAAACCCTTTTCCGGAAGGTCGCTGGCCCTCATTGGACGATATTGTATTTCTACCTGCTAACTTGTCGCGTTTGGTAATCGACCCGTATCGTGAGGCTTGTCGCATCGATATATCTTTGGGCGGACAGACGCCTTTGCTACAACTGCCGTTTTTGGTCAGTGGATTTGATGGCGTATCCACAGAAATACAACAGTCACTGGGTAGAGCTTTGCAGGATACAGGTGCCGGATATATTGGAAAAAGTTGTGTTGCTAGCGACATAATCTGGATTCAATGGATAGATGATGAATCATCCATTGAATCCACTGCAACAGGTTATGTTGTGCCCTGGAGTCAGGCGGTTCAACGCTTTGCAAACCGAATGCCCAGTACATTCACAGGGATCGCGGTTAGCAGTTTGGAAGACATCGACGATGCTGTTGAGTTTGCACTTGAATCGAACATCGATGCTTTGTTCTTGGACGGAGCGGGCAGCCTTGATGATCCAGAAAGGGAACTCAGCCAGCAGCCGCGGTTTGATCTGTTGCCGCAAACGGTCTCCAACCTGCGTCGACGCCGTCAGGAAGAAAAGATCACACTAGTTTATTCCGGGGGCGTTCGTTCAGGTACCGATGCAGCAAAACTGATCGCGATGGGTGCGACCGCAGTTGTTTATGGTGTTGCCGTGGCAATTTCAGCTGGCGGCGTTATTGATAACAACTTGATTAGATATACGTCCGACCGGTCGATGGACGAACGCATGGCTGGAGTAACAGCGTTGCTCCAGGCTAACGCTGGCGAAGCGTCTATGATGGCACGTTGTACTGGGAAAACTCGACTGCATAATTTGGAGCCCGAGGATTTGCGGGTTATCACGTTGTCGAGTGCCGACATGATGGGAGTTCCGCTTGCGGGCACACGTGAGGTCAAAAGATTGCTAGAAAGCTGACACCGCAGATTAGTTACCCCGTAAACTGCAGATTTATATGACTTTAGATAAAGTCAGTGTAACTTCAGTTCTGTACCGTAGCTCGCGACACGAGCGAGTACTTGGGTGCATACGCCAGATTTAGAGATATCACTAAAGATTTATCCGGAGAAAACTAATGCCTACAAATCTTTCAAAGGTCGCGACTGAGCGCGACATTAAATATTTTCTGATTAGTTTTGTTGATTTATTTGGCAGCCTGCGATCAAAGTTGGTGCCAGCTCGTGCCATTGCTGATATGCAGAAAGATGGGGCTGGATTTGCCGGTTTTGCCGCGTGGCTGGACATGACGCCGGCCGACTCCGATATGTTTTCTATTCCAGACCCGGACAGTCTGATTCAGTTGCCCTGGAAACCTGAAGTGGGGTGGTTGGCGGGGAATCTGGTCATGGATGGTAAGCCGGTTGAAGCCTCCCCTAGGGTTGCACTTAAACACCAGATTGCCCGGGCGGAAAAGCTGGGATTCCGGATGAAGACGGGTGTGGAATGTGAATATTTTCTTGTGAGCGCGGATGGGTCGTCAATTTCCGACCCTAATGACACTCAGGAGAAGCCCTGTTACGATCAATCGGCGCTTATGCGACAGTACGATGTGATCAGTGAAATCTGCGACAGTATGATTGAGTTGGGTTGGGGACCTTATCAAAATGATCATGAGGATGCCAACGGCCAGTTTGAAATGAACTGGGACTATGACGATGCTCTCGTGACAGCGGATCGACACGTGTTCTTCAAATACATGGTAAAGGCAATTACCGAGAAACACGGGTTGCGCGCAACATTTATGCCCAAGCCTTTTTCGAATCTTACAGGCAATGGATGCCATGCCCATGTGTCTGTGTGGGACAAAACGGGACAGAATAATCTGTTTGAAGACAGTAGCGACGAGATGGGTTTATCGAAGATGGCGTACCATTTTCTGGGTGGTATATTGCACAATGCCCAGGCGCTTACGGCTGTTTTTAACCCGACCGTAAACAGTTATAAACGCATCGATGCTCAGGTCACCACATCCGGTGCGACTTGGTCACCGAATGCCGTTACCTACGGGGGTAACAACAGGACACACATGGTGCGCATACCCGACAAGGGTAGATTTGAACTTCGTTTGATGGATGGTGCTGCTAACCCTTATCTCCTACAAGCAGGGGTGTTGGCAGCTGGATTGGACGGAGTTGAGAATGAACGAGATCCGGGTAAGCGTCTGGATATAAATATGTATTCAGATGGTCACAAGATTCGTGGTCTACGAAGGTTGCCTGCTAATTTGCTGGACGCAATTCGTCTTTTTGAAAAAAGTAAGGTACTGCGCTCAGGTCTCGGTGATGCATTAGTGGACAGCTATTCCAAACTCAAATATCAGGACTGGCGCAGTTACTCGTCTGCAATTAGTCAGTGGGAACGTGACCATACGCTGGACTGTTGAAGGTAGCGTCCGATGAGCACTAAGATTGGCGGTGGCTGGTGAAGTTGCTTGTTTTTCAACATATCGAATGCGAGCATCCCGGGATTTTTCGTACGCTTCTGGACGAGGCAGAAATTCACTGGGATGCAGTCGAGCTCGATGCAGGAGAGAGGATTCCTGATTTTGGAGCCTATGACGCGCTTTGGGTTATGGGCGGTCCGATGGATGTCTGGGAAGAAGATAAATATCCATGGTTGGTGTCTGAAAAGGCGGCCATCCGGCATTGGGTCTGCGACCTGAAAAAACCCTACCTTGGATTTTGTCTTGGTCACCAGTTGCTGGCCGATGCACTGGGTGGCGTCTGTTCCCCGCTAGCTGAATCGGAGATTGGGATCCTTGGGGTTGAGCTAACTGATGATGGACGCGCAGATCCTCTGTTTGCAGGTATTACGCCGCAGATTCAATGTCTCCAGTGGCATTCGGTCGAAGTTAAGACGCTGCCGGACGGGGCCCGTGTGCTGGCCAGTTCCGAAGCCTGCAGTTGCCAGGCTATGCGAGTCGGTGGCAACGCCTGGGGTATTCAATTTCACGTCGAACTTCAGGAGTCGACCATCCCTGAGTGGGGTCAGATTCCGGCGTATTCCGAGGCGCTGGACCGAACGTCGGGCCCCGACTCACTAGAGCGTATGCAGGCGCAAGCTGAACCGCTGTTTGCCAAGTTCCGAAATGTGGCGCAGATTTTATTCAACAACTTTTTGGATCACGTCCCCGGCTCAACAAATTAAGCTGGTTTCAGATCTGATAGCCCCACATTCCGGAATACACAGGGATAAGTGATGGGTCTGACCAAATTCGAGCCCAAACAATCACAAATCCGGGCCTGTGGCATACTGTGAGCCATGTTTGTCCACGCGTATAAAAGTGGGTAACGCGACCTCTGGTAACGGGCAGAGTCCCCGCTTATTCAGAGCCCTGCGGGATATTCTGCCAGCTGACGGCTTGCTGGTCAGTGACGAAGAACGAAGGCCCTATGAATGTGATGGGTTGACCGGCTATCGTGAACTGCCCTTGGCCGTAGCGATACCGGACCAGCTTGATCAGGTCGAACAAATTCTCTCCCTGTGTGATTCCCAAGGCGTACCTGTAATCGCGCGTGGCGCCGGTACCGGGCTGTCGGGTGGTGCAACCCCCAGGCGTGACGCGCTGTTGTTGAGCATGGCGCGGTTCAGTCGCATTATCGACGTTGATCCGGTTGGCCGAACAGCACGGGTTGAACCCGGTGTCCGCAATCTTGCAATCTCGGAAGCGGCTGCGCCCTATGGGCTTTACTATGCGCCGGACCCTTCATCACAGATTGCCTGCACGATCGGCGGCAATGTTGCCGAAAATTCGGGCGGGGTGCATTGCCTTAAGTATGGTTTGACGGTTCACAACATCATCCGTCTCGATGTCGTGCTGATTGATGGCGAAAAGATAACAGTGGGTAGTGAAGCACTGGATTCACCCGGATACGACCTGTTAGCGTTGATGACGGGATCTGAAGGGATGCTCGGTGTGGTCACAGCGATTACCGTGCGTTTGTTGCCGATTCCAGTTGCTGCCAAAACGATTTTGGCTGGTTTTAACGATGTCGAAAAGGCAGCAGATAGCGTTGCAAAACTGATCGCCGCAGGCGTTATCCCTGCCGGACTGGAAATGATGGATAACCCGGCAATTCGAGCAGCCGAAGACTTTTCTGAAGCGGGCTATCCACGCGATGCTGCTGCAATCTTGATTTGCGAAGTTGATGGTACTGAAGCCGAGGTAGACAGGCAGATTGAACTGACGAAGTCCGTTTTCGAGATTGAGGGCGCAACTGAAATTCAGGTCTCAACTACAGAGCAAGAACGGCAGCGTTTCTGGTCGGGTCGCAAGAATGCATTTCCTGCGGTTGGACGAATATCTCCAGACTATTATTGTATTGATGGCACTATTCCTCGCCAGCAATTGGGCCGTGTGCTAGCGGGAATAGCCGAACTCTCAAGTACCTATGGTTTGCGGGTCGCGAATGTGTTTCACGCGGGGGACGGCAACTTGCACCCATTGATTCTTTACGATGGGGCGCAACCTGGCGAATTTGAGCGGACAGAAGCGCTTGGTGGAAAGATCCTAGAGTTGTGTATAGAAGTCGGTGGAACAATAACTGGAGAACATGGTGTCGGTCTAGAGAAGATCGACCAGATGTGCGTGCAGTTCGAAGCCAGTGAGCTCGAGCACTTTCACGGTGTAAAGGCGGCGTTTGATCCCCGTGGATTGCTCAATCCAGGTAAGGCCGTGCCAACTTTGGCACGTTGTGCTGAGTTCAATGCGATGCATGTTCACGACGGTCGTATCCCTTTCCCAGACATAGACCGTTTTTAAACATGATCCAGATGAACGATAGATCTGCTGAGCTGGTCGAGTCCATCAGCGCAGCTTCGTCGGTTAAACGTTCGCTACAGGTTGTCGGTGGATCGAGCAAGCTGTTCTATGGCCGGGAACCTGAGGGTGAGGTTCTGGCAGTCGGTGATCACACGGGAATCATCGCTTATGATCCCACCGAACTCGTCATCACTGTCCGCGCCGGGACGCGGCTTACTGAGCTAACCGCGGTGCTGAGGCATGAGCGGCAGATGCTGCCTTTTGATCCCCCGCTATTTGGTTCGTTGGCAACCATTGGCGGGACTGTGGCTTGCGGGTTGTCCGGCCCCAGTCGGCCATACCTCGGTGCTGTTCGGGATTTCGTGTTGGGTGTTGGATTGATCAATGGGCGGGGTGACCAGCTTCGATTTGGTGGTCAGGTCATCAAAAATGTCGCGGGCTATGACGTGTCGCGCTTGACTACGGGTGCTATGGGGACACTCGGCGTGATACTTGACGTGTCAATTAGAGTGCATCCATTACCGGAGAGCGAAAAGACTTTGTGTTATGAGCTCACCGAAGAGGAGGCATTAAAGAAAATGAATAAAGTGTCCGGCAGGCCGCTGCCGTTGACAGGCGCCTGTTATTATCAAGGTGTCCTCAGCCTTCGACTGTCAGGATCGGTTGAGGGTGTCTCTGCGGCGGTAGATGTTCTCGGCGGTTCACAGGTATCAGGTAGTGAGAGTATTTGGGCAGCATTGCGTGACCATAGTCACCCATACTTTCTTTCGGATAAGCCGCTTTGGCGGCTGNNNNTATAAGAGACAGGTCCCTGCCGAGTGTCGCCGGATCTTTGGATCTTGCGGGAGAGACATTTGTGGAATGGGGTGGCGCATTACGATGGCTCCAAAGCGAACTATCTCCAGATCTTATTCGAGCTTCTGTTTCGGCGCTGGGCGGTCACGCAACACTGTTTCGCGGTGGTGATCGGTCGGGCAGTGTCTTTCATCCAATTCCGCAGGCACTACACCAATTGAATGTACGATTGAAACGGACTTTCGATCCGGACAGGATTCTTAATCCCGGTCGTCTATATCCTGATATATAGCGCCATGCAGACTAAGCTTGCTGCATTTATCTCGGACAAACCGGCTGGCCTTGAAGCGCAGGAAATTCTTGGGCGCTGTGTCCATTGTGGGTTCTGTACGGCCACCTGTCCGACCTACCAATTACTCGGCAATGAACTGGACGGACCTAGGGGACGGATTTACCTGATCAAGTCTATGCTGGAAGGGACGGCTTGCTCGAAATCCACTTTACTACATCTTGACCGGTGCCTGACTTGCCGATCCTGTGAGACGACTTGTCCGTCAGGGGTTGAGTACGGCCGCCTGCTTGAAATAGGACGCCAGGTGGCAGAAAAGACAGTACCAAGGTCGATTGGGCATCGCCTGGGTCGTCGGTTGTTGGCCTGGTTTTTGACCAGCAGGTTCTTTCCTTTGTTGGTCGGATTAGGCCGGTTAGTCCGTAGGTTTTGTCCAGAAAAGATAGCTCGCTATATCCCCGTTGGTTACGCGGCCGGTGAAATACCAACGTCGAGCAGGTCAAGGCAGATGATTGTGCTAGAGGGTTGCGCGCAGCCCACGCTCAGCCCGAATACAAATGCTGCCGCGGCCCGGGTTCTGGACCGGCTTGGGAT
>LUMW01000456.1_pt1 | contig 10495 bp, 12 predicted proteins | sample 729761 | NCBI WGS metagenome assembly LUMW01 (sample SAMN03860302, study PRJNA289734) | marine metagenome | biome: seawater column; feature: ocean; material: water; isolation source: Red Sea water column Station 192 - depth 500m | place: Saudi Arabia: Red Sea | collected 2011-10-15 | depth 500 m
CACATGTAATTCTTCAAGCGAGCTGCTTAGGAGGGAAGAAATTATAACACTTGGTGGGCAACTTTCGAAAATCACAAAACCTCTCGTTGGCTTGAGCTACGAAGGTAAGCCAACATTGGGCTTCTGGATGAAAAGAGGGGGAAGAAAAATTCCTGTTTTTGCTAATAGCGAATTTCTAAACCTTTTTTGCGAAACAGGTATTGAGTTTGAACCAATGGAGAGTATAAATTTAAAGAAACTTTTCTATCAAAAAATGGGTAAAACTAAAGAAGATAGAATTAATCGAACGATTTGTTTTGATTCTCACTTTGGACAAGATTGCCTAGCTCTTACTAAAGAGGCCGGGTCTAATGTGATAGCCCTTAGGCTAAATGATTCTCAAATTGTACTCGATTTAAATAATTTGAATCAGGAAAACTTTCAATATTGGTTTGGAGCTAAAAATGATAAAAATCAAGTAACTCACCTTCTTGATCTAAGGCAACTCTTTTTTGTGGATGCAGCTCAAATTAAAAAGCAGGGAGTTAATGCTGAGTCTGATGGAAGTCCAATATTTCTTGATTCTTTTAGTAAAAACCCTGCACATCTATCAGATAAGGATGTATGGAAGGTATTTAAAGAAGATTATGATAGTAAAAAAATAAAAATGCAGATCAGCTCAGTTTATGAAGATAACTATGAGGGCCGAAATTCCAAGTATCAAAGAGTATTGGGAGAAAGCCCATTAGCAGTAGAGTTCTAAGAGGATTATAAAATGAATGCAGATGAATTAAGACAAATCTTTGAGGCAAGTATGAGTGAGTTATTTGACTTAAGTCATACAGAAATATCTAGAGAGTCTGAGCTATATTGCCAAGTTAAGTACAGTTATAAACAAGGAGATACGAAAAAGTTAAATGATCTCAATCTGTATATTCAAAAGGAAAACTTTTCAAATGAATTAAAGCTAATAACTAAAATACGCGCTGGACTTAAAAATAAAAAATTAGAAATAAAGAAATGGATTGGAGAAGTTCAGAAGTTTGATGATAATAATATTTGGAAGGGAGAAATTTTATTTTCTATTGGTTATGCTCTTCATTTAGAAAAAAAATATTATGATTCTAATAAAGTTTATATTAAGTCATATAAATTATTAATGGCACATAACTGCATTGAAAAAGGTCTTATGGCCCTACATAATGCTATTAGTGTAATAGCAAATCTTTATCCTGATAAAAGACAATTTGCTGACTTTCATTATCTTTTGCAAAAGGCCACTGACTATAAATCAGTTAAGTTGGCAGCATTGGCAAATCTCAATTTATCGATTGAATATCAAAAAACTGGAGCGACACTGATGGCCTTAGAGAGAATTGATTTGGCCATTAAGGGATTTGAAGAGGTTGAAATGGAGTCAACACAATATTATTTGGCCCTGGCCCAAAAGGCCGATCTATTAGTCGATATCGAAAAATTTAGTTCCGCACTCCTTATTTTAGAAAAACTAGCAACAAGCTCACATGATTTTGCGAAAAGTTCAGCTTATACGATTAAGGAAAAAATTCAAAAGAAACAAAACGCTCAATATAGGCAAGAAAAAACAGCGACAAATATTCATTTTTCACCAACATTTGAACAACGAAGATTGAATGAAAAACGAAATAAAAAACCTCCTAAGCTTGGAAAAATGGAGAGTCGACTTGTTGATTTTTTAAGCTCTGGTCCTAAAGATAAAATGAGTATTATTAAACACCTCTATGGTGAAGATATTGACTATTTTTCTCTTGAGGGAAGGTTTAAAAGTCTTCTTGTCAGAATCAGAAAAAAACTTCCTTATAGCATTGTATTTCATGATGGAGAGTATTCCATAGAGGGAGAAATAAAAGAGTTAGAAGACAAGAAAACGAGTTAGTTTTTGAGGAAGGCCAGAAAGGCCTTCATTAGTGTTTAGTTCATATTCTATTTTTCTTTATCATCAATTTAGTAAGCCGGTTTATAAATTCTTCCTTGGTTATAGTATAAAGTAACTTCTATTACTAGAATAAAATCCTGTGTTATCAGGTACTTATGGGTAGGAAAAAAAGTATCTAAGAGTAACTGTTTTCGATAAAGGAATTGTTTTAATCTTGCCTCAATAAAGGAGACGAAATCAGTGCCCTCAATTTTAGGAATGACACAAGTAAGGAGGGCCTTAACACGACAAACTGGGTAGTAAGAAAATTGTCACTTTCGTCTTGAGTAAAAAAACAAAAAATTAATGAACAACGATTGCGCTGCAATCATTATATAGATGAGCATAGCTCAAAGGAGATTAAAATGAAGAGTATTACCCTATGGCTGAGTTTACTTATCTCAGTTTCTGCTTTAGCAGAGCAAAAAGTACTAGAAAGAGAAGACTGTTATCTTTACCCTGGTTATAACAGTTTTGTCCAAAGTTCATCACTTGATGCTGCATTAGAAAATAAGGGATACGAAGTAGTTGAGTATGAAGAGGATGCATCTTTAATTTGGACTTATGATTATAAAAATAGGTCAAAGGCAAAAAGTACTTTTTTTTATGGAGAAGTATATCGTGATCTAACTTATGAACTCAAGCTAAAAGACTTGATTAATAAAGAGGATGTTTATCATGCTAATGGAAGGTGGTTAGGTTCTGCACCGGCTATTTTGACTAAATCTGAAATTACATATAGGAGTTTGGATATCTCTCTCACTAACTTCGTTCGCTTGAGTTTTGACAACGAAATCGAAGAAGACAATATCGAAGCGACACAAAAAGCGATTAATAAGCTACCGAGTTGCAAGCTAAAATAACTAGATTAAGAAAAATCTTTGCTCAATAGAGTGCATTACCCCCCCCCTAAAAATTGGGCGAAAAGGCTAACCTTTTCGCCCAAAATATAAAAAGAGAAAAAATGAGCAGCATAAAATAAAAAACTTTAACTCGCAGAATTGAAGTTTTTTAGTATAGACAGAATTTTCTCTTTGGAGCTCTTTAATTTTATAATATCTTTATGAATAAAAGGAATAATTTCTTTTAATTTGATTTCATTTTCATTTTCATTTTCATTTTCACTAGCTAAATTTACATATCCCATAGACCAGCGGGGAAATATTCTTTCTTTCGATTTATATTCTAAAAGTTTTCTTATGGATTTATGTCTTCGATCTTTAGATATTTTTGTATACATTTTTTCAACTGATTTGGAATCGCCCTCAAGGAGTTGAATAAAAAGTTTATCGTTTTTAATTAAAATTCCTGTCAATTGTGCTTGCCCATTATTTTTTTGAGATGTTTTTAAAATATCCTCCATATCTCTTTGTTGGTCAAAAAATGATGATTCTTCAGAAATATAAAGTAGGTGATATAACATATTATTTTCCTTGCGTTTTAATCATAACAAACTCTGCTCGAATTCCAAGGGAAAAGCAAAGCTTTGTATTTGAGGTTTTAGATGAAATGATCAGTATCTACTCACGCTTGAAAAAGTCATATTAAGTCATTAAAGAAGTCCGAGTGATTTCTATGGCGGAAGCGGTCATATTTTATTTCTCTCTATCATCAATTTAGTAGGGCAGTTTATAAATTCTTCCTTGGTTATAGTATAAAGTAACTTCTATTACTGAAATAAACTCCTGTATTATCAGGTGTTTATGGTCTATTAGGAAAAAGTATCTAAGAGTAACTGTTTTCGATAAAGGAATTGTCTTAATCTTGTAACAACAAAGGAGACATTATGAAAACTTTATTATTAAGATTCGTTTTTTTTAGTTTGTTAACAACATCAACATCAACGATGGCCTTAGATATTGTAACAAGCCCAATTCAAATTTTTACAAAACCTTGTTCAAATTATTTACGCTATGGATATGCAAGTGCTTTTTGCTTTAGTCAAAAATTGAGTTATTCAATGGTAGGTAAAGGAAAAGGTCATGGAGATATGAAGATATTTGCCTTTATCTTGGCTTTACCGTTCACGATATTAGATGAGGAGAATGAAAGAGTTCAAATGAATACAAAGCTTTTAGCAGATCAAGGATATACTGAAGAAGAAATTTTTCAATATAAAACAGACTTAGAGTTGGTTGAAGTCGAGTCTGAAAAAGAAAAAATTAATAATTCAGAAGATGCAATTAGACTACTTAAATCACTTGTAGAGGATAATCAAATTCATCAGAGTACAATTGAAATAATGGGACTGTAATGAAAAAGTATTTTCTTATTATATTTATTTTTAGTCTTTCTTATTTTTCGTCTACATATGGAAAAGTCTGTGTCTTAGCTCTATTTCCAAATGACTCAAAGGAGATGGATAAAGTGAACCTTATTTTTAAGAATTATTCCAGGGCAAGAATTTTTTCTGCTGCTAATTTTGATCAAATAAAGCACTGTTTTAAGAGCGAGGAGTATCGTGAAATATTATGGTTATCACATGGTACTATTGGTGGATTAATAACTCCATTTTCTGCGCCTGTTTTTTATTCTCAGAAGGATAATTCAAAACATATTATTTATAAAAGGTTTTTTGAGATTTTGGCCAATAGTCTAAATAGAAGTCTTAAGCTTAGGGTTGCATTTTGTGGAGCAGGAATAAATGGGCTAAATTCTTCTATAGACCCGTTAGTCGATAAAATAAGAAATCTGTCCGGAGAAGTAGAGTTTTCTCCCAATATAGAGCTTCTTTCTAAGCTTTATACAAAACCTGTGACAGACTTAAGCTTATCTTGGCTTTCCAAGAGTTTAGACCCATTGATTATTACCAAGTGGAAAACCTCAGAAAGTCTTCATTGCAATAGAGCAAGTAAAAGACCATGTATGAAAATATGTACAAAAGAAAATACTGCAGTTTGTAGTAAAAAGTCAGCAAAATACATTATACCACTTAAAACGACTCAAACAGAGTAAAGGAAGAAACAATGAAAAAATTATTTTTATTAACAATTTTAACCGTCTCAACTTGTAGCTTTGCACTTGATGTAATTACATTTCCAATTCAGATGCTTAGTCCTTGTTCTAAGCCTAGAGCTTTTCGACAATATGCTCATGTTTTTTGTTTTACCATAAAAGCAACTGATGATGCTTTTGGGAACCGTACCGTACGCCCCACCCCTTATAGAATTATTTCTTATTTTTTATCATTACCCTTTATGATTTTAGATGAGAAAGATCAGTCGTTGTCACTTGATGCTGAGCAACTGCTCGATCAGGGTTATACGATAGAAGAATTGGGACTTATTAATCAGGACTTTGAAAGCATTAAAAACAAACTTTTAGAGCATTCTGGAAATGACTTAAGAAGTGAACAAGAAATTATACACGAAATGAAAGATCTTTCAGAATTAACAAAAGACCTGATAGGGTTGTAAAACATTTCATCTTTAATTTTTAAGCGAGTACTAGATGAAGCGATTGAAGTTATAGGGTGCTCTTGCATAAGAGCGCCTACTTATTTACTTTTAAAATTAAATCTCTACTGAATTATATTTTTAGATGTCTGAACAGAAAAGCTTATTTCATATTTGAAACTATTTACTTCTAGCATAACTGCTCACTAGCGCCTCAAGGAAATTCCTTTTTAAAAGCACTACAGAGGTTCGTTACTAAGTTTGAGCTTTCTCTATCATCAATTTAGTAGGACGGTTAAAAAGTTTTATGAGGCTTATAAATATTATTTTCCTTACCTTATAATAATCACAACAAACTTCGTGTAAATACTAAGAGTAAATAAAGTTTTTAGAAAAGAGGTTGATTTATAATCTTTTTAATCACATACTATCATCTAGGTATTTTATTCATGCCTCCCCCCTTCAATGGGAAAGCACTAGAGTGTTGAGTAAACTTAATTTTTTTAATCTAACCTTTAATTTGGGTTTATACAGAAGAAGGGAATGTTTGAGGGCCTAGTATTGGAGGTTTCAGATGAAATTATCAGCACCTATTCACGTTTTAAAAAGTCATGCTAAGGCATTAAAGAAGTCCGAGTCGATTTCTATGGCGGAAGCGCTCAATAGGATTGCAAAGCAAGAAGGATTTAGCTCATGGTCTCTCTTGCAATCAAAATCTAGTACATTTTTTCCTAGATCTTATGATCAAGTTTTAAACTTTTTTAATGGAGGAGATTTGGTTTTGGTTGGTGCGAGACCGGGATACGGTAAAACAAGTTTTACAATTGGTTTATTTGTTAAGGCCATACAACAAATGAGAGCTAAGAGTTATTATTTTACCCTTGCGGAGACCCATAAAGATGTTGCTGGTCGGATGAGGGTATATGATGAGCGTCTTGGTCAAAATGATGATTTATTTGAATTAAACTATTCTAATGATATATGTGCAGACTATATTATAGATCAAACTAAAGACGGTATTCAAGACAACTCTGTGATCGTGATAGATTACTTACAACTTCTAGATGAAAAAAGAGTAAATCCACCACTTCAAAAGCAAGTGGAAACGTTAAAAGCATATGCTAAAGAAAAAAATTGTATCGTTATTTTTTTATCTCAGGTAAAACGTGAAATTGAATATAAAAATGATCGTAGGCCAACTAAAGAAGACGTTAGATTGCCGAACCCTCTTGATACTAACCTCTTTAACAAAATGATCTTCTTGTATCGGCCAAAAGATGATTCAAAAGAGGTAGAAGTTTCTTTTTCTGGTAAATCTAATCATGTTTTTACTGTCGGTTGGAACAAATATAAAATTAAATTCTATTAAAAGGTGGAGTATGGAAGTAAAAAAAGTTCTGAGATTAAACATAAAGTTCCGCTTGGTAAGTCAGAGCAAGACTATCCTTATGCTTGGTCACAAAAAATCTTTCATACTGAACAGTTATTTTTTCATAGTGAGAAGGTGAAGCCAGGTAAAAAGTCTTCAGCTCCTCACTACCATAAGACTATTGATGAAATCATTTATGTGGTTAGTGGTAAACTTGCGGCGATAGAGGGAGATCAAAGAATGAGTCTTGAAAAAGGGGATAGTATTTGTTTTTATGCAAATAGTGATAAAAAGCATTATTTTGAGAATCTTTCAGACTCAGATGCAGAGTTTTTGATTTTTAGACGTGCTGATAAGAAAGAAGATGTCGTGTATTAGATATTTTTGATTTGTATCGTTTTTATATCTTTTTTATCACTTTCCATTTTACATTTTTCTTTGATGATTTTATTTTTACTCTTTCATAAAAAATACTAAATGATGAAGTCGTTAAGTAAGGAAGAACATCACTTGGGTCTAATCGAGAGTTATCCACGACACTATTATTGGTCAGATTAACTATTCCGTTGGAGCTCCAAGTTCCATTTTTCCAAACTTTAACTTCAGGTATATTAATCATATTAAAATTTGTATTAGACTGTAGGACTAAGGGGCTGAGATAAAGACCATTAGAATTATTTCTGATAAGTGAGTATGAATAAAGCCCTGCAGAATTAATATTCTCAAGTAATATATCATCTCCTCGTTTACAGAAGTTCGTTTGGTCTATATCAGAATCTTCTTCTGTAGGCAGTTTACTTGTTAGGACTGCAAGTTTAGTTAAATACAAATAGGCTTCTTGTCCACCTGAGTTTTTAAAATCAGATTGACTCATTTGTTGCATATTAATTTTGTACGTACCAATAAAACTTTCTGGTATGTTTGTAAGATAATTCTTACAAAGTGAAGATCTGAAGTTTTGGTTACAACTTGATAGAAAAAAAACGATGATGCTTAATAATGATAGTACTTTCATTTTACCACCCTACAATTGAAAAATTTGTTTTTATTGCTTGAGTATTTAATTGCTTGAATGAGTAGAACAGGTCTGAATCATTGTTCCTCATTAAGACTGAGGTGTTTTCAGATTTATCTGTGAAATAAATAGAGCTTATAAATGTTGCAGGTGCAAATTCTTTTTTGAATTTAAAGTTAATCTCATTGTTTACAATTTCATCAGCAAAGATAACCCCAATTCTTTTTTGATTAGTATCATTAATACCTATACCAAATATTTGAATCATTTTTATATCACTTAAGTCTTCTATGGCCATTTTGAGACTGTTTTTTTCACGATTAAATGAAAAACTAGAAACTTCTGGTCCTTTGCGATCCACTGGAAATGTTGATAGAGTAGGGACTTTTAAGGATTGAGAGGCATTGTTGCAATTCATACGTTGGTCTTTATAGAGACAACGTTGTGGTATATGACTTCCACCCATTACATATGTCATCTCATTAGGAAGGTGATCTTTGACATTCATTCCTGCTAGTATTTCAAAACATACCGAATGTATACCTGTTGTTTGATTGTAACTTCTCGTTTTTAAGATTTTTTTATTAATAGGAAAGTCTGAGTTTTCCTTTTCATATTTGAGTTTAAAACCTGAAATCATCTCTTCAGTTTGCAGCTTTTTAGGATAATCAAAAGAAAAATAATAGCAGACTTTATCTCCAATATGAATTGAGTCTGTAGGACCTGAAGTGTTTTGAAACTTTGCATGAGTTAACTCTATCCCTTTTGAAATCTTTCTTATACTTCTAAGAATGATTTCTACATGGGAGAGACCATGGCCTTCTTTTTTTCTAAGTGTATGAATCCTTACAACTTTTTGAGGTGCAATAAAATAATATTCCCAGTTTTCATAAGTGTGTCCATTTTGTCTTAAGGCCGATGTCCATCCAGAAATTTGAATATTAGTTGAAGATCTAAATGAAAAAGAGGGATGTCGTTTTTGGATAATTGAATATAACTCACTTAAGTTATTTGCAGGAAAATGTTTTAAAAACTCAATTGATATTTCACTTTTTTTATCCGAACCGACTTTTGGCTCATTACTGGCAATCCATTCTTTAAATAATCCTTCATCACCGCTAATATCGTTATCGAGTACCTTCCATGAAAAAGGAAAGGCCATTTGGTAATCAAAGGCTGGAAGTTGTTGGATAAAAGGAGAGCCGACTCCAGTTCCTGAGAATGAATTGAAAGTGATCATATATAGTATAAAAATAATTTTTTTCATTTTTTATCCTGTAGCCATGAAAAAAAGTTAACATTTAATTGAATGAGGTGATCATGTCCTGATGACTCTTCTAACCAGGTGTCTATTTCACATACAAATTTATGAATTTTCTTTTTTAATTCAGGGATATTTTTTTTAGGTATTGAAACAGTTAAAGTTTCAAAATGTTGTTCTGGCTTTTTAATCTTTAATTCATCTAATGAGCGAGAGATCATTTCAAGATGAAACTTCATCATTGCCATCGGAGAAAGATTATCTTTAAACCAAAGACTTTGATCATCTTTTTCTAGTTTATTATTTGTTTTTTTTAGTAAACCTAGCTTTATTAAAAAATTATAGGCTTCTTGTAGTTCTGAGTTTTTTAAACCTAGCAGTTTTGCAATATTTTTCTCTTGGGGAAGTCCAACAGACTCTCTTATGACTGGGTAATACCATTTAGATAAGTATTTCACATCATCACGGTTTAAGTTTTTAAATAATCCCCCATGAAATTGCGACCTTATTCTTTGAAGTATCTCTTCTTTATGATCACCAATTTTTGAATCCTGTAAATCTATGAGTAATAAAAGATACTCTTCTTCATCATCAGAAAGATCTAAAGCATAGGCCAGGGAAGAAGCCATTTCTTTTGATAGTTTTCTTGTCCCATTAAGAACCATTGATATAAGTTGAGGAGAATTAATTCCAGCTTTTTTGGCCAGCCATCTAATGCTATATTTCTTATCTAAAGAACTTATAAAAGAAAATTTGTCCTTGAGATATTCTCGATAGTCTAGATAATCGATAATTTGAGGAGAGAGTTTTTGTGTTTTTTCCACTAGTTTTTCCATGCTAAATATTAACTCAAAAAATATAGGGTCACAAACTGTGACCCTATATACTGTTTAATAGGAAAATGAAAATGCTGGTGTCAATGTGACCAACTTAGAGATCATTTCCTCTGAGAGGCTTTCAATGACTAGAGTTTCATTTCCTACATTAATCTGACTTGCGTTAAATTCTAGTAGGCGTGGATCAGACTTTCTACGGATGATTTGATAAGGTATTCCGGAGTTATCAATACTTAATTTGTCCAGTGCGTAGTATGGAAAAGAAATAGAGTCATTACCTTGAGTGTAGCTAAATAGTTGATATGTATTATATTGTGTTTTGGCCTGGATGATTCTTTTTCCTGCAATGATACAGCTTTCAATGATGTTATCTCCATTAATCTGATATAAACCTTTGCCAATTTTTGCAATACTGGATGTTTCTTGTCTGATATTGAAGTTTTCGCTGTAGAGATTTACAGTCAATTTAGTAGGAAGGTTTTTAATATCGCTTCTGTTGCTTGAATTACAAACAGGATTTTCAACCTCCATACAAGAAATAAAATTTAATGATAATAAAGTTAATACTAAAAGTTTCTTCATTTTTCCTCCATTGAAAAATTAGTTTGATGTCTTGTATTTATTCTCTATGAGTTTGATTTAATAACAATAGCTGATGGTCAGATTGCACTCACAGAGTGTGAGCA
>LUMW01001032.1_pt1 | contig 10483 bp, 6 predicted proteins | sample 729761 | NCBI WGS metagenome assembly LUMW01 (sample SAMN03860302, study PRJNA289734) | marine metagenome | biome: seawater column; feature: ocean; material: water; isolation source: Red Sea water column Station 192 - depth 500m | place: Saudi Arabia: Red Sea | collected 2011-10-15 | depth 500 m
CGGATAAGCTGTGGGCTCCCCGAACAGCACTATTCTGAACGGCGGTACACCATCCGCACCCAGCTTTAAATGCGCATCACTTAAAAACTGCTGAACCTCCGTGGTTGTAATCCCCTCGTGCATAATCCGTGCTGCACCCGCATGAATCTCTAGAGTAACGTCCATGGCGTGCTGTATCAGGGCAATCTCGGCATCTGACTTTCTTATTCGGCACGGCCCAGTGATCCGACTGCCGTTCACATAATCAAATCCGGGGGCGGCTTGGCGAAAGGCATCGTAGATAAAAAATGGGGCGGCCTCATCAATCGCTACAACCGCACCTGATCCATAACGTGACGCAACAATATCAGTAACTAACCGGGCCGGGGCTTCATGCTCTTCCCATACCCGAATATCGCTACCAAACAGGAGCATTGCTTTCGTTTTTTGTGCCTCAAAAGCAGGGCTGATGTAGATCACCTCACCATCAGCAGGAATGATGGCGCCGTGTAGCCGCTCAGTCGCCCATAGTCTAAGGCCGGTGAAGTAGACCAGACTGGTCGTGGCCTCGAGAAACAAAGCATCAATACCTTGGTCGAACATCAGGCGCTGTGCCTTCTCGATCCTGGTCAGCCGCTCATCGACTGTGATCGGTTGATAGGCTGAAGGCTGTTCAAGCCGGCTTAACTCTTGCGCTACTGTAGACCCGCCTATTCCCAGTGTCATGTCCCAACTCCTTCAATATTCTGGTACCCCACCTCGAGATTACATACAGACCGCGGGGTCGGCACCCGACGTGTCAAAGCGGCCACACCCAGAGAATCATGGGCACCCCCACCGCAACCACCAATACCTCCAGTGGCAACCCCATTCTCCAGTAGTCGCCGAAACGGTATCCACCCGGCCCCAGGATGATGGTGTTGTTCTTGTGTCCGATGGGTGTCAGAAACGCACAGGATGCAGCCACGGCTACCGCCATCAGAAACGGGTCTGGACTGACATCCAGTCGCACGGCCAGTTCGACAGCGATAGGCGCGGCGATCAGAGCAGTGGCGACGTTGTTGAGCATGTCGGACAGCGTCATCGTGACAACCATGATGATGACCAAAATAAACACAATAGGCAGTCCGTCGGTCCACTCGATAATGGTTTTCGCAATCAACTCAGCAGCGCCGCTGCTTTCAAGTGCGATGCCTATCGGTATCAATGAGCCCAGTAACACAATGACGGGCCACTCAATTGATTCGTACAACTGCGATAAAGGCACCAGTCCCGCTATCACATAAATCAGGGCAGCGGCTGCCAAGGCAACTGGCAGGTAGACCATGCCGGTTGTGGCAGCAGCAATAGCAACTGCAAAAAGGCCGATTGCCAACCACGCCTTTTTTCTTTGAATCACGACAAGCCCTCGTTCGGCCAATGGCAGGCAGCCTAACCATCCCACCACATCTGGCAACTCGTCTTCAGAACCGGACAGCAACAGAATGTCGCCAGCCCTGATCTTTAATTTTCTGATTCTTTCCCTGAATTGGCGACCTTGTCTTGACACTCCAAGAAGCATGCTATTGTGCCTGGCGGCGAGTCGGAGACTCATCGCCGAGCGCCCCTGGATTCGGGCACCGTCCGGAACCACCACCTCTACTAGAATCTGGTTATCCGCTAGAACGCCAGCACTTTTCTGTGCTGATGCATATTCTAGACCGGCGGCACCGATGAATTTATCCATCGATTCCACACCCCCCTGGATAACGACAAAATCACCGGCTCTGACAACATGGCCCCGGGCAAATCCTGACATCCGTCGACCTGCACGGATCAGACCAAGCACGGCAACGTCATACTCCTCCGCCAGCGGATCCAACTGATCGAGATTATTACCAACAACCGCGGCGCCCTCAGTGACCCGGGCCTCCGCCACATAACCGGTAAGGTCCTGCAGTTCCTGCCTGGTGTTGTGACGCCGGCGCTCCGCAGGCAACAATCTCCAGCCAACAAGTGAAACAAATACGACACCAACAATAGCCACCACGATACCGACAGCTGCAAAATCGAACATGGTGAACGCCTCCCCAAGCGCTTCCCCGCGGTAGGTTGCAACAACGATATTTGGCGGGGTACCAATCAGGGTCACCATACCGCCGAGAATGGTCGCGAAAGACAGCGGCATCAGCGTCAGAGAAGGGCTGCGCTTGGCTCGGCTGGCAGCTTCCATATCCACAGGCATCAGCAATGCAAGGGCCGCCACGTTATTCATCAGCGCCGACAGTGCTGCTCCGATCACCGAAATCAGGCTGATATGGGTAGACAATGCCGCGCCACCGCGCACTACAAACCGTGCGATCAGCTCCACTGCTCCCGAATTTGCCAGGCCACGACTGACGACCAGCACCAAGGCCACAATCACTGTAGCCGGATGCCCAAAGCCTGCAAAAGCTGCTTCTGTGTCGACCAGACCGCTTAAGACCGCAATCGTCAGGGCAGCAAACGCAACGAGATCGTATCGAATACGACCCCAGACCAGCATTACAAACAGCAGCCCCAATACGATGAACAGCCCCGATTGATGGTAGGTCACAGTAATCATTCAGTACGAGGTGATGAGCCCGGCCTACTTGGGTTGCATCCGGATAGCACCGTCAAGCCGGATTACTTCTCCGTTAAGCATCTCATTATCGATAATATGCTCGACCAGTGATGCGAATTCTTCAGGCTCACCAAGTCTCGGCGGAAAAGGAACCTGGTCGGCGAGACTCTCCTGCACCTCCTTGGGCAACCCGGAGAGCATCGGTGTTTTGATCAAACCAGGTGCGATGGTCATTACCCGTATACCGAACCGTGCAAGTTCCCGCGCGGCGGGCAGCGTCAACGCAACCACACCACCCTTGGAAGAACTGTATGCAGCTTGTCCGATTTGCCCATCGTAGGCCGCAACCGATGCGGTATTGATAATGAGACCGCGCCCACCACTGTCTCCAATCAAATCCAGTTCTGACATCGTTGCAGCGGTCAGGCGCAGCACGTTGAATGTTCCAATCAGATTCACATTAATAACTTTTTGATATTCGTCCAGATCATGGGGGCCGTCACGACCAATAATGCGGCCCGCTAAAGCGATTCCCGCGCAGTTAACAACCACTCGCGGTGGACCTATCTCGGCCACAACCCGCTCTACAGCAGATGCAGTGGATTCCGCGTTAGCTACATCACAGGCGATACCCACACCCCCAAATTCATCCGCCTTGTCCTGGGCTGCTGTCTGGTTGATATCAAGAACAGCGACCCGGACTCCTCTTGCCGCCAGCGCGCGCGCTGTGACTGCGCCCATACCGGAAGCGCCTCCTGTCACCACGGCTGATTGGTTTCTCAGGTCCATAAACTACGTCCTCCCACATGTGCCATTTCTTGGCCGATTAGATATTGCTTGCTTTATAGCAGAATTTTCCCGTTAGAGGCTTCCATGTATCACTGAGGCCCGTTAATCTATACCGATTGAGATTCACAAAAAGGCAGTAATTGATGACTGAGGATACGATCCCCGTAGAACGCGAGTCTATGGAAGTCGATGTTGTGATTGTCGGTGCGGGACCTGCCGGGCTATCGGCAGCCTGTCGTCTGATGCAACTCGCTCAGGAACATGAAAAAGAAATCAGCGTTGTTGTACTTGAGAAGGGTTCCGAAGTGGGCGCTCATATCCTCTCGGGAGCGGTCATAGAACCCAGAGCCCTATCGGAACTCTTTCCCGATTGGCAGGAACGAAGCGCACCGCTGACCACCCCGGTTACCCGCGACGAAGTCTTCTTCTACCGGAATCAAACCAAAAGCATAAAGGTGCCTAACTTCACCATTCCTCGAACCATGCACAACAATGGCAACTACATCGTCAGCCTGGGGAAAGTTGTACGTTGGCTAGGAGAGCAGGCCGAGGCCCTGGGTGTAGATATTTTCCCGGGATTTCCCGCCAGCGAGATCCTATTCAGCGAACTCGGTGCCGTCAAAGGTGTCGCGACAGGAGAAATGGGGATTTCATCTGCCGGTGACCGCAAACCCACCTACGAACCAGGGATGGAACTGCACGCCAAATACACCGTGTTTGCGGAAGGCTGTCGCGGACATCTCGGCAAACAACTCACGCGTCAGTATGCCTTAGATCATGAACGCTCGGCACAACACTACGGCATAGGCCTCAAAGAACTCTGGGAGGTTGACCCCGCAATTCATCAGCCGGGGCTCGTTATTCATGGGGCCGGCTGGCCTTTGTCCGAACACGGTGCGACTGGCGGTTCTTTTCTCTACCATCTGGAAGACAACAAGATCGCCCTGGGGCTCATTGTTGACCTGAACTACAGTAACCCGCATCTGAATCCTTTTGAAGAACTACAAAGATATAAAACACATCCCGAGATCAGGAAATACCTCAGCGGCGGCAAGCGGATCAGCTATGGCGCCCGGGCCATTACGAAAGGCGGGTTTAATTCTCTGCCTAAAATGTCTTTCCCCGGTGGCTTCCTGGTTGGCTGTGATGCCGGTACATTGAATTTTGCCAAAATCAAAGGAACGCATACCGCAATGAAATCGGGCATGGTTGTGGCTGAAACAGTATTCCAGGTGCTGGCTGATAACGATCCGGGCGGCAAGGATCACACGCACTATCAAACCAACCTGGAACGTTCATGGTTGATCGACGAACTAAAACGCTCGAGGAACTTCGGCCCGGCGCTACACCGATTCGGTACCTACCTGGGTGGTGCATTCAACTACGTCGATCAAAACTGGTTCAGAGGAAAGTTGCCTTTCACGTTGCGCGACGAACACAGGGACCATGACAGCCTTGTTGATGCCGCCAGTGCTCCAGCCTTGGAATATCCCAAGCCGGACGGTGAGCTGACCTTTGACCGTAATTCATCAGTATTCCTGACCAATACCTATCACGAGGAAGACCAACCAGCTCACCTGAAACTTGGCGATGAAAATGTCCCCATTATTGTTAATCTTCCAAATTGGCAGGAGCCGGCACAACGCTACTGCCCGGCTGGAGTCTATGAGGTACTAGAGGACAACAACGGTCAGCGCTTTCAGATCAATGCACAGAACTGTATTCACTGCAAGACGTGCGACATCAAGGATCCAAGTCAGAACATCACCTGGGTGACACCTGAAGGCGGTGGCGGTCCCTCATATGCAGAAATGTGATCCAGATTTAGGCCACGAAAGCGCGCGCATTCTGGAATAAACGAAGCCACGGACTGTGTTCCCCCCAGTGAGCGGGGTGCCATGAATTACACAGTGTCCGAAAAACCCGTTCCGGATGCGGCATCATGATCGTTACTCTGCCGTTCGCAGCAGTTAACCCAGCAATGCCCTCTGTAGACCCGTTCGGATTGTAGGGATAAACCAGCGTGGGCTGATCCCGGTTATCGACATAACGAAGTCCGGTCTGATTATTATTCGCGAGGTGCTTAAGTGCTACATTGGAATCGAATGTCGCCTTGCCTTCTCCGTGTGCCACTGCGACCGGCAGATAACTACCTTCCATACCGGCCAGTAAAACTGAATCAGATGCCAACACTTCCACCATAACCTGCCGCGCTTCATACTGCTCTGATTCGTTCTTATCAAAAGATGGCCAATGCTCCGCTCCAGGTATCAGTTCCTTAAGTGCTGCCAGCATCTGACAACCGTTACACACACCCAGCGCGAATCGCTCCGGATGCTGGAGAAAAAGTTCAAACATATCCCGCAACCTAGACTGATAAAGAATCGACTTCGCCCAGCCTTGACCCGCACCAAGTACATCGCCAAACGAAAAACCACCACAAGCCGCAAATCCGGCAAATTCCATAAGGTCTCGATGACCTGCGGCAAGATCACTCATCGTGACGTCGACTGCACTGAAACCCGCACGGTCGAAGGCCGCAGCCATTTCAAGCTGGCCGTTGACTCCCTGCTCCCTGAGGATCGCTACCTGTGGTCGACTCCCCGCCAATATTGCCTTGACAGCAGGGTTCTCACCGAGATCAAAGGATAATTCGGCATGCAGTCCGGGGTCTGTAATGTCCAGAATCCGTTCATACTCAGCGTCAGCACAGTCAGGATTGTCCCGCAGACGCTGCATTTTCCACGATACTTCCGACCATGCTCGGTGCAAATCGATCCGTGCAGCGCGGAACTGCTCCCGACCATCGGCTATGATCTGTATATCATTGTGGTCCTGCTCGACGCGACCAATCACTCTGGAGCAATCACCCAGTCCATAACTGTCCAGGCAGGCAAGCACCGCCGCCTGATCATCAGCCCGGACTTGTAACACCACACCTATTTCCTCGCTGAAAAGTGCCGGTACGCACAACGTAACAAAAAGTCCGCCATCGGATCGGTCGTGATAAGCAATCAGTTTATGCTCGCCGATTAACTGTCGAGTTGCCGCAAACAATCCTGCAAGTAGCCCCGGAGAATCTAGATCCGGCCCATCACATCCGATCTGGCTAAATACCTGCGCCAATGCAGACCCTCCCAGTCGGTCGAGCCCAGCCCCGAGATCTACCAGGATGAGCACGGAATCGAGACTGGTCTGCAACAACGGTGTCAGAGTCCGCCGAATATCAGCAACCGGCGCAAATGCAGATATGACCAGTGACAATGGCGCCACGACCGTATTTGCCGTCTCGTTCAACGCCCAGGTAGTTTTCATCGACAACGAGTCTTTCCCGACAGGTATTGAAATTCCGAACTCAGGACACAATTCCAGCGCAACAGCTCTTACAGTGTCATAAAGCGCGGCATCTTCGCCCGGATGTCCGGCTGCAGCCATCCAGTTGGCCGACACTTTTATATCAGTCAGCCGCTCGACTGCGGCAGCGGCAATATTTGTGATTGCTTCCGCCACCGCCATACGGCCACTACTGGCCGGATCAATCAGCGCCAACGGCGCACGTTCACCCAGCGCCATTGCCTCACCCGCATAGCCTTCAAAACCGCTAGCAGTGACCGCGACATCCGAGACGGGTACCTGCCATGGTCCTACCATTTGATCACGCACGATCTGACCCGTCACACTGCGGTCGCCAATGGTGACCAGAAACGATTTATCAGAGACACCGGGTAACCGAAGTACACGTTCAGCAGCGTCGCCGATGCTGACATCGTTTAGCTGTAACTCTGGATAACTATCGCTCCTGCGGTCCACGACTCTGGACATCCGCGGCGTATTACCAAACAGCACATTTAGATCCAGGTCAATCGGCTCACTCACTCTTTCCGGCACGGTTGACTCATGGGTTACTTGCGGGCTAGTTTCTGCTTTCACCTTGAGCACGGGCGTTTTAGTTGCCACGCCTACAACACTGTATAAACACCTTTCCCGTTTACAGATAGCCTCGAATTCTTCTAACTGATCAGGAGAAACACCCAACACATAACGCTCCTGGGCTTCGTTGCACCACACCTGCATGGGTGACATCCCCGGTTCATCGTTCGGAATTTTCGAGAGGCTAAACTCGCCACCGAGTTTTGAATCATGGATGAGTTCCGGCAAAGCGTTAGATAACCCACCTGCACCGACATCATGTATTGTGATGATCGGGTTGTTTTGCCCTCGCGCAATACAGGCGTCGATTACTTCCTGACAACGTCTCTGCATTTCGGCATTTCCACGCTGAACTGACGCGAAATCTAAGGACGCTGTGCTCTGGCCGGAATCGACACTCGAAGCCGCACCCCCGCCCAATCCAATCAGCATTGCCGGTCCACCCAGCACAACCAGTTTAGCCCCAGCCGGCATGGTATTTTTATAGACATGGTCAGAGCGTATATTGCCCAGCCCACCAGCCAGCATAATCGGCTTGTGGTAGCCGCGCCGAACCTCCGGACTACCGCTTGCACAAGCGACTTCCAGAGTCCTAAAGTAACCCCCTATGTTGGGGCGACCAAATTCGTTGTTAAACGAGGCACCGCCAATAGGCCCGTCTAGCATAATTTGAAGCGCATCGGCCTGGCGGGAATTACGTATTTCTGGCAATTCCCACGGCATCGAGGCCCCGGGCAAACGAAGGTCGGAAACAGAAAATCCGGTGATCCCCGCCTTGGGCTTTCCTCCGCGCCCGGTAGCACCCTCATCCCGAATTTCCCCCCCCGAACCGGTCGCTGCGCCCGGGTAAGGGGAAATTCCCGTTGGATGGTTATGTGTTTCGACTTTACAAAGTATGTGCAAAGGCTCGGCTGTACGCTTGAATTCACCGGATATCGGGTCCGGTAAAAACCAGCACCCCGTCTGCCCCTTAATTACCGCTGCATTGTCATTGTAGGCCACAAGCGTGCCTTGCTTGTGTCGCTCATGGGTCGTCCTGATCATGCCAAATAACGAATCAGCCATAGGCTCGCCGCCTATAACCCAGTCCGCATTGAAAATCTTATGCCGGCAGTGTTCTGAATTAACCTGCGCGAACATCATCAATTCTGCATCTGTTGGATCTCTTCCTAAACTTCGATACTGTTCCACCAGATAATCGATTTCATCGTCCGACAGCGCGAATCCCATTCGCTCATTGGCTTCAATCAATGCATTTTGGCCACCGTGCAGGACCTCGATCTTCGTAAGTCTTCCGGGCTCAGACTCAGCAAACAACGTCTGAAGATTTTGTCGATCAGAAACTACCGACTCGGTCATTCTGTCGTATATCAATGGGATAAGATACTGTTCGACGGCTGAAAGCTCGAGCACGCCTCGAACACTCCACGATACCCCACGCTCGAGACGAACAATCTCAGTCAGTCCGCAACGGTGAACAATATCAGTGGCTTTTGTCGACCAAGGTGAAATCGTGCCCGTACGGGGAAATACCATTATCTCCAGGTCAGTGGCTATCGTGTCGGCTGAGACACCGTAATCAAGTAAGCGGTCTAATGTTTCCCGCTTCTTGGCCGGGAGATGATTTCTTGTTAATGCAACGTGAAGATAGCGAGCAGACAAGTCTTTTAGACTGGGCAGGTTCTCACGAACCTGATCACACAGTTTGCTGATACGAAACCGCGAAACCGCTGACCCGCCATCGAGGATCAGCACGACGCTGGTAACACCGCAATCAACCTACTGTATAGCGGCAATGTCGAGGTCAACACCCAGTCGGAGTGCAACTTCCTCGTAAGCCTCAATCACACCGCCCAGACCATGTCTAAAGCGATCCTTGTCGAGTTTTTTTCGGGTCTCAGTATCCCAGAGACGGCAACCGTCTGGTGTAAATTCATCGCCCAGTACGAGGTTGCCGTCATAACGTCCAAACTCAAGTTTGAAATCAACCAGAATCATGCCTGCATCCGCAAACATCGCTCCCAGGATTTCGTTAACCTGAAACGTGTTCCGTTTCATCACTGCAACCTCGTCCCGAGTTGCCCAACCAAAAGACTCGATGTGGTAGTCATTGATCATCGGGTCGTGGCGGGCATCGTCTTTCAGAAAAAATTCAAACGTCGGTGGTTCGAGATTCAGTCCATCTTCAATGCCTAGGCGCTTGCACAAAGACCCCGTTGCAATATTACGCACGACACATTCCACTGGAATCATATCTAGGTTTTTCACAATCGATTCGGTCCTGCTGAGCAACTTGTCAAAGTGTGTACTAACACCCGCATTCTCTAGCGCCTCCATAATAAACGCATTAAAAAGATTGTTGACCATACCTTTGCGATCCAACTGCTCGATCTTCTCACCATCAAACGCAGAGGTGTCGTCCCGAAATTCCATAATCAAACGCCTGGGGTCCTCGGTAAGATGCATCGATTTCGCTTTACCTGAATAAAGTTCTACACCACGTTCCATAGTCTGTTATCCCAATTAATCTTCAGTTTAAATTCAAAGAACACCGGCCTTCTGCAGCGCGGCACGCACATCATCATGATACTGCTCGGCCAATGCTATTAACGGAAGACGAATTCCCGAACCGATCAGACCTTGCTGACACACAGCCCACTTAGCGGGGATCGGATTGGACTGAAAAAACATAGCCGCATGAAGATCTGCCAACTGATTATTCAGAATCGTGGCCGTGTCAGTATCGCCAGCTACCGCTGCGACACACATCTCGTGCATCAGTTTAGGCGCCGCATTGGCGGTAACTGAAATAGTTCCCTTTCCCCCTGCCAACATCAATTGACAGGCAGTACCGTCCTCACCCGAATAGACCGAAAACCCATCCGGGGATCGATCGATTAGATCACAACCCCGATCGATGTCGTTAGTGGCATCTTTTATGCCCACAATGTTATCAATTTCTGCCAGCCGTAAAGTGGTTTCATTACTCATATCGACCGCCGTACGCCCAGGAACGTTGTACAAAATCTGCGGGATAGCCACAGCAGACGCAATTGAACTGAAATGCTGGAAAAGTCCCTCCTGCGGTGGCTTGTTGTAATACGGCACGACCAACAAGCAGGCTGTGACACCTGCCGCTGCAGCATCTCGAGTGAGCGCAATAGCCTCAGCAGTTGAATTCGCTCCAGTGCCGCCGATGAC
>LUMW01000485.1_pt1 | contig 10472 bp, 10 predicted proteins | sample 729761 | NCBI WGS metagenome assembly LUMW01 (sample SAMN03860302, study PRJNA289734) | marine metagenome | biome: seawater column; feature: ocean; material: water; isolation source: Red Sea water column Station 192 - depth 500m | place: Saudi Arabia: Red Sea | collected 2011-10-15 | depth 500 m
GTCAATGAAGGCTTTGATCGCCCAACAATGGACTCAATTGCCACAAGGGCCAATGTCTCTAAAAGGACACTTTATAAACACTATCCTAGCAAACGCTCCCTGTTGGACTCTATTCTTATTCATCTTATTTCAAACAATCAAAAAGCACTTGAATTTAACTTTAAAAAGACGGACTCACTTAAAGATCAGCTTTGCCATATCATCACCCAAAAAGCGAAATCCTTACTCGAACAAAACAATATTAAACTAGCTAAGATTATCCTCTCTGAATACCTTAAAGATGAAGGGCTATTAAAAGAACAAATCGAAGAAGTTATAAAAAATGAAACCATCACAATTAAATGGATTCAACAAAATCAAGAGGCAGGCCATATTAACTCTGATCAATCCGCCCTTGATACTTTAGAGTTTCTCAACGAAATCATTAACGGAATTATTTTCTTTCCCATGCTTTTTGGTAAAAAGCAAAACTATACAAAAAACGACATTAGCAATATAGCGACAATGTTTTTGGCGGTTAAGGAAGTTAAATAGAATTATCAACTAATATTTATAAACTATTAAATATCTAAGAAATTCTTCCGATAATTGTTCTAATGAAAAGAATTATTCCTTTTGAAAAAAACTCCTTTTTCAACTTTGATCGTATCTGGACATAATGGTGGTGGTGCGATCAGCGGAGATAATGGATATATTTCTCCAAGTGAGATACAAACTGCAGTTGCCGATAATCCCTTTGTAAAAGACAATATGCAAACATTAATGCTACTTGGCTGTAATACCTCTAACCCAGGAAAAATAAACACGTGGAGAAATATTTTTCCAAATCTTAGAATCCTAGCTGGCTATGATGGAACCGCACCGGAACAAGATAAACCTGCAGGAATATCTTATATCAAAGAAGTTCTTAGACATAAAGATCACCTCTATAGACTAGCAGATGAAAAAAAATTAGAAAGAGCTGTTAGAAACTTTGAGCATATATATTATTTGCAAGCTGGACTCTATATTAACAAGATAAATTGTAGAGATGAGGATACAGCTGAAACGGAGTATATCTTTCGACCAACCTTAGACGATACAAGTCAGCGCTTTACTCAGCTTAATCTAAAAGAGTGCGATGCTCGAATTCAACAGTTTCAAGAGGAATTATATCCCCGATACCTAGCATACTTTGATGGAGAACTGGCTCACCCAACAGAAGAGTCGACGGAAGAGCTTCGTCATATTTATAATTTCTTGCAACAGTTTGAACATTGTTCAGAAGGTAGTATATCTCGTTCAATGCCAGACGCTAATACGGCCCTTATGTTAAGATTTTGGCGTGAAGCTCAACATAATATTTCAACTTACTTTAAAGAAGAATTAAAAGCTCTATTTGATCAAGTTGAATCTTTAAAAAAAGATAATCTTGAAAGTAAAAAAGAGGAACTTATTAAAGCTAACAATAAAAAAATAAACTTTATTGAAAATATTTTAAATAGTGATAATCCGGAACAAACATTAAATCAGATAAACCAAAACTACCTCAATTCTTTAGAAACTAATATATCTAAGATAAATAAAGAAGTTCAAAATATGGATCAAAAAGAACTTGATATTGGAAACAAGCTTATTGATATTTTCGGAGAAAAGTATACATTATTTATACAGGAAATTGATGAGTTACAAGCTCAAAACCAACCACTGACTCTTGACGACATAAAAGCACTTAGAGAGAAAACCCTAAATATCATGAGACAAAAAAGTTATATTGATGAATCCACTTTTAATCAATTAAAAAAGCTTAGTGATGATTTATATGAAACAAGAACAAATCGGCAAAAACTAAAGCTTGCTAAAAGTGCTTTTGATTATCTTATTACCACTCAATCATCAAGCCCCATGTCTATTAACGACTTAGTTTTGCATAAAATCACAACTCAGAACAACATTCTTAACATTAAAATGTTTAAACAAGAATCTCTAAATTCATTACCAATTGATAATCTAGCAGACTTCCGAACAGCAACGAGGGCAGAGATTTCTCAATTTGCTCATTCTTTATCCTCAAATCCAGAAATGTTACCTTTTCTAAGTTCGCAATCACAAAGAGCAGTTGATATTATTAATAATCATTCCTATCAACTATGGGGCATGCCTTTTTCATGGCATGAAGAGCAAGATAACCCTGAGGACATTTATCATTATTATAACATTTCTAGTTATGTTGATATAAATCAATTTGATCTGGATGAAGAAACATTAACTCTTATTGAGCTTAACCCATATTATTAGGAGTTCTTTGATGAATAATTTAATATCCATTTTTTTAGTTTTTATTGGATTAAGCATATTTAATGCCTATGCATTTGAAACCCATATTATCGATCAAGATATTAAAAACAAGAAACTTCCTAATTCTAAAATTTTTAAACCTGAGCCTAAAAAGTATTTAAGTGCGAATCAAAGAGATGTATATCTAGAACAATTTTTTTTCGATAATATTCAGTCAATGGATCATTTTGACAAGGACTTACTTTACAAAAAAATCCTGCACTATCCTTATTTACAAGTCAAAAAATCATATCCATTTGTCACGAAACTAAAATATCAAAAACTTCGAGATGTACTTTTAAGCCTTGAAATTCACAAACATATATCTCAAAAAGCTGATAAAAATAAATTTGCATTCTAATTGAGGATATATAGAGAGAAGCTTTTACCTTCTTGATATGTTCTTCTCAAAAAAGATTAGTTCTAAATCAACCGGGCTCCATTAGGAACATCTTTATCTGCTTCAAATAGCACTACTTTATTTTCTGAGTCGGCAACTCCCATAACGAGAACTTCCGACATAAACTTACCAATCTGTCTTGGAGGGAAGTTTACAACAGCCATAACCCTTTTATCTAAAAGAGTCTCCTTATCATAGTGATCTGTTATTTGAGCTGATGATTTTTTAATACCAACTCCTTCCCCAAAGTCTATTACCAATTTATAGCTTGGATTTCTTGCTTCAGGAAAATCTTTTACCTCAATAATTTTTCCAATTCTCATATCAACCTTTAAAAAATCTTCAAAGCTAATTTCCGGTAATTTAGGAGAGGTTGGAGCTTGTGATATATGCATATTTTACCTTTTTTGTATAAAAATTATCTTAATCATGAATACCACTACAAGCTTAAGGGCACAAAATCAAAAGACGCTAGATACAGTAATCATCAAAAGCTTAGAAGGATGTATCGTAATATGTAGTTTTATTTTTAGTTGGGTTGATTCTTGGATAGAAACATACACAGGAATTGTTCCTTACTCGTACCTATCAACACTCTCTAAAGCTAATAGCCAAGAGATTTGGAGGTGTCAAAGGTACTGAAAAAGTAGATAAGATTAGTGGTAAAAAGTTATTAGTGGATTTATATTATTGGGAGAATCTTTAATGAGCATACAGCATACAACTAACCTAGAAAATATTGACTAACTCAGCCTAAATGACTTTTTAGTCGGCTAGCCCAATCCACATTCAAACGAATAGAAGATGCAAGTGTTGGTTATGACACACCTTCGTATGTTCGTTGATATGGAAAATATAGAAAAATGGCGGAGGGTAAGAGATTCTCAATCTCGCTAAACAAGAATAGCCTTTATTGTCACAGAAACATTTAACTACCTAAAATTTAATATAATAAATAAACATGATTTATATTCTAATTTTGAACTTTATTAAGCACTATAGACCAAATTTAGCCCATTACTTCAACCGTTCAAGATGTTATACCTTTTTTGCGCTATATTGATATATTCTTCCTTTGCCTCTTCTGACAAAAAACTCTTTGGGATTACTTTTTTTATTATTTCAAGCCATTTTTCAATATCCTCAAATCCCTTATCGACTATTTTTGCTGGAATGTCATACTGTTGTGCAAACTTCACAAAGTAACTTTTTTGAAGATTTCTTTTTTTACCCTTAATCGTTAAACCTATATCCAAAGATTCCCTAGGAATAGGTATGCGAGTATTCAACAAGTCGTAGCAAGGTGCTAACTCCCAATGATTATTTAATTTTTTATTTTCTAAAAGTGACCAATTTTTTAAATGCATGTCTGCATTTGCAGTTAAATAACAAAATAATAGCCTTCGCCAAAAATCTACCAAGTCTAACCTTGGCGCAGATGAGTGTGCCATAATAGCCCTTGCAACTTTTTCACAACTTGATTCGTACTTGTCTTCACTAAAAACTTTCAAAACTTGAGCCATATCTTCTTTTTTCAAAGATACACCATCTACAATATCAAATCTCTTAACAGCATATATTTTACCGACATTCTCAACATTTAATATTACAACAGGTGGAACTTTAAAGCCTGCTTCGTTTGCAATAATCATTGTTGCATGCTCATTCTCAGGTAACTCATCATAATCACCATGCGGTTTTAGAATATATTGAGCCCCGTAAGAGTTAGGTGTCAATTTATTACCATTAAGCCTAAATAAACCTTTTCTTTGGGCACCTGACACCGAGCCACCATAAACAGTTTTCTGAAAAGAATTCAAAGGTTTTTTTCCCTCAAGAAACAATTTAATATCTCGTGTTGTTCCCCACATGTTTCTCGAACACTTTAGGTGAAAATTTTTTTTGTCTTTTTCTTCTAGTGTATTCAAACAATAAGGACAAACTTCGGGCCTATTACTAGAAACATCATACGACTTTAACCCTCCATCCTCCAACTCTTCCTTGTAGAACTCATGCAAAGAAACCACGCTACCATCAATTATTGGCCTTACACTCACTGCACCAATGGTTGTCTCTCCTGTAGCTAGTAACATCGCAAATCTATTTTTCTTATCTATATGAAAAACTTTTTCTGCGTAGCCTAGCAGCCATCCTTCTACTATCAAGTTGTCAAAAAATGGATGCAACTTTGTACTGACATATCCTTCACCACTTACTGGAAGTGATGTTGCAATATCTATTGCCTTGCCTTTAATCCAAGCCTCAGAGTAAGAGAACACAAAGTGATCTTCTGACTTCTTTTCTAAGTCACCAACATACTCTCCTCTTAAGAATACGCTTGCTTCGTTAATTTTAGAGAATTCAATATGCCTCATCTATTAAAGCTCATTGTCATAAATGTCTTCTTCGTATTTAGCTGAACCGCCTTTTGGCCGCACACCACCAAGGCAGTAACCAAAAACTCGCAAAATACCATCTAGACTTCTTGCGTTAACTTGAAGGTCACCATTTTCTATTCTAGATATTACAGCAACACTTACATTTGAAAGCATTGCAAGGTCCTTTTGTGAAAGACCTCTTTCCTTTCTCAAACTTTTTATCATATTTGGAATGTCTAACTCTTGAACCATATAACGAACCTTTTCAGGCCAATGCTAAGCGTTGGCCAACACATATAATCATTTTATCAGAATATATTAATTTTTCTACTTAAAAATACCTCAAAATTGATTTAATATATGAAATAAAAATAATTTTTACTTTAATTTTGATGTATTTATCAAATATTTTATAAAAAAACATTAATTTTGAGTTACAATTTAAATATTTTCAAATAATACATTAATTTTAATTAATATTTGTTAATTTTTGTACGTACACATCAATTTTAACATATTTTCTATTTTTTTTAAAAAAATACATTAATAATGATGTATTTTATTATATAAACTAACTAGTACATCAAAAATGATTTACTTTTAAACACTTTATTATCTATTACGTTATTTTTGATGTCATTTAAGAAAATAAAAAACTGAACACTCAAGTGCTTGAGCCAATCTAAAAAGTGTCTCTAAATTAGGGGAGTGCTTGCCACTTTCTAATTTCTGATAGTGTCTATAGTTAAAACCAAACTTAAGCATATCTTCCTGAGTAAGCCCCTTAGACATCCTTGCCTTTTTGATGTTAATTACAACCTTCTTAAAAAACTTATCAAATTCATCACTTTTTTTCATAAGCCCATTATCTGAGACACGTACTAGTTAGTTCGTGTTGAAATCGTATTTTAAAAAAAGCAGAATTTTTATGGCAATAATACGTTTAAAAACAAAACAGGTATCACATACCAAGTTAAACTTCGTGGCTCAGATGGCAAATGGATTAGTCACGTTTTTCCAACAAAGAAACAGGCTCAAGCAGAAGAAGTTAAGATAAAGAATAAGATCAATAATGGAAATCTTATTGCAAACTCTTCTAATAAAATTACGATAAACCAGTATTGGTGCCAAAAAGGTTGTGAAGTAAGTGATGGCTAGCATAAAAAACAACACCAGATGTTTCATGATTATATTGCTCCAGAAATTGGTCATTTAAAACTTGTTAGTGTTTCTACAATACATATTTCAGGAATATTAAAAAGGATGAAAATAAGGATTATGGATTAGCAGTTTGGATTCAACTATATTGTGGCCTTCGTGCTTGTGAGATATGCTACCTGAAATGGGAACACTTTGATCTAAGAAATGGTGAACTTAAAATCAGAAAGAGTGTTTCTAAAATTGCAGACAAGATTAAACTCTTAAATTAAGGATGTTCCACTCTAGTTGTTCACAATTCTTGTGTTCTAGATTTGTTCCAGAAGATAATTTTAGATACAAGAAAGCTTAGAAAAAATGGCGGAGAGAAGTGGACAACTTTAGAACCGACTGTCTCGCCTATGCCGCCTAAATAACTTCTTGATATTTATCTACTTTATAACAAAAGTGAGAACAAATTAGTACCCTTGAAGTTGATAAAATTTGTTTTTCATACCAGAGTCTTGGTGCACAGATAGAAAGAACTCACTTGGAGACATTGTATCCGCCTTATTGGCAAGGTCAAGTACATAATCGACATCAATATTTATACCATGATTTATAAAATATTCGTTAGCAATGGTCTCCATGACTTCGACAATATCTTTTTCGGGCCTAATTGTATCCTTGATACCATTCATTCTGGCCTCTAACTGCATTTTGAATGCATGATACTCTGTGTAAAACATAAAAGCTGATCCAACAAACATGGCCTCTTTGAATTTAGGATGCTGTTTCAAGCTCTCTTCATTACCATAATAATAGCCACCAAAGATGTTTGTTAGTTCATCAAGTTCTGGATGATCTTTGAAAAACTGATCTCCTAAAATTATCTCATGCTTAGCATGTTCAAATTCATGGACAAGTGTACTAATAGGCCCAGCATCAAAATAATCAACGTTTAGATAAATCTGATAGCAGCCGCAAGCTTCATCAGAAGTTTGTACTCCTCTAAAATTTGCACCCTCTACGTAAACTATGTCTAACTCACTACGGTTGATATAATCGACTATTTCCTCTAAGTGACTAAAGAGTTTAGGGTGTTGCTGAGCTTGATTCTTTGCAGCTAATAGCTGAGCACTTATATTTTGGTCATAATCATAAATTCGCTGTTCATCAGTAATGACTGACATAGCAGCAATAGAAGAAAAGCTGTATAATGCAAATATTGTAAAAGCAAGATTTCTAATAACTCTATTCATGTTCTCTCTCCTAATCTCTTTCAAACTGTAAACATTTTTTACATCCGTCTAAGTTATCCCCATAAAAAGTGGCTAACTTATAGAAATGCTTAGCAATATATTTCTACAGTTATATAAAGCAATTCCAATGCCAAATAGTCATCTGCAATTTTTATTTATGTCAGTCGTGTAAAGCTTTAGAGTGCCCATTTTTTACAAAAGAGAAAAACTGAGTACCAGTAATAGAAAATGACAGGCAAAGTAAATTGAAGAACTATAAATATAACTTGTTGGAATAATAAGGATTATGTACTGACAGATATGTATATATTTATGTTTTTACTGATACCTAAAACAGTAAAAATTACCACAAAGAAACGTATGTTCCTAACAGGTGCTATAGTCTTTACGTCAATTCAAGCAGGAAGTGGATAGCTTGAAATCTGGCTCAACTTCTCTCTAATAAAGTGATTGAGTGCTTCCTCCTCCTTCCTAAATTCTTTATACTTCTCAGGATCATTTATTGGATCAGGTAACTGATCAAAGGGAATCTTACCGAATGGGGATAGGGCCAATTTTACAATGTTGGCCACACGATCCATGGTTCGCTTCTGTAGTTCCTCATCACCAAGACCAGCTACTTCATGTCTATGAGTTTGTTCAATATCACTTGTAGGATTAAAGTTGCCAGGATTGAGTTGTGCATAGAGCTTGGTTGCATTCAAAAATGTAGAGGCAAACTCCCGAAACTGACTTGGAGTTTGAGCCGACTTGGCCTTAGACATTGCTAATTGGGCCATCTCGTGAATGTCGTTAGGGGAAAGGTCACGTAAACTTTATTCCTCGGAATCATCAGTTACTTCTTCAATAGAAATCACTAAAGATTTTTCAATTGTTTCTGTAAAAGATTCTAACAACAACTTAGTGCAAAAGAAGGTCGCTATCGTAACCGAATAGTCCATCTTATGCTGGCCTTGTTACACGCCGAAAAGAGGTCTTCGAAAATTTTTTAAAAATAAAATTTGCGTGCATTAAAAAAATGCCTCCATCAAGGAGGCTATTTTAATATTCAAATGTAAAATAAGAAGTATTCTAGTTAATCAATACAAACAACTCTTTTAATAGTATTAATCTTAATTCATACACCTAAGTGTATATATTGAAATTTGTTGTTTTTGAAAGATATTGCCATAGTATCTGGTAAATTTTGAGAGTAATAATAATCCATCCACAAAAATTCTGCTTCTGAAACACTTTCTTCTAATAAATGTACAAAAATAACCCTTGACTCGACCTGGCCATACAATTTATGCAGAACATTGAGAGTTTTATCATCAAAATCATCAATGACATTGCTAAAGAAAATTATTTTCTTATTTTTAAAAAAATGAATACCACTACACTGATCGCTTTTAGAAAACCTGAGAAAACTATATTTAAACTCAAAACTACTGGCCTCTATTATATAATCCAATAAAATGGGATTCAGACTTTTGTCATCTCTAAAAACAATCGTAACTTCACTCTCAACAATCATATTTTTACGCTTTATCTTGTTGAGAAAGTTTATCAATTGGTTCTTTTCAATATAAAATACTTTCTTCCTCTCATCAAAGCGAAAAATTGACTTATATTTTAATTCTAAACTTTTCATATTGAATCCTGACACGAAAGCACACATAAATCACCAGTTGATGGATCATCATACATTAAGCTTATACAACGAGTATTTTTTCCTGAGATATATGTATCTTCAGGGTTATAGCGTGTCATTATAGGTAAATATTTAATTTTAAATTGCTCAGGAAATTTATTGGTCAATGATCTTATTATAAATTGAGCTTTATAAATAGACGTTATACCAAGGTGATAATAACGATCACTGTTATAGCAATATTCTAAAAACTCATCTTTTTGAATACCATAGAAGACCACATCTTCAACATAGCGAGGTTCATCTTCCCTTATTGCCTTTTCCGTCAAAAAGTGTTCATCCCAATTATTCCCTAACTTAAATTGTTTTTTTAAATAACTTAAAAAATTGGGTCTATCTTTTATTATTTTTTTATAATCATCGATAAAAATTCTTACAAAATACAATTGAGGATCAAATACTCTTTCGACAATTGGAGTTTTTTCATAAAATGAAATATACTGATGTGTCTTTTTCTCTTTTGGTACCATATCACTAATAACAAAGGTATTGTTAAACACAGATAAATCAATTGCTTTACTTAAAACGACTTTACCATCCTCTTCAAATCTAAGTTGTTCTTTGCTTTCTAACTCATCAAAAATATTGCTAGGTATTCTTATTCCATCATAAAGACTATCTTTTGGAATATAAAACTTCTCTTGTTTATCAAAAGTTCCATTATAACATGACAGGAAGTTAATTGTTTCCCTTTCTGATAATGAACCTCTGATATTTTCAGATCTAGTCGGATACCAACTTTTACATAGTTCTAAAAACTGAGACTTGGAAATTGATTTTTTTTCAGCATTAGAAAAAATAAGTGAATAATTTGATTTTTTACCAGCATCGTCTTGAAATTTTTTAAACGATGTTACTTCAGGAATAATTATTTCCATTTAAAACCTCCTTAAGGCGTTGAAAGAAATTAAAGTAGAGGTGACTTTTACGTTCTTAAAACCATAGAGGTGGTAAACAGAACTATTATTAATTTAAAACCGGGATACACCTTCCCATGAATATTCAAATATATTAATTTTATCTTTAGGTCAAGTGGTGTAAAAAAACTTGCGTGCAAAGTGCGTGCATAAAATATTTCTAAAAATAGAAGTAGGTAAGTGTTTGAAATGGCGGAGAACAAGGGAAAAGAATCCAGTAGTATTTTCTACTGTTATCAACAATTACTAAAACAACAATATTAACAACTTAGTTAGTTTGCATTGCTACCTGTTATTTTTAACTTTTACAGACTTTAGCCCCGATTTAGCACCGAGAAGAGACTTTTTTTAATTCAACAAATTATACAC
>LUMW01001234.1_pt2 | contig 10414 bp, 8 predicted proteins | sample 729761 | NCBI WGS metagenome assembly LUMW01 (sample SAMN03860302, study PRJNA289734) | marine metagenome | biome: seawater column; feature: ocean; material: water; isolation source: Red Sea water column Station 192 - depth 500m | place: Saudi Arabia: Red Sea | collected 2011-10-15 | depth 500 m
AAATGAAATTTTATTGCCTACAAACAATTCAGGCACGCCAAAACACCCCATGATTTGGCAAAGACAGAAGATCAAACCAAACATAAGTGCGTTGCTACAGGCAGCGCCTAACAAGTCAAAGCACTCGGACGCAGCAAGCTGCGCCGGTGTTTGAAGCGTTAGCTGCTTCAACACAGAGGGGAGATTGATTATGTACTGTTCTAAGTGCGGCTCAAATTTGGAAGTCAGTGACAAGTTCTGCTCGAAATGCGGGGTGGCAGTTACTGCTATCAATCAACAGCCTGTGCAGGAAGCAGCCACCGTAAAACCGACTGGCAACGGAATGGCAAAACAATTATCAAGCGGCGTTTTTATCGCTCTTATTCTCGTCTCCACCTTCGCTGCTGGCTTAATTTTCAGCGAAAAAGGAATAGGCACGATCCTTCTTTCAGCCTTGATTGCTGAAACGCTTGCTGCAACCGCCGTCGGTTTCTCTGTCGCCAAATTGATCACCATTATGTGAAGCTGATCCTAACCATTGGCTTTGTTCATTATCTACGAATGTATTTGAATATCTTTATGATTGGGGATAATGGGCGTTATTATTAGCATTTGTGATGATATCCCCTTTAATTACAAAACGATTTTATTTGTAGCGTAAACGATAATACGCCAAAGCTAAAAATACCATCGCCGTGATTACTAAGAACCACACATGCTCAGCGACCTGAGACAACGTTGCACCCATTTGATTGAGTTTTACGAAGAGCATAACACCATGTGTAGAGGGCAGTGCGGTAGCAATGGAAGAAATCCACAACGGCATAGAGGAGTGTGGCCAAGCAATCCCAGACAAAATAAATAAAGGCACCGAGCTCACCACAATCACATGTCCCGCACGTTCAGCGATATCAAGAAATGTCGATAAAAACATCCCTATCGCAGCAACACACGCGACAAAGATTGGCACGGTAAAAAGCATCGCAATAAAATTCCCGCCACGAGGGTAGTCATACAGCCAAAAGGTAAAGCCAAATAGGTAATAACAGCCCAAGCTCCCAATGGTGAGCGCTACAGCAAAAAGCGCCCAAAACTCACTCGGCTCTGGTCGCCAGTTCGACTCTCGATAGCCCGCAATCAACATACATATACCCAAAAAAATGGTCTGATGAATGATCACAGGTGCTACCGCAGGAAAAATATAACTGCCATAACCCGATAAGGTGTTGAATAAGGGAATTTGATGAATCGGAATACTCGGCTCAAAGGCACTGATATTGGCATATTTATCGGCATATTCAGCCAGTGTTGATTCCACAGACTCAGCAATCGCTACACCGATTTGCTTGGTTTTGAGGAAATATGCCGCACTCAGATAAATACCAATGCCACCATTTTCACCATGTCGAATGCTTTTGGTCAGATTATTCGGCAACAAAAGAATCCCATCGGCCTTTTGTTCCTGAACCAGTTGTTTTGCCTCTAAAAAATTCGCAGTGACGGCACGAATTTCCACATTCGGGCTTTTATGAATTTGTGTGATGATTTGGTTGCTGAGCTGGCTTTGTTCCTCATCTACGATCACAATCGGTAACGATTCGGCATGTTGTGCTTTATACGCAGTTGGATAGAAAAAGCTGTAAAAAATTACTGATAAAATCATGGTGGTTAGCACCGATTGATTTTTGGCAATATTTTTAAAAGTTTGCAGATAATAATAAAAAAAAGATTTCATGTGCTGACCTCATTTTTTGTTTTTTTGATCAGCAACAGGGCAAAAATCAAGAACACTGAAAAATGGAGCAATAACAAGCCAAAAGGCTGTAGTGAGGTGGTAATTGGACTACCGACGACCCATTGCTCAGTCTGCAATCTAGCATAGGGGGTATAGGGGATGATGTACGACCAAAATTGAGTAAAGGTCGGTGCATTATTCAGCGGTAAAGTCACCCCTGCAAAGCTCAAGGACGATCCGCCGTACACCGCAATCAAGCCAAAAGTTTTGAGTAAATCTTTACTTCCTAAAACCAAACACACGGCAAGCAGAGCATATGCTGCATAAAATAAAAATTGTCCAAGCAATAAAAACCACAGTGATCCTGCAATCGACCAGCCACGAATTTCTGTCAACCAAAACATCCACGCCCACGTCCATAGTGAAAAAATCAAGATATAGGGCATGGTCTTGGCAAATAAAATGGCGAAAATATTGTGTCCGCCGAGCCAAGTTTTTACCGTTTGATATTTGAGTTCTTGCCCGACACTAAACGCCACACAACAGCACAACAATAGGTGCATAATCGCAGGAATCAAAAACGGCTCAAGGTACAACTCATAACTTAGCGTAGGATTGAATAAGGGCGAAATTTTAACATTTGGTGTGGGTGCTTCGACATAAGGCAAACTATTTTCTAAGTACGCATTGCCCATATAGTCGGCGATGCCTTGCACGGTTGCAAGTGAAACGGCTGTGGACAGCGTATTACCAATACTAAAAAACGATAGATTGTAAGCAATACTAATCTGCGGGTCTTGCGCCTGCACCAGATTGCGCTCCGCACCTTCGGGAATGTGTACATAGCCCCAAATTTCAGTACGATTAATCAAATCTTCGGCTTGGTCCATCCGTTCAATGCCATGCTCGATATGAATGGTGTGATTGAGCGCCAAATGCTTTTCAATGGTTCGGCTCAGTTCAGAATGATCTTGATCAATGAAGGCTATGGGTAAATGTTCAGGCTTGCCGTCTAAAAACGTGGCGCTAAATACAATGATCAAAAAAGTAGGCACCAACGTCACCAAACACAGATCCCACGGATGAGTGATCAAATAATTCAGTTCACGCTTGAGTGCAGTCCACATTGATGTTTTACCTATCGCCATGCGCTATCGAATTTGAATCAAAATTCAACGCTTTATTGTCCTTTAACTTCAAAGATTACGCTCATGCCGACTTTGAGATCAGGGATTTTTTGTTCAGGTTCAAGATGCAATTTAAAGCTGCGAATATCATAGCCACCAGTCTGACGTGTGGTTTTAATGGTGGCAAAATCACCTTCAGCATCAATGGTTTTGATTAGGAATGTGGCTTTTTGATCGAGCGCAGGAATATAGCCTTCAAGGTTTTTCTTTTTATAGACATTGGCATATTGATCTTCACGCACATTGAGACTGACCCAATAATCATCGGTAAGTAAGCTAATAATCGGCACGCCCATCACCACCAACTCACTGGTTTCACCATAGATTTCCGAAACGGTGGCATCTTGTGGTGCATGCAGCAAGGTTTCCGCTTCCATAGCATTGGCTTCACTCACCGCTGCACGGGCGATTTCTACTTGTGCATCGGCAGAGGATTTTTGCTGTGTGGTACTGCCACGTTCAGCACGGGCATATTGTTGGTACGATGCTTCTGCTAGCTCGTTGGCAGAGATTTTGGCAGCGTGCATTTGGTCACGACGCTGACGAGAGATCACGCCTTGTTGATATAAGGTCTGTCCACGTTGATAGGTGGTTTCCGCCAGTGCTGCTTGGGCTTTGACACTTTGCCAGTTGGCGTAGAGCGTATCAATATTTTCTTGTTGCGAGCCACGTTCTGCGGTGGATTGTAATGCGAGTGCAGATTGAAGTGAGGCGAGGGCTTGTTGCTTTTTCGCTTCGACTTCAGGACTACTGAGTTTGATCAGCGCTTGACCTTGCTTCACTTGCTCACCTTCATGCACAAAGAGCTGTTCAATGCGACTCGGCACTTTGCTACTAACATGAATGGTATCAGCTTCAACCCGTCCTTGAATGCTAATGGTTTTTGGCTGATAGCTTTTCCATAGTCCAAACATAATTAAGCCCAATAAGATCAACACCACCAATACAGCGATGATTTTTTTGAGTTTTGATTTTTTCTGTGCATTTGAGCTGTTGTCATTCAAATTGCTTTCAGAAAAATGACTGTCAGACTGTTTTTGCGATGCGTTATTTTCTACGCCATTATTCGATGCATCGTTGTTTGGTGAATCTTTGCTTGTTGAATTACTGTTTGATGAATTATTGTCTGGTACATCGTTGCCTGATACATCATTATTTGGTTGATCGTTCATGGTGTACCTCCTGCAACTGTGGTGACAATTTTATCGCTATCAGGTGCATGGATAAAATTTTGAAATTGATCGAGTGAGCCGTGACTTTGTAATAGTGTCGCCAAGGACATGACATATTTATAAGCATTGGTGGCGATCTCGGCATGCAGTGCATTGATATTATTTTCTGCGTCGATCACATCGGTCGCTGTACCCATATCTTCACGAAAAGACAGGGTTTGAATGCGTAGATTTTCTTCGGCAGCCCGCATATTGTCCTTTAATAATTGATGGCTACGCTGTGCACCAAGCATGGATTGATAGCTACTATAAATCACATTGGCAAGTTCAACTTTGCTCTGTTCGGTGAGTAATTGTGCTGCTTGACTTTGTAGCTGTGCCGCTTGCACTTGTTTGCGTTTATCAATGCCAGAGAACAGGTTATAGCTCGCCATGACGCCAACGATCCAATTTTCTTCATCGCTTAAAGCATATTCACCAAAGCCAAACACTTTGGGCTTTTGTGCAGCTTGTTGTACTTTGACTTTCTGCTGTGCAAGCGCTGTATCATTTTGCAACTTCTGAATTAATGGGGAGTTGCCTGCATAGCTTTCCATCAGTTCATTTAAGTTTAACGAAGACTTTTCATTGACGAATAAAGGTGTGCTCGGCTCAACCGTATCCATATTGTGTAGGAGATTTTGCAGTTGATATTGACTGGCTTGTAGTTGACGCTGAGCGCTTTGGTACAGTCGATCGGCATTGTTGCGAGCGACTTCAAACTGCATGCGTTGACCACGACTGATAAAACCTTGTTGTTCGAGTTTTAAGGCGTTGTCTAAATGACGCTGTATTGCATCAAGATTATTGCGACTTGAAGCAAGGAGCTGTTGCTGAAGTTGCACATCGAAATATAAGGTGATCAATTGGAAGCGCTGGGCATCTTCGGTTTGTTGCTGGTTAAATGAACTGCTATTGGCACGAATTTTAGCAATTTCTTTGGCACTGCTAGTTAAGCCACCTGTGTAGATGGGCATACTAAAGGAAACCGTTGGGCGAAACACTTCATCTTCGAGCTCAAGATGGGCATAGTTTGGAAACTGATTGACACCATCTTGGATAATATTATTAATTCCTGATTGCACACCATCTAAGGCGCTACTTGGCACACCGGCATTTTCAAGTTCAGAAATTCGATCACTGACACGTTGCGAAAGCTGATCTTCAATGCCTTGTTTAAACTGATCAAGTGGAACGTCCGTTTCGGCATGAAAGGCATAGGCACGTGCATTGATATTCACCCGAGGAAGCCCTAAGCCTTTAATTGCTTCAGCCTCAAGATCAGCTGCTTGTTGCATGGCACGCTGTGACTGCAAAGTATACGATGCATCGAAGACCCGCTGTTCAGCTTGCTCAAAGGTGTAGGGTGTCGCATGCAAAGTTGGACTTGCAAAAATGAATGTGCAACTTGCCAAGCGAATTGATCCGCTTAAAAAACTCAAAGGTGAACAAGATAATGCAAAAAAGAGCTTTTTTGCAGCACGCTCACGTGCTAGGCGCATATCATTTTGACTGAGATTGGCAGCCAACTTAACAATTTTCTTTTCAGACATGTCCTTAACACGGTAGTCAAGCATGCCATCCCGAGTTGATAGTTCGTACCATTGATAAGCACCGACATAGTTTTTAGCACGCTCTTCGAGTACGGCTAGATTGTAGCTAGCACGGTTGTCACCAAGCTTTGCTGCTTTCATTAAATATTGTTTTGCCGCATCGATGTTCTTTTTTACACCATTGCCGCTGGCATACATCTGGCCAACATTAAGCTGTGCCGCTGGAATGCCTTGATCAGCGGATTTTTTGAACCATGCAAAAGCTTGCCCCATATCTTTGGCAACGCCTTGACCACGTTTATAACGCTCCGCCAGGAAGAATTGTGCAGGGGCTTGACCTGCCTGTGCAGTCTTCGCCAATTGATTGATTGGCATGGTTGCATATTGGGCCACGGTGGATTGGCTAGAGGGTTGTTGGCTGATGAGTTCGGCATGAGCAGACATCGCAACAACACTAAGAACGCCGAAAAGGCTACTTAAAGCGAGTTTTTTCATAGGGCACTGACTCTATAAATTGCGGTTTCACCAAATAAATTTGGCATATGTTTCATCATTAAACTGCCTTGCTGATGATCATTAACAGCGAGACGGTTGATAATTCGAATATTATTTTCTGCGCACAAGGCTTCGAAGTCCTTAAAGGTGCACAAGTGAATATTTGGCGTATTGTACCACATGTATGGCAAGGCCTCAGAAACAGGCATTTTCCCTTTTAAAGCAAGGAAAGATCGTGTTTTCCAATGGGCAAAGTTGGGAAAGGTAATAATCGCCTCTCGACCCACACGCACCATATCACGGAGCAATACATCTGGTGTATCGACAGCTTGCAAAGCTTGTGCCATGACCACATAGTCGAAACTTTGATCTGCGAACTGTTTTAGCCCTAGATTAAGGTCTTGTTGAATAATATTCAAGCCCCGACCAATGGCAATTGCGATTTTCTCTTGATCAATTTCCAATCCATAGGCTTGTACGCCGTGTTTTTTTTGCATATGTGCTAGCAACTCTCCATTGCCACAGCCGAGATCAAGCACACGAGAATTCGGTTTAATCCACTTTTCTGCAAGTTGTTGATCTAAACGCATGCTTATTCTCCTTGTGCCGTGGTTTGAGTGAGCGTTTGTGGTGCAGAGATGCTATTCAAACTGCTAGTCAAGAAGTTGTGCATAGTTTTCACATACAGCGGCACTGGAAATAAGAAAGAATCGTGTCCTTGTTCGGCTTCGATATCCACATAGCTCACTGGTTTGTGATTTGAGGTCAGTGCACGCACAATTTCTTGTGAACGTGATGGAGCGAAACGCCAATCAGTGGTAAACGAGACGACTAAGAAACGGCATTTGGTCTGAGCTAAGGCTTTGGGTAAATCCCCATCGAACTCACGTGCAGGATCAAAATAATCTAAGGCTTTGGTCATAATGAGATACGTATTGGCATCGAAGTTTCGGCTAAATTGCTCACCTTGATAGCGTAAATAACTCTCCACTTGGAACTCGACATCAAAGCCGTACATAAATTTTCCGAGTTTTAAATCTCGACCAAACTTCTGTTTCATCGCTTCTTCAGACAGATAGGTGATGTGTCCAACCATGCGTGCCAAGATCAAGCCACGCTTTGGATAGCTGTCATGCTCAAGATAACGTCCATGATGAAAATCAGGATCAGACAAGATCGACTGACGAGCCACTTCGTTAAAGGCAATATTTTGTGCAGTGAGTTTCGGAGAACTGGCGATGACAACGCAGTTGCGCAAAGCATCAGGATAATCCACCGACCACTGTAAAGCTTGCATACCACCCAATGATGCACCAACCACCGCATGCCAAACGTCGATATTTAATCGTTCGGAAAGCATTTTTTGCGTTTTGACCCAATCTCGTACGGTAACGAGTGGAAAATCTGGACCGTAAGGACGATTATCATTTTCAGGATTTGGAGAGGTTGGTCCTGTAGAGCCGTTGCACCCACCGATATTATTCAATGCGACCACATAAAAGAGATTGGTATCGATCGCTTTACCTGGACCAATACATTCATCCCACCAACCTGCTTTTTTATCATCTTCGTGATGATAGCCTGCTGCATGATGATGTCCTGAAAGCGCATGACAAATCAAAATGGCATTGGAGCGGTCGGCATTGAGTTGCCCATAAGTTTCGACCATGATTTCGAAACGTGGCAAAACTCGACCACACTCAAGTTCAAGTGGCTCTTCGAAGCTTAATTTTTCTGGACGAACGATACCGACTGAATCACTTGCAACGCTCACGCTGATTCCTTTATAAATTTTTTCATCGCAAAAGGATACCAATAAATTGGTATCCTTCCATAGCAAAATTGATTTAAATAATTTTAATTGAAGGGAATTTCGAAAAACCTAGCGAGTAGAGTAAATTTCTAGGCGCAAAGTCGAAATTCGCCGACGCATGTGGTTTTTCGATTTGCCTTAGGCCGTTTCTGTGACTTGATCTGTTTCGATCGCACCTTTTTCGATCATGCGATTGATACATGCCAAGATCGCTTCGATGGATGCAGTGACGATGTTGTCATGAATACCGACACCAAAACCACTGATCGGTTGCCCTTGGATTTGGAGTTCAATCATGGCAAGTGCTTTGGCATTAGCACCATGACCGATACTTTTCTCTTCATAATTCAACACATCAATTGGAAGGGCAATCGCATCTAAAATCGCAGAAATAGGACCATTGCCTTCACCTGAGAGATGACGGACTTCGCCACCTGCTAACACTTCAAACTGAACCGCTTGGCGACCATTGTGATCAGACAAGTGATAATTTTTCACTTGATAATATTTCTGTTCGGTATAAATGTAAGTCTGTTTGAACAATTCCCAAATCTGATCGGCGCTGATCTCAGTGCCGTGTTCATCGGTATGCTGTTGCACGATTTGACTAAATTCAATCTGTAAGCGACGTGGCAAGACCACACCATAGCTTGACTCAAGTAAGTATGCGATACCGCCTTTACCAGACTGACTATTGACACGGATCACTGCATCATAGCTACGTCCCAAATCTTTCGGGTCGATTGGCAAATACGGCATATCCCAAATATCTTCGTCTTTTTGGAATTCGAACCCTTTTTTGATCGCATCTTGGTGCGAGCCTGAGAATGCAGTAAAGACCAAATCACCTGCATATGGATGACGTGGATGCACTGGCAAACCTGTACATTCCTCAACAGTGGCAATGATTTCATTGACATTGGAGAAATCTAAGTTTGGCGCAACACCTTGGGTGTACATATTCAAAGCAACGGCTGCGACATCGACATTGCCCGTACGTTCGCCATTTCCAAATACACAGCCTTCGACACGATCTGCACCTGCCATCAACGCAAGTTCAGCAGCCGCGATACCACAGCCACGGTCATTGTGTGGGTGAACAGAAATAATCACACCTTCACGACGCTGTAAGTTGCGGTGCATCCATTCGATCTGATCGGCATAGACATTTGGTGTAGACACTTCAACCGTCGCAGGTAAGTTTAAGATCACTTTGTTGTCCGCAGATGCTTCCCAAATCTCAGTGACGGCATCACACACATCTTTGGCAACTTCTAACTCTGTCGCAGTAAAGCATTCAGGGCTGTATTGGAATACCCATTCGGTGTCAGGATATTTTTCCGCAGTTTGCTTGACCTTAGTCGCTGCATTCATTGCTAAGGTTTTTGCGCCTGCTTCATCGACATTTAAGACTTTTTTACGGAAAGTTGGCGAGTTTGAATTATAAATATGCACGATGGCACGCTTCGCACCGATTAATGATTCAAAAGTACGCTCGATCAAGTGATCACGTGCTTGAACCAAGACTTCAATGTAGACATCATCGGGAATGTGATTTTCTTCGATCAACTTACGAGTAAAGTCAAAGTCTACTTGCGATGCAGAAGGAAAACCGATTTCGAGATGCTTAAAGCCGATGCCTACTAACATTTGGAACATTTTGAATTTTTGTTCAATGCTCATTGGTTCGAAAATCGCTTGGTTGCCATCACGCAGATCGGTGCTCATCCAAATCGGTGCCGTAGTAATTTCATTATTTGGCCATTGACGATCTGGTAAATCGACACGTTGATACATGCGACGATATTTTTGGCTAGGATCTTTTAACATGATGAGCGCTCCGCTTTTGACGAATTGAAAACACTGTAAACAGCATTGAGTCGTTTTGCGTGGATAATACAAAGGACAATAGATTGATTAGCTATTATTGTACGCTGAAAAAATGAAAATGTATTTCTAATCTATGCAAAAGTATAACTGGGTGTGACAATTAATTTCTGATATTTTTTAATTTGTGGAAATATTTTTTACAAAATTGATTTATGGTGAGAAATTTAAATCCATGAACACTCGTCAAAGTTCAGCCCATTTGCGCATCAAGTTATGGTACATATTGGTAAGTTTGATGACATCCTGATGCTGATCTCCAAGTTGCATTCTAAGACTTTGAATACTTTGATCAAGATTAAATAGCGTATAACGCTCACTTTCATCTCGAATCATACTTTGAACCCAAAAAAATGAAGCAATACGACAGCCTGAGCTAACAGCAGTGACCTCATGTAGACTTGTCGAAGGGTACAAAACCATATCTCCTGCGGGAAGTTTTATATCATGAAAGCCATAGGTATCTTCAACAACCAGTTCACCACCTTCATATTCATCGGGCTCACTCAAAAACACTGTGCAGGATAAATCAGTACGCAATCGCTCATTTGTGC
>LUMW01000494.1_pt1 | contig 10407 bp, 8 predicted proteins | sample 729761 | NCBI WGS metagenome assembly LUMW01 (sample SAMN03860302, study PRJNA289734) | marine metagenome | biome: seawater column; feature: ocean; material: water; isolation source: Red Sea water column Station 192 - depth 500m | place: Saudi Arabia: Red Sea | collected 2011-10-15 | depth 500 m
TTCCCGACTAGTGTTTGCTATGCTTTATCAATCATAATTCTCTCAGAAAGACCAGACTTACTAACATTAAGTGGCGCTTCAATAATTGTGATTTCAGGCATATACACATTCATTCGTGAAGGTCGTTTGAAGCAAATACACTGAAGTGATGTTGATACTTTTCTATCTGTTATAGTAAAAAGAACATCCTATCTAGAAAAAGCTTGCTTTCCTAAGCAAACTTTATTAACATCCGCAGGATAAATTACATCGAGGAAATGTTATGAATATGCCAAGAACAAAACTGATACCAAACGGAGACAATATCGTTCATACATTTACCGAAACAGAATATATGAATCGTCAAGCTCGTCTTAGACAACATATGGCAGCAAATAATATTGACGTTGTAATTTTCACTTCTATCCACGGTATTAATTACTATAGCGACTTTCTATATTGCTCTTTTGGACGTCCGTACGCACTAGTTTTAACCCAAGAAAAAGCCACAACTGTATCAGCTAACATTGACGGAGGTCAGCCTTGGCGTCGCACTTTTGGTGAAAATCTGGTTTATACCGACTGGCAAAAAGACAGTTACTTCTATGCTTTACAGCAACTAATTGATAACAAAGGAACAATTGGCATTGAACATGACCACATCACCAAGGAACGACTGGACAAACTTCAAAGTGCCTTCGATAAAGCCAAACTTGTTGACATTTCGGTTGATTGTATGAAAATGCGCTCAATCAAATCAGATGAAGAAATAGCTCATATCATCCAAGGAGCCAATGTCTGTGACATCGGAGGTGCAGCTTTGGTAGAAGCGGTCAAGGAGGGAGTCCCAGAACATGAAGTGGCACTTCATTCTACTCAAGCCATGGTTAGAGAAATTGCAAAGAGATACCCACACTCAGAACTGATGGATACTTGGACCTGGTTTCAGTCTGGAATCAATACCGACGGCGCTCATAATCCCGTCACTACAAGACAAGTTCAAAAAGGTGATATTCTGAGTCTAAACTGTTTTTCTATGATTGCTGGTTATTACGTTGCACTTGAACGCACATTGTTCTACGACCACGTTGATGATGAATCCTTAAGACTATGGGAAATCAATGTTAAAGTTCATGAAGAGGGTATGAAATTAATTAAGCCAGGTGTTGCATGTAAAGATATCGCTCTTGAACTGAATAAAATTTTCGAGGAATATGGTTTACTTGAAAGTCGTACCTTTGGCTACGGTCATTCTTTTGGAGTACTATCTCACTATTACGGTCGAGAAGCTGGTGTCGAATTAAGAGAGGATATTGACACAGTTCTTCAGAAAAATATGGTAGTCTCGATGGAACCGATGATTATGATCCCTGAAGGTCAACCTGGTGCAGGTGGATATCGTGAACATGACGTTATGGTAATAACACAGGATAGCGCTTATGACATTACCAAATTTCCTTACGGACCGGAGCACAATATTATCACTAATTAGTTTGTCGAGGCTTGACTAACTTTCGTAAGTGTAAATCTCCACCATCATCTCGTCAGCTATCAACTCTAGCTTATCTTTAATGAGACGTTCATCAATAGAAATCGGTAAATGCAAGTTAATTTGCGCCTTAAAGAGTTGTTCGCCGGACATCGATGCGTCAATTATTTCGGTCTTTATCCCCTCTACGTTAGCTTCCAGTTCATAAGTTAGGACGTGAGATAACCTATTGATAATACCGACATGATTTTGACCTATTAACTCAATATTGTAGCTCTTATAATCGGATAGTTTTACTGGTGTAGTCTCTTCACACGCAATTTGTAAGCCTAGCTTGGATGAAGTAAGCTCTTTCATAAGCTTTTTAGAATTCTTTGCTGGCACATTCACTCTTAAAATACCAGCAAACTTAGCCTCGACAGTTGACATGTTACTCTCTACCCAGTCACCATCATGTGACACGATTATCTCCGACAGACTATCCAGCAATCCTGGTTTATCATCGCCCAACACACTAATTAATATTGATTTCATAAAAAACTACTCGTAATTTTCTATACTTGGACAAGAACAAATTAAATTCTTATCACCATAAACATTATCCACTCGGGAAACTGGAGACCAATACTTAACCTTTTTTAGTGTTTCTACTGGGTAAGCTGCTTCTTCTCTCGAGTAAGAAAAATTCCAAGATGAAGATGATACCATTTCTAGTGTGTGAGGCGAATTAATTAGCGGATTATCTTGAACCGAATAATCACCCGATTCGACTTTTCGTATCTCCCTTCTAATTTGAATCATTGCATCACAAAAACGATCCAATTCATCTAAAGATTCCGACTCGGTTGGTTCAATCATCAATGTTCCAGCAACTGGAAATGACATTGTAGGCGCATGAAAGCCATAATCAATCAAACGTTTTGCAACATCATCCACACTAATATCAAACTTTTCCTTGATGGGACGAAGATCAACAATGCATTCATGGGCGACCCTGCCATTCTCATCACTGTAGAGTATAGGATAGTGCTTTGACAAACGAGTTGCTATGTAATTAGCATTCAATATTGCATTTGTGGTCACTTCGTAAAGACCATTTTTACCAAGCATAGTAATATACATCCAGCTAATTGGCAAAATACTGCCTGAACCCCAGGGTGCACCAGCAATACTACCGACACTAGTATTATTTAATGGTGTTGTGGGTAAAAAGTCGACCAAATGCTCCTTAACTCCAATAGGGCCAACTCCTGGGCCTCCACCTCCATGAGGGATAGCGAATGTTTTATGCAAATTCAGATGAGAAACATCACCACCAAATTCACCGGGAGCTGAAATTCCAACCATCGCATTCATGTTAGCTCCATCGATGTATACCTGACCTCCAGCTTTGTGAACAATCTCACATACCTCTTTTACATCTTTTTCAAACACTCCGTGAGTAGAGGGATAGGTAATCATAATGGCAGCTAGATTATCTGCATTTTCTTTGCACTTAGATTTTAAATCTGACATGTCTATGTAACCATTATCTGCAGTTTTAACTACAACCACTTTCATGCCCGCCATTTGTGCAGAGGCCGGATTGGTTCCATGAGCTGATGCAGGAATTAAACAAATATTTCGATTCTCCTCACCTTTACTTCGATGAAAAGCTCGAATCGCTATAAGACCGGCATATTCACCTTGTGCTCCCGAGTTAGGCTGCAAGGAAATTGCCGCGTATCCAGTTGCTTCGCATAGCATCTCTTCAAGTTCACTGATCATTTGTTGATATCCAATTACCTGATTCATTGGCACTGCAGGATGGATTTGAGAAAATTCCGGCCAAGAGACAGGTATCAATTCAGCTGCAGCATTCAACTTCATAGTACATGATCCAAGCGGTATCATAGCCCGGTCAAGGGCTAGGTCTTTGTCGCCTAGATAACGAATATAGCGCATCATATTAGTTTCTGAGCGATAGGTATTGAAGACATCATGAGTCATGAATTCTGAACTTCTCTTGAGTTTTTTACTGATTTGAGATTTATTTTTTTCAAACATTAGTTGTGCGCTGAGCGTAGACTCTGTATTAAATATCTTCCATAAGCACTCTATATCCTCTGGGGTGCTGAGCTCATCAAATGAAACTGAAACGAGGGTTTTACTAAAAACATTTATGTTGTATCCATTTTTTTCAGCCTGCATGACAACTGCGTCGGAGTTTTTAACCTCTATCGTTAATGTATCAAAAAATGTTTCGTTGACAATACGAAAACCCATTTCAGAAATACCGTCTGCAAAAACAGCAGCGTAACGAAAAATTCTTTGAGCAACCTTTTTAAGACCTTCAGGGCCATGATAAACGGCATACATGCTGGCCATGACAGCTAAAAGAGCTTGAGCTGTGCATATATTGCTGGTGGCTTTTTCACGACGAATGTGCTGTTCACGGGTTTGTAGAGCTAGGCGATAAGCTAACCTACCTTTGGTATCAACCGTAGCGCCAATAATTCTTCCGGGCATAGAGCGTTTATGTTTTTCCTTGATTGACATATAGGCTGCGTGAGGTCCGCCATAACCAATTGGCACTCCAAATCTTTGTGTATTGCCAACCACCACGTCTGCACCCATTTCACCAGGCGGTTTTAAAAGCGTTAACGATAATAAATCTGCACTGACAGCAGCTAAGGCTTGTTTTTCATGTATTAAATCTATTAGTTTCGAGTAATCGCTACAGTTACCATAACTATTCGGATATTGCAGCAACACTCCAAAAAAATCAAGTTTTTCTAGGTCTACTGATGGATCACCGATTACCACTTCAATACCTAATGGCTCAGCTCTTGTTTGCACCACTTCAATATTCTGAGGCAAACAATCATTTGCAACAAAAAACACTTTGCTCTTCGATTTGCTTACTCTCTGACAAAAACTCATAGCCTCGGCACAAGCACTGGCTTCATCTAGCATTGATGCATTGGCTAACTCCATTCCCGTTAAATCGGTAACCATTGTTTGAAAGTTCATTAAGGCTTCTAAACGGCCTTGAGATATTTCTGGTTGATACGGGGTATAGGCCGAATACCAGGCGGGATTTTCTTGGATATTGCGCTGAATCACAGGTGGTGTTATCGAGTTGTAATAACCTTGGCCAATGAATGACTTATAGCGGATATTCATTCTCGCTAAATTTCTTAACTGCTTAAGTGCCGCTAGTTCAGAAATGCCATCGTCTATATTCATCGGCTTTTTCCGACGAATAATATCTGGCACAATTTCTTCGATCAATTTATCTAAGTTATCAAAACCAAGATAATCGAGCATTTTTTGCCTCTGAGCACTCGAAGAACCAATATGTCTATTGGTAAAAACGTCGTTATTTAGTAAATCTTCTATCTTAGTAGCCATTTATTTTTCATTTTAATCTTCAATAAAAGCTTGATAGGTATCTTCATCCATGAGTTTATCCAACTCAGATTTATTGGAAAGTTTGACTTTAATAAACCAGCCATCACCCATCGAGTCTTCTGAAACGAGCTCAGGTTCGTCTGTTAACCTTTCATTTACCTCAACGATCTCTCCAGAAACAGGAGCAACCAAATCTGAAGCCGCCTTAACTGACTCAATTACAGAAATGTTGTCTCCCCGACTACATTCATCACCGACCTCTGGTAGTTCAATAAAAACCAAATCGCCCAATTGTTCTTGAGCGAAATCGGTTATTCCTATAGTTACCAGGTCATCTTCTTGCATCTTAACCCACTCATGATCTTCGGAATATTTAATGCTCATTGTTGCCCCCTATTTTGTTTTTATTAACCTCTAAAATAATTTTGTTTAACGAAAGGTAATTTTACTACACTTACAGGAATCTTCTTATCGCGAACCAATGCAAACAAGTTAGATTTGTCATCAATATAGCTCACTTCAATTCTTGCAATAGCTACAGGCTTTCCTGCACTGGGACCAAAACCACCACTGGTGACTTGGCCAACTCGATTACCTGCACCATCTTCAATTAGAGCGCCATCACGAACCGGTATCTTACCTTCAGGTTGCAAACCAACTATTTTGACTTTGGCGCCTTCAGAAAGATGACTCATCACAATTACATCGCCAGGATAGCCCCCAGGACGCTTACCGCCAAGTCTTCTTGCTTTCGACAATGCCCAAGTCAACGAAGACTCGACCGGACTATGTTGCTCGTCTAGTTCATGACCATATAGTGACAAGCCAGCTTCTAACCGAAGCGAATCTCTTGCTCCAAGTCCAACCCATTCAACCGCCTCATCTGATAATAAAAGTTTGGCAATATGTTCAGCCTGATATCCAGGCACTGAAATTTCAAATCCATCCTCGCCGCTATAACCAGACCTTGTTGTTAAGCATTCAACACCATCAATCTTTAATATCTTAGCCGTCATAAAGGTCATCTCACTACAAGAAGGTTCAAATTTTGCCAACACCTCACATGACTTAGGTCCTTGCAAAGCCAAAAGCGCAGCATCTTCAAGAAGCTCAACTTCACAACCACTATCAACTAAACGCTTCAAGTGTTCAAAATCTCTAGCCTTGCATGCTGCGTTGACCACTAAGAACAAACTATCATTACCAATATTCGTCACCATCAAATCATCCATCACACCGCCATTGTTGTTTGTAAAGACAGCGTAACGCTGTTTCATTAGAGGCAATTCAACTATATCGACAGGAACTAGGGTCTCTAAAGCTTGTTTTGCGTTCTGACCTGTAATCTTGATTTGACCCATATGAGAAACATCAAAAAGTCCAGCTTTTTCGCGAGTATGCAGATGCTCTTTTTTAATTCCTAACGGATACTGAAGAGGCATTTCATAGCCCGCAAAGGGCACCATTTTTGCATCTGCTTCAAGATGCATTTTATGAATTGGAGTAGTTAGTATTCGGCCAAATGATGACATTACAATAATTTCTCAAAAACCCATTTTCTACTGAAAAATAAAGTTAAAAGCTAACGCTCAAAGAAAACGAATTATTATATTCTCTTATTTTAATTTAATTCATTGAATTAAATTATCTTCAAACGGATAATGACTTAAAATCTCTATCCCCGTCTCGGTTACAAGAACCATTTGCTCCAGCTTGACACCGACTTCGCCTCCTTCTGCGCCAGAGTAGCTTTCAACACACAAAACCATATTAGGTTCAACTATGCCGTCATATCCATCCCTAGCCCAGTCTTCTTGATAATATATCTTCGGGTATTCATCAGTCATGCCTGCACCATGGTAAACACAAGGATAGTTATTACTTTTATAGATGTCGTTACGTTGGAAGGCTCCTATAGATAATTCCGAAAAAGACATTCCCGGTTTAATAGCATCAATATTAAAATGCACTTCGTCATAGGCATGCTGGTAGGCTTTCCTCTGTTCATTATTGCCGCGTCCACCTTCACATATCCAGGATCTAGAAATATCGGCCATGTAGCCTCTTGGACCTATTAGGTCTGTGTCAAAAGCAATCATATCGCCCTTTACAATAGTTCGATTTGTTGCCTCTTGAAGCCAAGGGTTAGTTCGTGGGCCAGAAGAAAGCATATGTCCCTCAATCCATGATCCGTTGTTTGCAATATTGACCTGATGAAGGATTGACCATAATTGCCTCTCGGTGATTCCTTCAACTGAACTTTGGCGCATTAATTTCATGCCATGTTCTGCAACTGAAATTGAATGTTTAATGCATTCTATTTCGGTTTTACACTTAATCATTTTGGCCTGTTCAAGTATGCATTCCGCATCCACAAGATCGTAATCAGCAGCTTTTAAAGCATTGAAAGCTTCGGGCGAGATTCTTTCAATGGCAATTTTATTGTTATGACAATGTTCGTCATTAAATTGTTTAAGGTCATTACAAAATAATTTAGCTTTTTTTTCAAGATCTATACCTCCATCAAATGGCGATATATAATATGGCCTCTTATATTCTGTAACATTTGGAAAATCTTTTCTAACAGCCCCATGCATAACTAATGGACCCTGTAAAGGCACAAATAAATAACATGCTGGAATGTGTGCTTGAAAGAGTTGATACTCATCAAAATCAATTGCATATCTCAAGCTTACAGGATTTAGTAAGATTGCTAAACTGACATCTTTTTCTGCCATAGATTGACGTAATCGAGACAACCTATAATCAAACATTTCTTTCAATACTGAGGGTGCCATATCCTTTTCAAGTATTACGTCTTTCATAGGCTTATTTCATTTGCTTTCTTTGGGCGTAGACTCGGTTGCTTTACCAGAATGTACTCTTGCAATTGTGCCATCACGCTGAATCTTTCGGGCAGATTTGTGCATTTCATTTGCCAACGCCTCAAGGCGCAAACGCCTCGTTTTTGGTACAATTCGACCTTCATCACCGAGCCCTTGATACCTATCATATGCTGCATATTTCTTATGCATCTGATGGGGTTGGTATAAACTCATGTCATCTGGTGTAATGTCATATTCGATATTAATAGCACCACTCTTTGCCGCTGCTTCTAATAATTCTAAGCCTGCTGCAGTGCGAATCACCATAGCGTTGGTGCCAGGATCACTTTTGCTACCTTCGCGCGTGGGAGACCCTCCAATCCATGTGTCAGCAGCGGCAATATCTGCAGCCTCACCAATACCGTCTGGGCAAATTTTACATCGGAATGGTAAATTCCATGTGCTCTCGTCGTCTCCCCAGTAATCAAGGTAATGTAGTTCCTTTTTCTCGTCAAGCATTTCAATTTGCATCGGCCCGGGGCATCCTTGACCTCGATAACGAAGAGATATGAGTTTATTTCGATCAACTCCAGAACGAGATAAAAAATTATCCGTCGAAGGTGGACTCATAAAGCCGCCACAAACTGGTGTCAACCAGTATTTTACTAATTCATCAACCCTTTCGTCATATCGCGCCAAATTCCTTAGAGCAGCGATATCGCAGGGTTTACCGATGAAAGCAAATGGACGACCTCGAGCTAATACCTGGTCTATATCAATGAGCGGAGCGGCAGGCCCATACCTCGATCCAACAGCTTTAAGTACATCAGCCTCAGTAAAACTCAAATGCCTTTTGCCAAAAGTTGGCTCTTTACTAGAAGCTTTTACATGCAAAATGAAATCTACTCTTTGCTCACTTAAAAGAAACTTCGCTAGTGCTGTAAGTACACCTCCCGTTGATCCCTCGAATCGTGTCTTCGGGTCGCCAGCCCAAGCTCTAACAATCCTAATCCATGGCCCCCAGACATTATCTATCATCGTCTGTGGAACAATCTCGTTCTCCGGCAGACCTTCAATTCGAGTACCTGGGCAAATATCGAAAATTCTATCTACAATAGCATCATCCAGATCACCAACAATCACCGGACGCTCATATCCGTTCAACGATTTAACGACCTTTATCTTGTCAGGTCCAGCTATCGATTGACAAATACCACAACCCGAACATAAGCCCTGCTCAGAAATTGTATTCATTCTTTCAACCGCGGACTGTTTCATTGCATTACAACTTTCACTGAATCCATATTAATTTACTGTTCATTAAACGCGTAATATTACAATCTTTCTAGTAACCCTTGGTCTTATCATAGACAGGAAAAGGTGTCTCACCATCCTCTATGCGACGAATGTTTTCAGCAATAGTTTTCGCTGAAGATTGCGGGTTACTTTGCCCTGCAATATGAGGAGTAATATAAATTGACGGATGAGTCCATAAAGGACTATTTATAAGTAGAGGTTCTTGTTCAAATACATCTAACGCTGCGGCAGTGACATGGCCTTCATCAAGTAGAGACAATAAATCCAACTCGTTGATAATGCCTCCTCTTCCCATATTTATAATAAACGCACCTTTGGGCAAACGTTCAAGCTCTTTTTTTCTGAGTATATTATTTGTACTTTTAGTTAGAGGTAGGACGTTTATTAGTATATCTGTCTTCTGCAAGAAAACACCTAACTTGTCTCCTCCAAAAAAATACTGAATATCCCGTAAAGATGGCTTTTGATTAGCACCCCAACCTAGCACCTTAAAGCCTTGCTGGACAAGTGATTCTCCGATAGCTTTTCCGATATGCCCTAAACCCATAATTCCAACCGTACTATCTTCAGGCTGTATGGAAGCTTGCTGTAGCCATTTTCTTTCAAGTTGCTGATTCATATATAGATAATGGCCACTATGAAAATGCAGCACCCAATGAAGGGCATGGAAACACATCTCGTGCGTTAATTTTTTGTCTACCAAACGAACAATTGGGATTCCATCTGGTAAATCGGGATCACTTAGAATATGATCCACTCCTGCACCTAAAGATAGAATTGCCTTTAAATTTGGGTATTTCCTTAAAATTCCATGCGGATGTTTCCATGTCGCTGCGTACTTAATTTCATTAACATCGCCATCATCGGGATGCACTCGAACATCCATCTCGGGCAACTCTTGTTGCTTCTTGATAAGTGTTAAAAACTTTTTCCCCAAGTGGCATTGAGATGCCAAGATGGTGACCAAGTTCGACAATTAGCTTCATATCTTTTTCAGCCAGTCCAAGTGAAAATGAATTGTCATAGCTACCATCTAATACTTTCGGGATATAGTTTTCAACTACATAACTTTGGGAACAGCTATTCATCAATACTGAGCGAAGTGTCTCTAAATCTAGGTTGGCTTTCGCACCCATCATTAGTGTCTCTCCAATCCCTTGTGCAGCAAGATAATTTAAATGCAGTTGTACCAACTTGGTGACATACCCCGATCCAGAGGGGCCCATTCTTATAATATTACTAGCAAAGACTTTCAATAATGATTCAAACTTTTTCAAAACATCTTTCTCAATACCAAGAAAGGTAGTTAAAGTTCCTGCTGCAGCACGCTCAGCTCCGCCACTTACCGGAGCATCAATCAATGTCAAATGATTTGGCGCGTGTTCCTTAACTTTCTCCCACTCA
>LUMW01001067.1_pt1 | contig 10354 bp, 11 predicted proteins | sample 729761 | NCBI WGS metagenome assembly LUMW01 (sample SAMN03860302, study PRJNA289734) | marine metagenome | biome: seawater column; feature: ocean; material: water; isolation source: Red Sea water column Station 192 - depth 500m | place: Saudi Arabia: Red Sea | collected 2011-10-15 | depth 500 m
ATACAAAGATAAAACTTCAGTGGTTGCTGATAATACATTTTTTTCTTTGTTATACATTTCTAATTTGTAATGTAGTCTTTTTTTATCATGATCAAAGTGAGATAAAAAAACATCTACTTCATCTCCTTCCTTAACTTCATTATTATAAGTTGTGTGTGTTTCAACTACCATTGTACTTTTTTTTGTTGTTTTAGCAGATTCTTCACCCATCTTGAATTTTGAAAGAATTACTTCAGCTCCTAAATCAAATACTAAGATATAGTATGACAAGTTCATATGATTATTGTAATCAGTCCATTCTTTAATTATTTTTTTAGTAGTCAGCAGAACAGACATTTCTATTTTACTTCTGATAGAATTTGTTCTGAGAGTTGTTTAATTTCTTCTATAGCAATACTTTTTTTTTGTTTTTCAACAGCAGTTTTACCTTCACCCATAGAAGCAGCATAAATTTGACGATGTCCAATTATTGTTTTAGTCGATAAAATATCTAAGCTTTTAATAAAATCATTTGTTTTACTAATAAGCTTAGATCTTTGATTGGCTCTATTGATTTGTATTAAAATTTTTTTATTTGCTTTTTTTGCTATATCTACAATTGCACCTGTTGCCCAAAAATCAACGTGAGAAGCAGCCATAGGAATTAAAACTAAATCTGCAGCCTCAATAGAAGGACGCGCATCAGATTCTATTTTTGGGGGAGTGTCTATAATTACAATATCATGGTCTTTTTTTAATGATTTTGACTCATATTGTGCTCCCCACAAACTAGCAGTTTTAAAAGTTAAATTACCGTTTGAAAGTTTCTTTTCCGACCGTATCATAAACCATTGTCCAAGGCTTCCCTGTGGGTCAGTATCAATAATAGCAATTTTTAAGTTATGGTATTTTATAAAAGCAAGGGCCAAATGCACAGCAAGCGTTGTTTTTCCAGTGCCTCCTTTTTGTTGTGCGATAGTTATGACTTTAGAAAGCATTCGAACATAATATAGTTAATAAATGTTCAACGAAATAAAATTTTAGAATTATAAGCAAACTATTATTCTTTGATTATTTGAATCAAGTTAAAAATTTCTACTACTGATTGAATTTAAAATAAATCTAGCGTGGATTGTATTTAATTAAGAATAAGTTTTTTTTAAATTTAAAATAATTTTAAAGAAAATCTGCTTCTAATAAATATATATAAAAAATTTAACTTGATTTAGATTGATTTGTGAGAAGATCTGAACTTAAATAGCCAAAATTATTAAAAAATAATTTTAAAAAGGGAGACAAAGAGGTTTCATGAACAAATTATTGCTGCCACAGGACGTTGTCGGGGGATCTTTCTGGTTAATTTCGGTTGCAATGATAGGAGCGGCTATATTTTTCTTCCTTGAAAGAGGTCGGCTATCGAATAGATGGGGCACAGCTATGAATTTAGTTGGTGTTATAGCTCTAATGTCCTCTATACATTACTTCTACGCTAAGAATTTATGGGTTTTGAATGCTCAAGCACCGACAGCATTAAGATATATTGATTGGATTTTAACTTTTCCACTTACAATATTGACTTTCTACGTAATGCTTAGATCAGTTACTGATGTTAAGCGAGGAATGTTCTGGCGTTTGCTAGTTGGAACGCTTGTTTGGGTCATAGCACAGCTATTAGGGGCTTATGGATACATGAGTGTTACATTAGGATTCCTAGTAGGTATTGTTGGTTGGCTTTATATTATAGGCGAGCTTTATATGGGTGATGCAGGAAGAAGCAATGCATCTTGCAACAATGAGAGCGTTCAAATGGCATTTTTTGCAAATAGACTAATAATAACGATAGGTTTTTCGATTTATCATATTGGATACTTTATTGAACACCTAGCTGGAGGAGCCAATCTTAACAGTTTAAACATAATTTATAATTTGGCCGACATATTAAACAAAATTATTTTTGGAATGATAATTTATAGTGCGGCTTTACAAGATACTAAGAAAGAGGCTTGAATTTAGGAGGGATAATTTATGACTAGAGGAGCAGATATAATAGCAGCGATAATTTTACTGGCACTTGCAATAGCAATTATAGTTTATTTATTGCATTGGCTATACAGAAGATCATCGAAAGAAGTTTCATTTGTACGTACAGGAATGCTTGGTGAAAAGGTTGTTATATCGGGAGGCGCATTTGTCTTACCTATAATTCACAACATTACTCAAGTTGGAATGCGTACTTTAAGCATAACTATTAAAAGAGGTGGAGATAAATCATTAATAACAAAAGATAGAATGAGAGCTGAGCTAGTAACAGAATTTTTTACAAAAGTTCCACCAGATGAAAGAGCTGTTGCAACAGCTGCACAAACTTTAGGTAATAGGACTCTTGATCCTGAACATTTAAGAGAAGTAGTGCAAGGACGTTTTGCAGATGCACTTGGAGAGGTTGCTGCCAAAATGACACTGGATGAAATACAAGAAAATAGAGGACAGTTTGTAAAAGAAGTTACAAAAATTGCAGATTCATCAATAGGCCACACAGGACTAGCATTAGAAACTGTTTCTATAATATCATTAGACCAAACTCCAATTGAACAGTTTAACCCCGCAAATACTTTTGACTCACAAGGTTTAACACAATTAACTGAACAAATTGAGTCACGAAAGAAAAAAAGAAACGATATTACGCAAGATACAAAAATTTCAATTGAAAATAAAAACTTAGAAACGGTTCAAAAAGAATTAGAAATTAAGAAGAATGAAGAATTTTCCAAATACCAACAAGAAAGAGAAATTGCCATTCAAAAAGCTAATGAAAGAACTGAAACTGTAAAACAAAGAGCTGAAAAAGAACGTGAAGCTGAAGAAGCTGAAATAAGAAGTCAAGAACAAATTGAAGTTGCAAAAATTTCTCAAAATCAAGTTATTGAAGTTGAAAAAAAATTAACTGAAACAAGACTGATTGAAGAAATTGAGAAACGTAGAAAAGAACAAAATGAGCTAGAAAAAAATGCAGCTTTTGAAATAAGACAAAAAGATCTAGATACTGAAGTCAAGATTTTGAATTTGGATAAAGAAAGTGAGTATGCACGTTTAGAAAAACAAAGACAAGTTGATATGAAACGTGCTCAAGAGAAAGCTACTATAATTAAAGAACAATCTGAAAGACAGAAAGATTCTGAGGAGGCACAAATAATTTCCGAACAAGAAATTAAAAATGCTAAAATTGCTCAACAAAGAAATATAGATTCTCACAGAATTGAGTCTGAAAGAGAAGTAAGACTTCTTGATATAGAAAAAGCTAAAAGATTAAGTATAGAAGAACATCAAAAAAATCTTGAAATTATTAATAAATCAAAACAAGTTTTAAAATCTAAAGCTGAAGAAGAAACTACAAGAGCTAAAGCAATAGAAGCTGAAGAAAAAGCTAATTCAGCTAGATATGTTGAAAAGGCGCAAGGGATTAAGAAGGTTGATGTTATTACTGCTGCTTCAAAAGCTGAGCAGGATAAACATGAAACTATGGCTGCGAAGTTAAGATATGAGATAGATGCTGCCGGAAAAGAAGCCTTAAATGCTGCTGAGAACTTAAGAAGTGATGCAAGCAGAAGAAGTGCTTTAAGATTAAAACTTGCTGAAAAAATTGAAGCAATCAATAGGGAAAGTGTTAAACCAATGGCTAATATCGGTGATATTAAAATACCAACCATTTCTAGATAGTCTGCTTAAAGAAATTGGAATGAATCCCGGAGAAATAAGCAACATCAGAAATATCCTTGGTGATTATGAAAATCCAAAAAAAGATTATCATATGAACTTTGATAAAGATCCAACTAAAGGAACCAAAGGTTCTAAGTAACGAAAGTAAATTATTATGAGTAGTGGTTTAGATAATTGGGCAAAGAAATATGAAGAGGCTACTAATAGCGATGAGACTATTAAGGCTATGGCAAAATATTACACGTGCTCCTTTATGTTTGATATGGAAAGTGCAAAAGTAATTATAGAAATGCACGATGGTAAAATTAAAAGCATAAACACAAACCCATCACCTTTAGATCCTTATGATTTTGCCCTTAGAGCTTCCGCAAAAACATGGAGAGAATTCGGTCAACCCGTTCCAAAACCAATGTACCATGGAATATGGTCAGCAAGTTTTTTAAAGGATTTAAAAATTGAAGGTAATCATTTGGTTTTAATGAAAAATCTTAGAAATTTTACGGTTCAGTTTGAACTATTAAGAAAAACAGGAGTGCCGGTTTAATGAAAAATTTTAAATTACATGGAGTATTAAAATGGTAAAACATCATGATGTTGTAGGTCGTTATGTTACAATTGAGGTTGACGATTGTGAGTATAAAGTTTTTTATCTTCAAAATGGAAAAGGAATACCTTTAATTTGGACATGGAAAATCTGATCCTCCACACAATAAAGAATGGTGGAAAGAAGAATACAAGTTAAAAGCCGAGCATTATTGTAATTTTATTGTAAAGCTATGTGATGCTTTAGGTTTGCAAAAACCAATTTTTATGGGTTCATCTTTTGGTGGAAATGTTGCTTTACAATTGGCATTACGCCATCCAAATAAATTTAGAGCTGTAATACCTGTTGAAGCAGCAGATTATGCCCCAGGATTTTATTTAGATTGGTGGAGACATCCTCACGCAAATGCTGCTCAGGTTTGTGCTAGTGGAACGTGGGACCTGATGGCTCCACAATCTCCAGAAAAAGACAGATGGTTAACTTGGCATTACTATACTCAAGGCTCAGAAGCATTTAAGGGAGACCTATATTTTTATTCGGTTGATCATGATTTAAGAAAAGAATTAAAAAATATTGATGGACATAAATGCCCTGTTGTAATGTTAACAGGAACATATGATTATTTAACACCACCAGAGGCAACAGAAAATACCGCAAGACAAATTAAGGGAGGAGTTTATATAGAAATGACTGATATAGGACATTTCCCAATGAGCGAAAATCATGAAGTATTTAGAGTTTATCTAATGGAAGCTTTAAAAATTATTAAAGAAAGGACAAACAAATAATTTATGACTAAAGACAAAACTGGAGTACAGCTAAATCAAGGCCATACAAGTACTGACGATTATATAACTCGTACTTATGTTCTTCCTTTATTAAAGGATGAAAAAACAAGAAATAGATTAATAGAAGAACATAGAGCTTGCCCAGTAGGAAAAGCACCTGCTCTTCATAAAGGTCAGCCTGGAGTTGAACACAGTAAAGAATTAAGAACTGTTTTAGATAAATTAAGAAGACAACCAATGGCTGGAAAATACGTAACTATATGCAAAAAAGACTTTAAAGATTATAGAATTGGTGTTTGTAGTGGAGTAAGAGGCCAGCCTGTAAAAATTTTAGAAGAGTCCTTTTCTTCTGAGGAAGCATGTGAGCATGCTATTTTCTTAAAAAGAGTTTTAGAGCTTTTAGAAAAGTACGCAGAATGATTTATAGAATTGAAAGGCTCAAATGTTAAGAATAACTGGTTATAGTGATAAATACTCTGCATTTCCTGGTGAAAGGGTAAAATTCTACGTTAACGCTGAAAAAAATGAAAATTACGATGTTCAAATTGTAAGATTAATTCATGGAGATACTAATCCTGAGGGCCCTGGATATAAAGAAGAAGAAATTGGTGCACAATGTAATAAGACTTATCAGGGAAGAAATCAAAGAATACATGGTGGATCATATATTGTTATACCGCAAGACGATAGGCTGAATACATCAAGTTTTACTTTACAAGCATATGTATTTCCAACAACACCAGAAAAAGGGAAACAAGGCATTCTAACAAAATGGAATGACAAAACTAAAAGTGGTTACGGTCTTTTTATTGACGAAAACTCTTGTCTTTCAGTAATGATTGGTGATGGAGCTGGTCAAGTCATGAACTTGTCGAGTGAAAAAAAATTAATGGCTAAAGTTTGGTATCTTGTTGCAGCAAGTTATGATGCTGAAACAGGGAAATTAAAACTTTATCAAGAACCATGTGTAACACCAACAAATGGTGGACTGGGTATGTCATTACTTCATCCAGCTGATGAAACAACCTCAGTTGTCGAAGCAACAAACAATTTAAAACCACGCGCTAATGATGCGCCTTTTTTAATGGCAGCATGTACTCTTAATGATCGCTCTGGAAGAAATATACAAGGTGCTCACTATAAAGAAGCAATAAATCCAATTGAGTTACCCGAGCAAATTTTAACTTATAATGGAAAGATTGACAGACCAAGATTAAGCAAAAAAGCTTTATCAAAAGCTGAAATCGAATCTTTAGCTAGAGGTTATGGTGGTTGTACCGCAGAACTTAGATCTGAAGTAATTGGAGCTTGGGATTTTCACGCAAATATTACTAAAAATATTGCTTCTACTTTTATTGTTGATACCACTTCAAATCACCTAAATGGATTTATAATAAATTTACCTTGCAGAGGAATGACAGGCTATAACTGGACAGCTGATGAAATGGTATTTCATCATAAGCCTGAAGAATATGGAGCGATCCACTTTCATGATGATGATATTGATGATGCGAGATGGGAAGTAGATTTTACATACGAAATTCCTGACTTAATTAAAAGCGGAGTTTATGCTGCAAGATTAAGAATTAATGGCGAAGACTCACAAGAAACAGAAGATTTTATTCCATTTGTTATAAAACCTCCAAAAGGAAAAACTACTTCAAAACTTTTATTTGTACTTCCTACAAATAGTTACATGGCTTATTCAAATGATAATTTAGGAACAAACTCAGTAGTTGCTCAGTTGCTTGCTGGAAAAGTTCCAGTTTTAGCAGCTTCAGATTTATATCTTAATGAACATAGAGAATATGGACTATCAACTTATTCTAAACACTCTGATGGAACTGGCGTTGCTATTTCATCTAGATTGAGACCTATTCTTAATATGAGACCAAAATATAGACATTGGTTGTCGCCATCTTTGTGGCAACTGAATGCAGATCTACATTTAACAGATTGGTTGGAAGAAAAGAATATTGATTTTGATGTTGTAACAGATGAAGATTTACACATTGAAGGTGTTGATTTATTAAATCGTTACAGATGTGTTTTAACAGGCTCACACCCTGAATATAGTTCTGAAAAAATGTTAGCAGCATATGAATCTTATCAATTAAATGGTGGAAGATGGATATATTTAGGTTCAGATGGTTTTTATTGGATCAGCGAATATCATCCAGACAATCCAAATATTATTGAAGTAAGAAAAGGAGAAGCAGGAACTCGAGCATGGACAGCTAACCCAGGAGAATACAACAATGCATTTGATGGGAAGTATGGTGGAATGTGGAGAGCTCGCGGTAGAATACCTTCAAAAGTATGTGGCCTAACTTTTACTGCTTATGGTTTTGATGTTTCTTCATATTACAGAAGAGAACCTGACAGTAAGAGGCCAGAATGTTCATGGATCTTCGAAGGTGTTGGAGAAGATGAAATAATTGGAGATTTTGGTTTAGTCGGAGGTGGTGCAGCAGGACTTGAACTAGATAGATACGACTTAGATTTTGGAACACCTCACAATGCTTACTTATTAGCAAGATCTGAAAATCACACTAATTTAATGTTGCAAGTTAATGAAGAAATTCACTTTTCAGTTAGAGGTTTTTATGGAGGGGGTACAGAAAACCCAATGGTCAGAGCTGACATGATTTATTATAAAACTCCAAATGATGGCGCTTTGTTTGCGCCTGGTTCACTTTCATGGTGCGGAAGTTTGTCTTACAATAATTACAACAACAATGTTTCTAAGATTTTAGAAAATGCGATTAGAGGATTTTTAAAAGAAGGGCCTTTACCATAATGAGCAAATCTGAAATCACTAGACCAGTAGGAACTGATGGAAAAGGAATTATGGGATCCGATAGTGTTAATCCTTTAAATGACTTAGAAAAAATAGCTATGAACGGTTTAGACGAGGATAAAGTTAATGATCTTGCAAAATGTTTATTCACATTAAATAATAGAAGATACGGGCCAATACCTGGTGCTTATATGGTAATGTGCACTAAACCAGGCAAAGAATGGTGTGTGGCTCAGCTTAATGCTGATAGAGCCAAACCATTTATTTTATATGAAGATAAAGTTTTTACTTCAATTGAAGAAGCACAGAAAGAAGCGGAAAGAATTAAAAAAGAGCGAGGTGAATCAGCACCAAGGCGTTGTACCTAAATTTGAAAGGGATTAAATGTCCGAGAAATCTCTTTGGTTATTTATTTTTATATTGTTGTATGCCTCTTATTGTTTTTTCTGGGGTGTAAGAGGATCAAGATATAATTCAGACAATCCAGAAAGATATTATTTAGCAAATAGAAATATTTCTTCGTGGGTTTTTTTCTTTGCAGCAACAGCTGCTACATTTGCCGGATTAACAGTAATATCACAAACCAGTCTTGTTTTTCATGACGGCTTTCAATATGTTGGAACGGCATTTATCGCTATAACTGTTCCTCTTGGAAGTATATTTTTTTTTAAAAGACAATGGATGTTAAGTAGAAAGTTTGGATATATTACTCCAGGTGAAATGTATTATGATTATTATAAGAGTGATGCAATTCGTGTTATTTCAGTCTTGGTAACATTTTTCATAGCCATACCTTTGCTTGCAGTTTTTTTTGGAGCAACAGGCTATTTAGTAAACATATTAACTGATGGTTATGTTTCTAGAGAATTAAGCATGTGGATAATTTCCACAATTGTTTTGTTCTATGTGACAAGAGGAGGTTTTAAATCTATTGTTAGTGTAGGAGTAGTCCAATCCTGGCTTTATTTTTTAACAATAATTATTTTAGGTATAATTGTTTATTCTTTTGTAGGAAATTTTGAAATTTTTGGTAAAGCTCTGGCCAAAATAGCAAGCACAACTGTTAGTTCTTGGGGCAATACTAATGGTTATGGAGGTGGAGATTATAATGGTTATTTTGCATTACCAGGTGTTATCCAGTGGGTAGCAGGATTAGGAAAGAATGAAGCAGTAGGAGGCCCCTGGACTGCAATGATGATTTTCACTTTTGCTATTTCTTTTATGGGCATTGTTCTTTCACCTTCATCTTCTATGTGGAGTTATTCTGCAAAACATCCAAAGGCATTTTCTTATTATCAGGTTTGGGGATCTGCTGTTATTGTAGGTTTATTATTATTTGTATTTACAACATATCAAGGAATAGGTGCTAGCTTATTAGGAGCAAATGCAGATATCAATAGCAATGGACTTTCTATTAATACTTTATTACCAGAAGTTTCTAACAAAGATCATTCATTAATAATTTATCATATAATAGGTTTAATTGACAAACATGCTCTTTGGTTAACAGGCTTATTAGCAGTAGGGTTGATTGCAGCGCTACAATCAACAGCAGCAGCTCTTTTAATGACATCAGGAAGCATTATCACAAGGGACTTATATAAAGCTTATATTAATAAAAGCATAAACTGGGAAAAAGAGCTTGCAGCAGCTCGAATAATAATGCTGTTAATCTTTTTAGCATCACTTTATATAGCAACATTTGCTAAACCAGCGATGGTAATCTTTAGTGGAATAGCAATTTCTATAGCTTTTCAGTTCTTAATTGTTTTGCTGGGATTGGTTTGGTTTCCTTGGATAACAAGAGGGGCAGCAATTTATGGATTAGTCATTGGAATAATTATTGTTATTTTAACAGAGACTATTGGACAACAAATTAGTGGCAATAGGTTACCTTGGGGAAGGTGGCCACTAACAATTCATTCTGGAGTGTGGGGATTAATATTTAATGTATTTATTTGTTTTTCTATCTCTGCTTTTTCTAATATTACAAAAATTGATATTTATAGATCGCACAGACAAAAGTTTCATGATTTTTTAAATGAACACATGGGTCTGCATCCAAGCAGAACAAAGTTAAGATCTTTTGCTTATGTAATAGTCTTGATCTGGCTTTTTTTTGGAGTTGGACCAGGACAAGTACTGGGAAACAGTTTTTTTGGAGAACCTGGAGCTGGTTATGAAGCTTGGATTTTAAAAATACCATCTATTTGGGGATATCAGCTGATTTGGTGGTTCTTTGGTATAGGATTAATTTGGTTCTTGGCAAGTAAAATGGATTTATCAACTTTGCCGAACAAGCCAATTCAAGCAAATGATCTTTATAAAAAACCAGATGAAGTTCAAGGAGAGGTTAACTATATAGATAAAGTTGGAACTGGATATGGATGGATTTTAATCCTTGTAGGAATGGCAATACTCTCAATAGTATTTTATATTTATTTTGTATAATCAATTATGACTTTAAACCCATTTAATTTTTACACAACACCTGGAATTCGATTTGGAATTGGCCAAGCAAAAGAT
>LUMW01001055.1_pt1 | contig 10348 bp, 9 predicted proteins | sample 729761 | NCBI WGS metagenome assembly LUMW01 (sample SAMN03860302, study PRJNA289734) | marine metagenome | biome: seawater column; feature: ocean; material: water; isolation source: Red Sea water column Station 192 - depth 500m | place: Saudi Arabia: Red Sea | collected 2011-10-15 | depth 500 m
GGGCGTATTAACAATGCGGTGCACAGACAAAACGGGCAAAATGGTCAACATTATGGAAGTTGTGGACTCAGATGATTTGATAGTTATTACCAATTCAGGAGTTTTGATGCGACAACCGGTTGGTGCTATCCGATCAATTGGGCGGGTGACCCAGGGTGTGCGTCTTGTTAAATTAGATGAAGGAGCAAGCATTTCCACAATTACTCGGGTTCTTAGTGAAGAACCAACGACAGAAAAAGATAGCGCACAAATTTCAATCGAAGAAGAAAAAGAAGTCGAGTGAATTTTTCAGAGCGCCTGAAAACAATACAACAAAGAATAGATTTTGCAAGTCGACGGGGTGGCCAGAGCCGCCCCGTTGTTATTATAGCGGCAACAAAAGGACGCTCCGCGGGCACTGTTAAGCGCAGCTGCTTGGCCGGAATAAAACACATAGGAGAGAACAGGGTTCAAGAAGCACAAAAAAAATTTGAGAGCATTGAAAAGCTGCCACACGTTACAAAAAGATTTATAGGTACGCTGCAATCAAACAAGGTTAACAAGTGCATAGATTTATTTGACACGATAGATTCGGTGGACTCCATAAGGCTAGCAAAAAAAATAGATAAACGCTCAAAAACGATAGGCAAAACAACCCCAATTCTCTTGGAGGTTAACACGGGAAAAGAAAAACAAAAGCACGGGTTTTGGCCAGACCAAGTTAATGATATGATAATGTGTACGACGCTAAAAAACATTAATGTAAAAGGGCTAATGACGATGGGCCCGCGATCAAAAGACAAAAAAGACACACGGAGCTCGTTTGCTTTGCTTAGAAAAATTAAAGAAAAAATCAATTGTGAAATTGGTGAAAACCAATTGGTAGACCTTTCAATGGGTATGAGCGCAGACTTTGAAATTGGTATAGAAGAGGGCAGCACAATGGTTCGAATTGGAACAGCGCTCTTTGGCCCTAGGCCGACACAAAAATGAAAATATATTTTTGTAGCGCAGCCCTAGCAAAACAAATTAACGTTACCGCCGAGAGCCGGTCTTTTGGGCATAAAAAAGCTACGCTTAGCCAGGCCCTTTTTTTATGGCCGGAACGGTTTCATAAAAACACCCTATCTCCACAGGTTTTTTTGAAGCACAAAACAAAGAAAGAGATCGAAAAACTAATTATAATAGATAGAATACAAAATTGTGATGGAATAAAAAAAATAAACGGCCACATTAATCGCTCAGGAACAAGTTTTCTTATAGCAGAAACACCCTTTAAAGACAGACCAACCTTCCCTGACATGTCAAAAATTTATGGTAAAAGATCGGGCGAAACGGTAATTACTGTTGGTCCAGAGAGGTTTGTTGGAAACGACAATCAAAAAACACAAACAAAATCAGAGGCCCTTGCCCCCATTGCGTCGTTGTGGCACTACCTTGGGGTTTCGCTAGAAGCCTATGGATGTGGTAACAACATTACAAACCCATTAAAATTAATTGAAGGAATAAGCACGGTTGATTAAAACAAAACACATTGTTTTTGTGGTTGTCACTTTTTTGTTGCTTGGGTGTGATGCTCGCAAGGGGAAACGGGCGGAAGCTAAAATAGAACCCAAAAGTAAAAGCCTAGTTTCCGGACAAGCTGTTTTTTCAGAAAAAAACGGAAAAGTAAAAATTGAGATAAGTTTAAACGGCGCTGAGCCAGGCCCAGCCGCAGTTCACCTTCATGGAGTTGGAGATTGTAGCGCAGATGATGCGATGAGCTCTGGCGGACACTGGAACCCAACGCAAGAAAACCATGGAAAATGGGGAGAGCCCCCGTTTCATAGTGGCGACATAGGAAACATAAAAGTTGATGATAACGGCAAAGGAAGATTAACGCTTATTGATCAATATAATAGATGGTCAATTGGTGGACCGCCAGAAACCAACGTGATTGGTCGGGCCATTGTTGTACACCAGGGAAAGGATGACATGAAATCACAACCCTCTGGAGCCGCCGGAAAGAGAACGGGGTGCGGACCTATTATAGTGGTGATGGGTACGACTGAAAAATGAACATAGACCCAAAAAAATACGGTCTGAATACAAGAACAGTTTTGATAGAAAACGAACAAAAAGAGATCATAATAGTAATTAATAGAAAAAGCCGTATAATAATGAAGGATGGAAGAAAAATTTTAGAGAAGGCCCGCAAGATACAACAACAAGAAAATAAAACAATAAGGGTTAGAACGGACGCGCCCGTATGTAGCAAAACAAAGCAACATCTTCAAAAAAACGGAATTGAAATTAAAGAGCGTTAATACGCTGGAGAAACAAAGAGAATGTCGAGGCAGTAAGCGCGAAAAAATGTAATTTATATTTTTGATTTAACAAGATAAATTAGACGATGCGAAAAAAAACGAAAGACATTGACCCCCAAGAAACCCAAGAATGGCTAGAGTCAATAGAAGACGCCCTAGAAGAACACGGCAACAAAAGAGCGGGTTTTTTGCTTGAGGCGCTCATTTCTTTTGCGCAATCAAGAGGAGCAAGACTACCGTTCAACACAAACACGCCATTTGTGAACACTATTTTGCCCTCTGACGAGCCGGACTTTCCCGGTGACCGGGCAATGGAGCGGAAAATAAAATCGACAGTGAGATGGAACGCAATGGCAATGGTCACAAAGGCGAACACGGAAACACCAGGGATTGGGGGGCATATTTCAACATATGCGTCTGCAGCTACATTATATGAGGTTGGATTTAATCACTACTTTAAGGGGCCCGAACACCCAAAAGGTAAAGACCTCATTTTTTTTCAAGGCCACGCGTCGCCAGGAATATATGCCCGCTCGTACGTTGAGTGGCGGTTTAACAAGGAAAATTTACACGCATTTCGCAGAGATCTTTCAACTGACGGAATTTCTTCCTATCCACACCCATGGTTAATGCCCAACTTTTGGCAGTTTGCTACGGTGTCTATGGGGTTGGGACCATTAATGGCGGTATATCAGGCGCGTTTTATGCGATACATGATAAACAGAGGCCTTATGAAAGACACAGGAAGAAAGGTGTGGGCATTTCTTGGTGACGGAGAGATGGATGAACCAGAAGCCCTAGGGGGCCTAACGCTTGCATCGAGAGAGAGCCTTGATAATTTGATTTTTGTTGTGAATTGTAATTTGCAACGCTTAGATGGTCCGGTTCGCGGCAACGCCAAAGTTATTCAAGAACTAGAGGGCGCATTTCGCGGCGCGGGGTGGAACGTAATAAAAGTAATTTGGGGCTCTGATTGGGACACTCTTTTTGAGAAAAAAAACGGCGACGTGCTTCTTCGGCGTATTGAAGAAATAGTAGATGGAGACCTGTTAAAATATGTTGTGGATGGCGGCCCTCTTGTAAGAAAACATTTTTTTGGTAAATACCCAGAATTGACTGAAATGGTAAAAGACTATACAGATGAAGAGCTTGGGAAGCTGAGGGCCGGGGGCCATGATCCCGCAAAAGTATATGCTGCGTATGATGAGGCCGTTAATCACAAAAATCGTCCGACGGTTATTTTAGCGCGGACAGTTAAAGGATATGGTCTGGGAGAAGCTGGAGAAGGCAGGAACATTACTCATCAGCAGAAAAAACTTAACGATAAAGAATTGTTGAAATTTAGAGATCGGTTCAACATTCCTTTAGGAGACAATGAGGCGATGAAAGCGCCTTTTTACAGGTTCGACAAGAAAAGTAAAGAATATAAATATTTGAACAATTGTAGGAAAAAATTGGGAGGGCCACTTCCCTCACGAGAAGACAACGTGCCCCCGATAAAAATTCCCAACATATCTATATTTCAAGAGCTTTTGAGGGGGACCGGCAAACGAAAAATCTCTACCACGATGGCCTATGTTCGCTTGCTTACGTTGCTCACGAAGGATAAAACAATTGGAACGCGCATTGTTCCTATAATACCAGACGAAGCTAGAACCTTTGGGATGGACCCCTTGTTTCGACAGCTTGGAATTTATTCAAATCAAGGACAATTGTATGATCCAGTAGATTCCGATCAGTTTTTGTATTATAAAGAAGCGAAAGACGGACAAATTCTTGAAGAAGGAATCAATGAGGCAGGTTCGATTTCGTCTTTTATTGCCGCTGGAATGAGCTACAGTACGCACGGGCAACACATGCTACCTTTTTATATCTATTATTCCATGTTTGGGTTTCAACGAGTGTGGGACTTTATTTGGGCAGCAAGCGACATGCATGAAATAGCAACGGTTGTTCACCGTGGAATGCAGGAAATGCTCGAAGAAGGAAAAGATATTATTTACTATCTTACCATTGAGAACGAAAACTATGTTCATCCGGCAAGACCAAAAGGTGTTGCGGAGGATATTATTGCGGGTTTATATAAAATTCACACCACAAAAAACCCAACAATTCGTCTCTTGGGTAGCGGACCCCTTTTGGGCGAAGTGTTGGCGGCAGCTAAACTGCTAAAAAAAGATTGGAATATCGAACCTGGAATATGGAACGTAACGAGCTTTAGTGAGCTGCGGAGAGAGGCCGAAGAAACAGAGAGGTGGAACACAACACACCCAGACAAAAAACAAAAAAAATCTCATTTGGAAAAACGTTTGAGCAAACACGCAGTCCCAACCGTAGCCGTTTCAGACTATGTTAAAATGGTGGCTGAACAAATTGGCCCCTATGTCCCGGGGCCATATTATGCCCTGGGCACAGATGGTTTTGGGCGCAGCGACACAAGGGAAAACCTTCGGCGCTTTTTTGAGGTAGATCGATATTACATTGTTTTAACGGCAGTGAGGGCGTTGGTTCTTGATGGAAAAATGGAAACGACCGCGGTAAAGAAGGCAATGAAGAAATATAAGCTAAGCCCAGAAAAACCAAGTCCGATTACAGTATAGGCGTAAAAAATGATTAAGGAAATATTATTACCAGACCTGGGAGAAGGAATTGACGCGGCTGAAGTAAGCGAGGTTTTGGTCTCTCCGGGAAAAACAATAAAAGCGGATGATATAATTCTTGTTCTTGAATCAGAAAAAGCATCAATGGAAATACCAGCAGAAACAGGAGGAAAGGTGAAAAAAGTGCTGGTTGTTCCTGGGTCGACGGTTGAAGCTGGACAATGTCTAATCACGCTGGAAACAACCGCAAAAAAAACATCAACAAAGAGGATAAAAGAAAAAACGGAGCAAGTCATTGACGAGCCAAAAATAACAACCGCGTCAAAAAAACTAAGAGCCCCCAAGCGAGAGACAGATAGAGCTTTTGCCGCGCCAGGCGTTCGCCGATTGTCGCGCGAATTAAAGATCGATTTACAAAGCATAAAAGGAACAGGCCCAAAAGAACGTATAACTAAAGAAGATTTACATAGTTTTATTAGAGACAAAATGGAAGGGGCTGGTGAAGCCCCCCATCCCCGCGCTACAGAAATTGATTTTTCTCAATGGGGAAAAATTGCAACTCAAAAGCTAACAAAAATTAAGGGCATAACGGCCAGGCGGATGCAACAGTCATGGCAAACCATCCCACACGTTACACAGTTTGATGAAGCAGATATTACAGACCTTCATGCCCACAGACAAAAACTGAACAAGAACGCAAGTACAAAAAAGCAAAAAGTAACCTTCTTACCATTTTTTATGAAAGCAGCGGCAGATCTTCTTAAGGAAATGCCAGCATTTAACAGCTCCCTTGACCACAGAGAAGAAAATTTAATATTTAAACACTATTTTCATATTGGCTTTGCAGTGGATACGCTGGCGGGCCTCATGGTTCCTGTGGTAAGAGACGTAGATCAAAAAAATATTTTCGAAATATCTGCTGAACTGCAAGACCTGGGACAACGGGCTCGAGACAAAAAACTTAAACCAAGCGAATTAAAAGGGGGTACTTTTACGATTTCAAGTCTTGGTGGTATTGGCGGCACGTTTTTTACACCCATTATTGATCCGCCCCAAGTGGCCATTTTAGGGCTTTCAGAGAGTTGGTGGAAAAAAGTTTATGATCACAAAAACAAGACCACTCGCCCAAGATATATTCTACCGTTTTCATTGTCATATGATCACCGCGTGATTGATGGTGCCGCGGCGGCAAGGTTTACCGACAAATACGCAGAAACGCTAGCTAGAACAGATAATTATAAATAACAATTAAATGGCTAAAAAGATAAAAACCGAGTTTGTCGTGATTGGCGCCGGACCGGGCGGTTATACAGCAGCATTTCGCTTGGCGGATCTCGGAAAAAATGTTTTATTAATTGATCGCGACCCAATGCTAGGGGGCGTGTGTTTGAATCGCGGGTGTATTCCTTCTAAAGCCTTATTACACGTTTCGAAAATAATGAATGAAGCAAAAGAACTGTCAAAAGCAGGTGTGGTTTTTGGGAAACCAAAAATTGATTTAGATGCTCTCCGAAGGCAAAAAGATAAAACCGTTAAAAGGCTGGTTATGGGATTGGACCAAATGGCTCGGGCGCGAAAAGTCAAAACGCTAGAGGGGAGCGCAGCCTTTAATTCTAACACAGAATTAATTGTTAAAACAGCCAGCGGAACAACGAGCGTTGCTTTTAAGAAATGTATTATTGCCGTTGGGTCTGTTTCGTCGGCGATTCCTGGGGTCCCAATGGATCACCCATCTGTTCTGACATCAAAGACCGCATTAGAATTAAAAGCGATTCCAAAAACAATGCTAGTAATTGGCGGGGGAGCAATCGGACTAGAACTAGGTCAAGTATATGCTACGCTTGGCACTAAAGTAACGATTGTTGAGCTTATGCAAACCCTAATCCCCGCAGCAGATGTTGATATTGTTGAGCCGCTTCGGAAAAAACTGGAAAGACAAGGAATCACAATTTTGCTCTCGTCTAGGGTGGAAAAAGTTGAAGTAAAAGGAAAAAATGCTTTAAAAATATCAATTCAAAACAAAGAAAGAACCACAACTAATACATTTAATACGGTGCTAGTTGCTGTTGGTCGTACCCCAAATAAAGATTTATTAAATCTAGAAAAAACAGACGTTACAACAGACGACCATGGCTATGTCTGCGTAGATGAATATCAACGCACATCCGTTGATACAATATTTGCCATTGGAGATATTGTTGGGCATCCAATGCTGGCCCATAAAGCTTCACACGAAGGAAAGGTCGCCGCAGAGGTGGCGGCAGGCAAACCAGCCGTATTTGATGCAGCGGCAATTCCTAATGTGGTTTATACTGACCCAGAGGTCGCTTGGGCGGGGTTGACAGAAAAGGACGCGAAAGAAATGGATGTTTCATATAAAGCAGGAGAATTTCCGTGGGCTGCAAGCGGAAAAGCGGCCATTCTAAGCGCTGGAGAAGGAAAAACAAAAATCTTATTTGATTCAAAGACCAAAAGAACATTAGGCGTTGGAATTGTTGGGCCAGGAGCCGGGGATTTAATAGCAGAAGGCGCACTGGCAATAGAAATGGGGGCGGACGCGGAAGATATTGCTTTAACCGTACACCCACACCCCACAATAAGCGAGACCATTTCCGCAGCCGCGGAGGTTTTCACCGGAACCATAACAGATTTGTATGTCCCCAAAAAATAAAAAAAAGGAACCCGGATTTAAGTTTATAAAGGCATCAGGGGGGATTGAAGAATATCGCCTTGAATCAAACAACCTGCGCATTTTAACCCTCGAGGAACACTCGGCCCCAGTTGCCACCTTTATGGTTACATATCATGTAGGGTCAAGAAATGAAGCCATTGGCTATACTGGCGCAACGCACCTCCTTGAACACCTAATGTTTAAAGGATCTAAAAAATTTAATAAAGAAAAGAACACAGCAATTTGGTCAGAGTTGCAAAATGTTGGTGCACAAATCAACGCAACAACATGGAACGACCGCACGAATTATTTTGAAGTCGTTCCAAGCGAACACCTTGAACGCGCCATAGCAATAGAAGCAGATCGAATGCGTAACGCACTTTTAAAAGATGAGGACCGGCAACCGGAAATGACAGTTGTGAGGAACGAATTTGAGCGCGGTGAAAACAGCCCCTTTGATGTTTTAGATAAAAACATCTGGGCAACAGCATATCAGGCCCACCCATACCATCACTCTACTATTGGTTGGCGCTCAGACATTGAAAATGTCTCCACAAAAAGATTACAAGAGTTTTATAATATGTATTATTGGCCAAACAACGCGACGGCAACAATCATTGGAGATTTTGAAAAAAAACAAACGCTAGCACTAATAAAAAAACATTTTGGTGTACACACCAGAAGCAAACACACAATTCCTGAAATGTACACGGAGGAACCAGAGCAAGAAGGCCCAAGAAGAATTATAGTTAAGCGCGGGGGACAAACAGGCATTGTTGGAATAGGGCATAAAACACCAGCGGGGCTCAACAAAGACACCTATGCACTGCAAGTTTTAGGAAAGATTCTTACTGAGGGAAAAGTAAGTAAGCTATATAAGCGAATTGTTGACCCGGGCTTAGCCACCTCGTTATTTATGTATGATTTTCCATTTAAAGATTGCGGCATGTTTATTTCTTATGTTTTTCTCACTCCGCAGACAAATCACAGCTTTGTTGAAGAGATCGTTTTAAAAGAATACAAACAAATAATTAAAGAAGGGATAAAGCAAAAAGACCTAAATAGGGCCAAAGCCCAAATAAACGCGAAAGTTGCATTTAGCCGCGACGGATCCTATGCTGTAGCAAGCGCCTTGAACGAGGCCATCGCCATTGGCGATTGGACTTTTTATTCCACGTTTATGGATAATATAAAAAAAGTATCTAGAAAAGACGTTCAACGTGTTGCCGAAAAATATTTGATAGAAGACCAAAGCACCACCGGCTGGTTTATACCCCAAGACTAATTTGCTATAATATGAACAACTATTTTAGTGAAAAAATTGTTGTTGATGAACCTCAGGTAGGTCTATCAACCTTTGTAATGCCGACAGGCGCAAAAGCCGTTATAACGTTTGCTGGAAGCTTGCTGTGTGGTTCGCTATATAGCCCAAAGAAAAACAGTGAAATTAGTTCTCTAGTAGCAGGAATGTTAGATAAAGGAACAAACAATAAAGATAAATTTGAAGTTAGCGACACCCTGGAATCTGTTGGCGCAGAAATCAAGTTTTTTACTACACCACACCATCTTCAGTTTACTGGATATTGTTTAAAAAATGATTTGGAGACGGTCCTTTGTTTACTTGCCGAACAGCTACGCGAGCCGTTGTTTTCAGACGAAGAACTTTCTACGCTTAAAAAACGGCTAATTGGCAATTTAGAGCGCACAAAAGAAGACACAAAAAAACAAGCCATGATTGGCTTATTAAGAGACTTATATCCACCGCACCACCCGAACTATGCGCATACAACCGATAAAAAAATTGAACTCGTATCATCAGTTAACACAAAAGAAATAAGAGCCTTACACAAGAAGGTTTACGGGCTTGGAGGCTTCAATTTTTCTGCCGCCGGCGACGTAAACCCAGATATGATTAATAATTTATTAAAAGAGCAATTTAGTGGATGGAAAGATGGCGCCAAAAAACCATATCAGTTGAATTTAAAGGCTGGGCCTGTAAAGCCTAAAGAGCATAGAATACCAATCCCAGACAAGCAAAGCATAGACATGTACTTAGGGCAAGCAATTGGGATTGATCGGCAGCACAAAGACTACTACCCCCTAAGAATGGCTGTTTATGTGTTAGGGGGAAATTTTTCTGCGCGCCTGATGCAAACCGTTCGAGACGAAGCGGGCCTAACCTATGGTATTGGCTCTTCAGTTTCGGGAACAAATTTTGGCAGTGACGGGTATTGGAGCACCTGGGCAACGTTTGCACCAGCCCTTTTGGAAAAGGGGAGGGAGATGACGCAAAATCAAATAAACAAATGGTATAATAAAGGTATTACAGAAAACGAATTGAACGCAAAAAAAACGACAATTACAGGAACATATCAAGTAGGCTTAGATTCTACGGGCGGCCTTGCCGGGCGCATATTGTCAAACGCAGAACAAGGAGAAAAAATAGAACATCTAGATAAATACCCAGAAATTATTAAAAACATCTCGTTAGATAAGGTTAATAAAACAATTAAAAGTATTAGACCCCATAATTACCGGCCATCCCATTGTTTGTTTTTTAAATAAAGAAAGGTCTTTTGACCACTTAATCGTTTCTTGCGAATGTCGAGCAATAAAACCGTCTTGAGTCACGGCTGCAATTAGAATTACATCCACAGTTAATCAACAAATGTGCCGGCGGCAACAAAGGTAAGTTCTTTTGGTTTAATATGTTTTTTAATTGTTTTATTAACCTTATCTAACGAGATGTTTTTAATAATTTCTGGGTATTTATCTAGATGTTCTATTTTTTC
>LUMW01001342.1_pt1 | contig 10298 bp, 8 predicted proteins | sample 729761 | NCBI WGS metagenome assembly LUMW01 (sample SAMN03860302, study PRJNA289734) | marine metagenome | biome: seawater column; feature: ocean; material: water; isolation source: Red Sea water column Station 192 - depth 500m | place: Saudi Arabia: Red Sea | collected 2011-10-15 | depth 500 m
CATCGGCACAGTGCGCATTGACCATATACTCGACCGAATCCGCAATCAAATCACGAGATGGCAGTGAATACAGCATGCCATCATGACCCATCGCAATACCGTCATCGACTGCAATAGTATTAAACTCTTTGGCTACACCGCCTGATGCTTCGATCTCACGAGCCACCAACTGACCTAAATCTTTGAGATGGACGTGACCCGGAACAAATTGGGTAAATGAGTTGACCACGGCAATAATCGGCTTACCAAAGTCTTCATCTTTCATTCCTGTTGCACGCCATAAGCCACGTGCACCAGCCATATTACGACCATGTGTTGATGTTTTCGAACGATAATCAGGCATGAGTACTTCCAAAAAATTAGATGCTTGAGTGAAACCTGAGATTTCCTCTAGCAAAACTTGCATCGGGTGCCGATCATTCAATCAGCAAATCTATTCAATTATGATACTACAATTCGGGTGGAGATAGGGAAAGCGCTCGTCATTAGAATAGTAAACTCATACAAATAGGCTTCTAATTTTTAAATGTGCTTTCAATTTTGGGTTTAAGGGGCATTAGCCCCTTACAATCCACCCACGCAGACACCGTAGGCGTCTGCGTGGGTGGAATACTAACTGACATTTAACTTTAACAGGATTTTTAGCACAGAAATTTATGTAATTCAAAATCTTAAATCAACATATTCCTAAAAAATTACTGTCTTATCAATTTTTATTATAAAATAATTCGCTGGGTTTCTATTTTTTCAAAATAAATATTGTTCAAAAGGCTCGGTTATGTTTTCAGCCCTAGCTCGTCTAAGCTTAGTTTCAGGTATTTTGATCGCCATCGTTTTAGGTGGTCTAGTGGCATATTTTTTCCCTGAGTCTGCAAGTTATGTCAGCATATTGGGTGACTTATTCATGAAGGCGTTGAAGTCGGTTGCACCGATTTTGGTCTTTATTTTAGTCCTTGCGTCGATTGCCAATTTTAAAGTCGGTCAAGGAGCAAGCAACCTCAAGCCGATTTTAGGCATGTACGTGATCGGCATGTTGCTCGCTGCAACGACTGCCGTGATCGCAAGCAATCTTTTTCCAAGTACACTTATTCTCACCATTGATCCTGAAACACAACTGCAACCGCCCAGTAGTATCGCTGAAGTCCTCAAAACCTTATTACTCAACTTTATTAGCAATCCTGTGACGGCATTGCATGAGGCGAATTTTATTGGGATTCTTGCATGGGCTGTAGGTCTAGGCATTGCATTACGACATGCATCAGATACCACACGCCAAGTCCTCACAGATATTGCCGATGGGGTGAATAGCATTATTCGTATTGTAATTAGCTTTGCGCCACTGGGGATTTTTGGTTTGGTCGTGGCGACTTTTGCACAGGCAGGTTTGGATACACTCACCAATTATGCGCATTTGATCGTGGTCTTGGTAGCGACGATGGCTTTTGTGGCATTGATCATCAATCCGATCTTGGTTGCTATCGTGATGAAAAAGAATCCATATCCGTTGGTGTTTAAGTGCTTAGAAGAAAGTGGCATTACCGCATTCTTTACCCGTAGCTCGGCGGCGAATATTCCTGTGAATTTAGACTTGGCAAAGCGTCTAGGTGTCTCTGAATCGACCGCAAGTGTGTCCATCCCACTCGGTGCAACCATCAACATGGCAGGAGCTGCGGTGACCATTACCATTTTGACTTTGGCTGCGGTGAATACCATGAATATTGAAGTCGACTTTTTCACGATGGTGGTATTGTCTGTGGTGTCTGTGGTGACAGCATGTGGTGCGTCAGGTGTAGCAGGTGGTTCACTGCTTTTGATTCCAGTGGCGTGTGGTCTATTTGGGATTTCATCAGAAACTGCCATGCAAGTCGTGGCAATCGGTATGGTGATTAGCGTCTTGCAAGACTCGACGGAAACCGCACTCAACTCATCGACCGATATTCTATTTACGTCTGCGGTGGATTTATCAAAAAAGTAAACCTTTAAAAATAAAGTGCATTAAAAAAGCTGAAGTGATTAACGCTTCAGCTTTTTTATTTTCAAAGTAAATCTTAAAGGCTATTTCAACAATGGCTTTAAGAAATGTCCTGTATGCGACTTTTTCACTTTTGCGACTTGTTCAGGCGTACCTTCGGCAATAATTTCCCCGCCACCCGAGCCACCTTCTGGTCCAAGATCAATAATCCAATCGGCAGTTTTCACCACATCCAAGTTATGCTCAATCACCACAATGGTATTCCCTTTTTCACGAAGCGTATGCAAAATATCCAGTAGCTTGGCAATATCATGGAAATGTAAGCCAGTAGTTGGCTCGTCCAGCACATACAAGGTCTTGCCTGTATCACGTTTGGCAAGTTCACGAGCCAGTTTAACCCGCTGTGCTTCACCACCTGATAAAGTTGTCGCCGCTTGTCCAAGACGGATATAACCCAAGCCCACATCATTCAACGTTTCCAAACGACGGTGAATGGTTGGAATCGCATCGAAGAATTGGCACTTCTAAAGTTTCACGGTTATAGCGCTTGCCATGACAGGCATCGCACGGCACATACATATCGGGCAAGAAGTGCATCGCCACTTTGATCATGCCATCACCTTCGCAGGCTTCACAGCGACCACCTTTAACATTGAACGAGAATCGCCCTGCGGCATAGCCACGCGCTCGTGCTTCGGGTGTCTGTGCAAACAGTTCACGGATCGGCGTGAATAATCCTGTATAGGTTGCAGGATTCGAGCGTGGTGTACGACCAATCGGGCTTTGATCAATATCCACGACTTTATCTAAGAACTGTAATCCATCAATGGATTCAAACTTTTCCGCTGTGAGCGTGGTTGCGCCGTTAAGTTGCGTTAATGCCAATGGCAATAAAGTACGGTTAATCAAGGTCGATTTTCCTGAACCTGATACACCAGTCACGCAAGTCATCACACCAGTCGGTAAAGTTAAGCTGACATTTTTTAGGTTATGTCCGCTCGCACCTGTGAGGCGAATGGTTTCATCTGGACGTGGCGAAGTTTTACGTTCTTTCGGTACGGCGATCTTCAATTTTCCTGAAAGATATTGTCCAGTCAGCGAATCTTTATGATCTGCCAAATCTTGCGCTGTGCCTTCGGCGATGATCTCACCACCATGCACACCCGCACCCGGTCCAATATCAATGATATGGTCAGCGGCACGAATGGCATCTTCATCATGTTCCACCACCAACACGGTATTACCTAAATCACGCAAGCGAATCAAGGTTTGTAGCAAACGATCATTATCCCGTTGATGCAGTCCAATCGACGGCTCATCCAGCACGTACATCACGCCCATCAAGCCTGCGCCAATCTGCGACGCCAAACGAATACGCTGTGCTTCACCGCCTGACAAGGTTTCTGCTGAACGCGCAAGGCTGAGATAATTCAAACCCACACTCACCAAAAACTGTAAACGCTCTCGAATTTCTTTAAAAATCTTATCAGCGATTTCACCTTTTGCGCCTTCTAGCTCAATGCCTTGATAATAATTTTCCGCTTCGCCAATCGACATTTGCGTGATATTGGCAATGGTTTTGTCTAACACTCGGACATGACGTGAGATTTCATTGAGTCGTGAACCTTCACAGCTACTACATGCCGCATTGGACAGATATTGCGCCAAATCCTCTCGCACGTAGTTACTTTCGGTTTCACGGTAGCGACGCTCCATGTACGGCAACACGCCTTCAAATGGCGACACCCGATTGTGCTTACGACCACGCTCATCAACATAAGACAGATCGACTTTTTCTTTGCCTGAACCTTGCAGAATGACTTTTTGTTGGGCTTTATCCAAGTCTTGCCACGGCTGATCCATCGGAATCTCGAAGTGTCCAGCGACTTTTTGCACGATGGTGAAATAGTACGGACGCTGACGATCCCAACCACGTATTGCGCCTTGACTGAGGCTCAGCTCAGTATTTGGTACGATTTTGTCAGGGCTAAAATGGCTACGAGTGCCCAAACCATCACAAACAGGACATGCACCAAAGGGATTATTAAATGAGAATAAACGTGGCTCAAGCTCCGCCACCGCACGATCACACTGCGGACAACTATGTTTTGCCGAGAAAATACGGTCAGGATGTTCGCCTTTCATCCATGATAAAGTCACCAAATCACCGCCGAGTCGTAGAGACGTTTCGATGGATTCAGCGATACGATTCCCCAAATCATCACGGACTTTAAAACGATCAACCACCACTTCGATGGTATGTTTTTTCTTTTTATCGAGTTCGGGTGGCGTATCAATATCAATGATTTCACCATCAACACGGGCACGGACAAAGCCTTGTCCTTGTAGCTTCTCAAATAAAGTACTGTATTCGCCTTTGCGCTCACGCACTACTGGCGCAAGGAGCATAATCGCCGTATCTTCTGGAAGCGCACGGATTTCATCGACCATTTCCGACACGGTTTGCGCAACCATCGGCAAGTCATGTTCAGGACAATACGGCGTACCGACACGTGCATAGAGCAAACGCAGATAGTCATAAATTTCGGTGATCGTACCGACCGTCGAACGTGGGTTGTGACTGGTGGATTTTTGCTCAATCGCAATCGCAGGACTTAAACCCTCGATGGCATCGACTTCGGGTTTTTCCATTTGCGATAAAAACTGACGTGCATAAGCGGACAGCGATTCGACATAGCGACGCTGACCTTCGGCATATAAAGTATCAAACGCAAGTGATGATTTTCCTGAACCTGATAGCCCAGTGATGACGACAAATTTGTCACGTGGAATGTCCAAAGACACATTTTTCAAGTTGTGGGTACGTGCACCACGAATGCGAATATGACTTTGACTCATTCAATTGTCCTGTTGTTATTTGGCTAAAAATTGAGAACCTATTGTATATGATGATCAATTGCTAATCTTCAAGCCCTGTGTTTTTTCTTTTATCTATCCGTAAATTCATCGATAATTCATAATCGTAAAACTTTGACATCGTGATCAATCGGAATAAAAAAGAAACAGAATGGCGCTATTCGATCCTTGCTAAATGCGATAAGTTAAAATGTAGAGCTGATCGCCAATTTCACTAAATATCAGACCAAGGACACTGTTCAATATGCTACCCGACCTCTCCATCACCATGACCAAAATCAGCAGTATGATGACTGATTTCTTAAAAATATTACCTAACATCTTGGTCGCACTGGTTGTTCTACTGATATTTTGGTTCGTTGCAAGTCTGGTCAAACAACTGGTCATCAAGCTCGCTGTGAAATCTCGTCAGGCTCGTGAAGTCGGACTTGTTCTCGGGCGAATAGCACGCTGGAGTGTGATCATTATTGGCTTGTTGATTGCAATTACCATCATCTTTCCATCACTCAATGCAGGTTCGCTATTTGGTGCATTAGGCGTGGGCGGGATTGCAATTGGCTTTGCTTTTAAAGATATTTTTCAAAACTTACTCGCAGGCTTATTGATTTTGATCACTCGTCCATTTCATATCGGTGATCAAATCAAGTCGCAAGATCATGAAGGAACGGTCGAAGATATTGAAATCCGAGCAACCACAATTCGCACCTATGACAATCGTTTAGTCGTGATTCCAAATAGTGAACTGTACACCAATCGCATTGTGGTCAATACGTTTTATCGTCATCGCCGTATCAGCGTCGGGGTCGGCATTGGCTATGATGACGATATCCCATTGGCGAAGAAAGTCATCCTTGAGCAATTAAAAAATATTGAAGGCGTACTCGATATTCCTGAACCGAAAGTTTTGGTCAAAGAAATGGGTGACTCTAGTGTCAACCTAGACATCCGTTTTTGGATTAGTCCACCCAATCGCAAGGAAGAAGTCGAACTCAGCGATGAAGTGTTAACCTTGGTGAAACCTGCACTGTTTGACGCAGGCATCAGTATTCCATTCCCAATGCGTCAGTTGGTTTGGGATCCGACAAGTACCACGGTGAACTTTAAACAAGACGACGTATCTAAAGAAACATATAACGCAGACAGAGATAATTCTCAGCAAAGTTAAATCATCAGCTTTGAAATTTTGCATTGCTCTCAAGTAATCGATATGGATTTTTGACTGGTGATATCGAGGATTTGCTTTATAATTACTGCATTCAAATTTTTCTAATGAACTGCTTTAAGCCACCTTGATATGAATAAACTTGAAATCCGCTCAACATTCGCACTCAGCAGTATTTTTGCACTGCGCATGTTGGGCTTATTTATGATTATTCCTGTCTTTGCGGTTGCAGGTCAGCAATATCATGGTGCGACACCTGCATTGATTGGTTTGGCGGTTGGTATTTATGGACTGAGCCAAGCCTTTTTACAGATTCCATTTAGCTTAATAGCCGATCGCTTTAGTCGAAAACCATTAATCATTTTAGGTTTAGCGCTGTTTGCTTTGGGTGGTGCGATCGCCGCTTTATCTGATTCGATCTATGGCGTGATTATTGGTCGAGCGATTGCAGGTGCAGGTGCGGTATCTGCTGTGGTGATGGCATTACTCTCCGATGTAACACGTGAAGAACAGCGTTCCAAAGCCATGGCATTTATGGGCATGAGCATTGGACTGTCTTTCATGCTCGCCTTTAGTATCGGTCCGTGGCTCACCGAGCAAGTCGGCATTTCAGGGCTATTTTGGGTGACCACCATCATGGGCACATTGGCAATGCTAATGTTACTGCTCGTACCGAAAGTCACTCGACATTATCAAGTCGCACCGCAAGGCTATCTCACACAACTTAAGCAAGTGCTTGGCATGGCAGACTTGAACCGTTTGCACGTGTCGATTTTTATGTTGCATTTACTGCTGACAGCAATGTTTGTATTTGTGCCATCGCAGTTGATTGAATATGCAGGCATACCGCTCGCGCATCATGGTTGGGTGTATTTGCCACTCTTATTGATCAGCTTATTTTTTGCTTTTCCAAGTATTATTTTGGCGGAAAAATATCGACAGATGCGTGGTATTTTTATCACTGCGGTGGTTGCCATCGTCTTGGGCTTAATCATTATGGCACTGGGCTATAATAATAAATATGGTCTGCTCTGCGGTTTGGCGTTATTTTTTATCGCCTTTAATGTCATGGAAGCACTACTCCCATCGTGGCTATCCAAATCTGCACCGATCCAGTCCAAATCGACTGCAATGGGTGTGAACTCGAGTTTTCAGTTTCTAGGGGCATTTTTTGGTGGGACATTGGGCGGTTTTTTACTGAGTATGCACCAGATTGGCTTAGGCTGGGCAATCTTGGCAGGTATTGCCATCATTTGGTTGCTGGTCACTTTTCAACTCAATCAACCTCGCTATCTATCTTCACTCGTGGTGACACTCCCTGAAACAGAAAAAATGGATGATTGGACTTCACTTTTACTGGCTGTTCATGGTATTGAAGAGGTCGTAGTCATGCCTGAAAAACAGGTCGCCTACATCAAAGTGGATAAACAACAAATTACAGATACAGAGAGACAAGAATTGTCGCGCTTGCTCAATCAAGAGCTAGCGATCTAAGGCAATCTCGATTAAAGTATTCGAACAAAATAGACATCTATAAGAGGAATAGCGCATGCGCGGAGTGAATAAGGTGATTTTAGTTGGTACCTTAGGACGTGACCCTGAATCAAAAACCTTTCCAAATGGCGGATCAATTTGTAATTTTTCCATTGCCTTTTCTTCAATTTGGCGAACTCTTTCACGACTAATTTTGAACTGTTGACTTAATTCTTCAAGTTTTTTCTATATCGAAGGCTCATTGCGTACCCGTCAATGGACGGATCAAAATGGTCAAGAGCGTTATACCACCGAAATTCGTGGCGACCAGATGCAGATGCTCGACTCACGTCCACAACAAGATGGTGGTTATAACAACCAAAACTATGGTCAGAACAATAGTGGCTTTGACGCACCACGTTTTAATCAGGGCAATAACTCAGGCAACAATCAAGGTGGCTACAACAATCCAAACTATGCAGCACCTGCGGCTGGTGGATATGCAGGGAATAATCAAGCGCCGAAAGCTCAACCACAACAAGGAAGTAATGAGCCTGATGATGATTTGCCGTTCTAATATCAAGCTAGGCTAAGTTTTTAGAAAAAATATTAAGTATAAAAACCTGATTCGTCAGGTTTTTTATGCTTTGCATTTGCCTAATACAAAATGAATAGGCAAAAAAAAGCTTATCCGAGGGGGATAAGCTATAAAATCACAATCGTTAAAGCTGTTAAATTTGATTCAAAATCAAAAATATAAGGAGAAATTGCAGATACCAAATATCTTGAACGCATAATAAGCAGTTACTGTGCAAAAAGCAAGCATTTTTTAATTATATTTGCATTAATCTTTCATTTTAAAGTCACACTTAACAGAAAAAGAATCATTCTTAATTATTTTTTCGATGTTTAAGAGTTTGCTTTTAACAGCATTTCCCTTGAATGTTAAACCACAACACACCATATAATACTTCAAGATTTAGCCACGATGTACATTGAGTGAACCCAAACGCCAAAGCCCATATTAATAATCTACTGAGCCACATGACCACTTTGCCAGGTATTTATAAAATGCTTGGTAAAGATGGTGAGCTGTTGTACGTGGGTAAAGCCAAAAATCTTAAAAATCGCATCTCTAGCTATTTTGTCAAAACCATTGAACATCCTAAGACACAGGCGCTGGTGTCACGGATTTATGATATTGAAACTTTGGTGGTGCGCTCAGAAACTGAAGCCTTACTACTCGAACAAAACCTGATTAAACAGCATCGTCCGCCATATAACGTCATGCTCCGTGACGATAAATCCTATATCTATATCTTTGTTTCGGCGGATAAACCCTATCCACGCATCGCCAGTGGACGAGGCAAGGGCAAGCATCAGGTTGGCAAATTTTTTGGACCTTATCCGAGTGCCTATAACGCAAGAGATATGCTACTTAGTTTGCAGAAATTATTTAATGTACGACAATGTGAAAATTCTTATTTTACACAGCGTAAACGTCCATGTTTGCAATATCAAATCAAACGCTGTTCGGCGCCCTGTGTCGGACTGATTTCCCCTGAAGAGTATGCACAAGATGTGCAAAATTCAATTCGCTTTCTCAAGGGTGATACCAAAGAGCTGAATACCGAACTGATTGAAAAAATGGAGCAGGCGGCTGAAAAGCTTGAATTTGAAAAAGCGGTTTTTTATCGAGATCGATTAGGTTTACTGCGGGAAGTGCAGTCACAGCAAGCAATTTATAAGATCAAAGGCGAAGCGGATATTTTGGCGATTGCGTTTCAGGCAGGAGTAGTGTGCGTGCAAATCATGCATGTGCGTAATGGTCGGATGCTTGGTGGCAAGAGCTATTTTCCTGATATGCAAGGCAATGATGCTGCACAAATTATGAGTGATTTTATTGCCAATTTTTATTTTCAGGTGGCTGATGAAATTCCTAGCGAGTTAATCGTTAATGTGGCGTTACCCGATCAAAAACTATTAGAAGATGCGCTCAAACAGCATTTTGACAAGAAAATTCAGATTAAACATCAAGTCCGAGAAATCCGTGCCGAATGGCAACAGCTTGCTGAAATGAATGTGCAACATGCCATCAAAGGCAAACTCGCCAATCATTTGGAGCTAAATGAGCGTTTTCACCAACTGGAGCAAGTGCTTGATCGACCGATTGACCGCATTGAATGTTTTGATATTAGTCATACTATGGGCGAGTCGCCGATAGCCTCGTGTGTGGTCTTTGATCAAGGCGGTGCACGTAAGCGAGATTATCGTCAGTTTGCCATTCAAGACATTACTGGTGGTGATGATTATGCGGCGATGCGTCAGGCGCTCACTCGTCGCTATAAGAAAAATATGTTACCCGATTTGCTGTTGATTGATGGCGGTAAAGGACAGTTGCATATGGCTATGGAAGTCATGCAGGAGCTGGGATTAGACGCCTTCATGATTGGCGTGTCGAAAGGCGAAGGTCGAAAACCAGGCTTGGAAACCTTACACTTTACCGATGGCACGAAAATCCAATTGGCAGAAGATCACAAGGCTTTGCATTTGATTCAACAGGTACGTGACGAAGCACATCGTTTTGCCATCACTAAACATCGTGCCAAACGAGACAAAAAGAGAGCAGGATCAGTGCTTGAAGTCATCCCCGGTCTAGGCGAAAAGCGCCGTCGTGATTTGCTGACCCATTTTGGAGGGATACAAGGCGTGCTTCGTGCCACAGAAAAAGAACTAATGGCAGTCAATGGCATAGGCAGTGCGATGGCTCGGATGATTTATAAAGTGTTGCATGAATGATACGTTAATTAATGC
>LUMW01002263.1_pt1 | contig 10275 bp, 8 predicted proteins | sample 729761 | NCBI WGS metagenome assembly LUMW01 (sample SAMN03860302, study PRJNA289734) | marine metagenome | biome: seawater column; feature: ocean; material: water; isolation source: Red Sea water column Station 192 - depth 500m | place: Saudi Arabia: Red Sea | collected 2011-10-15 | depth 500 m
CACCTATTCCTAGTATTTCCGCTTGAAACTGGATTAGTGACATTTTTTGAGACTCTATAATACGAGGCAGGGCCAAAAGATGATCATCTTTTTTAACCAAGCCGGGCTCACATGTTGTCGCAGAAGCAATATGAAATTTTTCTAATGTTTGAAAATTTTTTGGACTCCATATCCCACTAGGGTAGCAAAAATGCTTTAATGAGGAGTTTGTGTGGCGTTTTAGAAACTCTATATTGTCTTGAAGCTCTTTAGTTGCAATCTCATCGTCTGCTGGAAAAAGATGTCTGTGTGTATGGAGTTGGATATCAATATGATTTTGGTCTAGTTCCTTAATTTTTTCAGCTGAAATGATTGAAAGAGACTTTAATATTTGCAAACTTAGTTTGATATTTAGTTTATCTTGAATCGCATTAAGGAGATCATTTCGTTGTTTATGAGTTAATTGTTTTTCGCAATTATTAATAAATTTCCAGATGGAGTCATCAGATTTAGTTTCTAGTGTATATTTTCCAAGTTGAATTTTTTGAGGTGTACTTTTCCAGCATAGATATTGGACAGCTAATCGAAATATTGGACCTCGATTTTGCGCATAATAGCTTGTGAGATAAAGAGTTACAGGAATATTTTCCTTGATAAACCAAGGGAAGGCTTCTTCCAGTATACTTTCAAAGCCATCATCAAAGGTAATGACGACGCAATTACGAAGGTTTTGTTTATTTTTTAAAGCCCTTATGGCCTGTTCAAGCGATATTATAGTATAATTTGACTTTCTAAGCCATTGGACTTTTTTTTGTAGAGTTGTAAACTTGATAAAATTTGATGGGATGAATTTATGTTCATCTTCTAAGGATATTCCATGATAGCAAAGAATTCTTAATTTGTTGCGATTAAAAAATTTTGCCAATAAAAATATTCCACCAAATTTGAGTAAATATAAAAAAATTATTTTACTTCTAATGTACATAGAGTTCCTAAATATTATAACTTAGTTTATAATTAACTATATCATGAATTATAAAAAAATAAATTATGCTTTAGTCTTTATCTTTTTGTTTTGTCAAAATGGCCTGGCAGAGGTTTTTACTTTTGAAAAAGGAATCTCAAACTGGGGAGTGTGGGGAAGTGGACTTGGAAGTTTGGTTAAAGATCGAGGACATCAAGATAAGTCTAGTCTTTGGATGAGTTGTGATTTTGGACAGGAAAAAACCTTGTATCGAAAGTTCGATAATCTAAAAAATGGCCGATATAAAATTGAGTTTTATTTACGTTCATTAGATGGGGCTGACAAAAATATCTGGAGCTTTTTTGATCGAGGCCAGGGAACTGAGACAATTTTTAGAAAAAGTTTTGAGGATGGTTTTTGGACAAAGGTGACTTATCACGTTGAGATTAATTCTAAGAGTTTTGAATTTTGGCTCAGACTTACTTCTTCTGGTCAAGTATGGTTTGATTCATTTAAACTTTCTCAAGTAAAGCAAAGCTTAGAAAAGAAACAACAAGGTGTTGTCTTTCAGAAGATAACTCCAAAAATAAAAATGCAACCTACACTTCGGCCCACGCCTCACTTATGTGTAAGAGAAGGTCTTTTTTGGGATCGACACTATGAAAAATGTCCACATTGTGGGGGGCCTTTTGCTAAGAATGAGGGATTTAAAGAAGAGAAAAAAGAACTTTTCACTAGAGATCATAAAGTGAATCTGTCTCCATTGAGACTCAGTAAAACAAAAAAGCATGCTGTTATAAAAAGCAGAGATTATTATCATCTAAAAAAATCTAGTTTAAAAAAGATATCTTGGAATAAATATAATTTTCTTAAACTTAGTTTCTTGAATCCACATAAAAAGCATATTGAACTTAGCGTTGCTATTGCAGATACAATTAGCCGCGGTTACTGGGGACAATTAAATCATAATACGATCCTTGCACCTGGAAAGAACACCATCTATATTCCCTTAAAGCAAAAAGTGGGAGAACGAGGTTCCGTTCGCTATGATAGAACGATTGATTATAATAAAATTGCTAAGGTTTTTCTTGTTACAGATGTAAATGAAAAGCTATCTCGAGAGTACAATGTTCTTTTAGAGTCGATTCATTTAATCTACTCTGATTACCCAAAAAGACCAATGGATATTTTTGCTTTTGACTTTACCGGCCAAAAAGCAAATCTGATTAATGGTTTTATACCTATTACAACAAAAAATAAATTAAATACGAATCGAGTTTTTGGGTTTGTTGAGCCTGATTTTTATCGAGTATTTGACGATAAATATACAGACCCTCTAAACCGTTACTCTATCGGGGTAAGAAAAGGAAGTTTTGAGGTTAAGCTTCCGAATGGAAATTATCAGTATACACTGCAAATAAATAGATTAGGTTATTGGGATATTCCATTTTGGAAAAGTAGAGAGGTTGTTGTTAACGGTAAAGTTCGTCTGAGTGAGCACAGAACGACTGATGATTTTTTGAAGGATTATTTTCGATTTGAAAACCATCAGGTTAGTTTAAAAAAAAATATTTATGATTATTATCTTGGAAGTCTTTTTGAAAGACTCGAAGGAGAGGTGCAAGTTTCTAATGGCAAACTTTCCTTTGATTTTAAAGGTGATGCGACAGGCATTAATTTGAACTCTCTTGTTATATGGGAGAAGTCAAAAGAGAAAAATGCAAAAAAGTTTTTAGAAAAGGTTGATAGGGCAGGTAGAGAGTTTTTTAGAAGAAACTTTAGAGCGATTGACTTTAAAAATCAAAAAACAGCAAAACTTGGAGTCGTTAAACCACGATTGGACCTTAATCCCAATGGAGCAAGAAGTATAAAAAAGAAAATTGACTTAAGGGGAGGAGTTCAGACCCAGCCCTTTTCTTTGATTCAGATTCCTAAAAAAGATGTTCAAAAAAAAATTACTGTAAGTGATTTAAAAAGTGCCCAAAATGAAGTGATTCAATCTTCTGAGATCGAAGTCTCTCAGCTCATCTATCAATTTGCTTCAGCCGATGCTAATCATGAAACATATCAAATCGTAGGAAAGTATTTAAAACCATTAAAGAACAATAAACTTCAAGTTGATGGTGCTCAAAACAGTTATTTAAGTCTTAAAGTTAAAATTAATCAAAGTTTTTCTCCAGGTGAGTACAAAGGGACTTTGAGAATAGGTGATAATAGTCTTCCCATTTTATTAAAAGTCGATAATTATGAATTACCATCTTTAAATTTTCCGGTTGGGATGATTGGCCTTGATCCTCTACCATACTTATATTTTGACTCTAAACAATTAGTCCATTTTTCTCATCGTTTGCGTATGAAGGCTTTGGAATTACTCATATCCAGAGGATTTACGACTTTTTCAGGTTTACCTGGGCCTACAAATATATCTTCAAATGATTTCCATCTTCCATCTGAGCTAACTGAAGTCCTATCTGAGGCAAAAGTTTTTAAGATGAATCAATGGCCAAAGTTTGTTTTGACGGTAAGTGATGAGGCGGCGGGATATTCCAATCGAGTGAAAAAAGATATTTTATATATTAAAAAACTTAAAAAGCATTATTCTTCATTGTTGGTCGGTGGTTTTTCTCATACGGATGATTTTAAGACAGAAAGCTTAAATCGATTATTTGATTATGGAATTTATTCATCTTTGTCTTATTCATCACTTAAAAATCTAAAAAAGATTGGCCAGAAAGTCGGAATGTATAACCTAAGTTCTGGTGCTTTAGAAGATCCTCGGTATGTCTTTGGCCCTTGGTTGTATCGGGCCCAACAAGCTGGCTTGGACTTTTATTTGGACTGGCACCTAAGTGCATTTCAAAACTATCCTTATTATGATTTAGATGGACGAGAAGGCGATATTGCTATGCTTTATCCAACTCGAAATGGAGAACTCTATCCTAGTCTAAAATTTGAATTGGCCACAGAAGGATTAGAGTTATTTCGAAAAATTTCTTTTCTTGATACTGCGCTAAAACAGAAACTTGGAAGTCAAAAAGCATTAATCAAGATAAAAAAATGGCTAAAAACTTTGAGGCAGGGTGATGTTTTTAAACAAAAACAACTTACTTCTGCTGAGAGAATAGAGCAATTTTATGTCATTAAAGATCAAGCGGATGAGCTGCTAGGAGAGTTGTATTAGTTTTGACGCGTCGCAATCTTGTAATTATTCCCAATATCCCAATTTGTTATGGCCTAGTTATGTATAAATAGATAATTTTCTTCTTGCTTAAGGAGAAAATTGGCATGAAAGTTCACTTTTCTAGTGAAAACATCATTAAAACGAACAGTAAGGCTTTTGAGCAAAGTTCGAATTATGATTCAGAGTCATTAACATGGGGTAGTAGGGTTTTTAGGTGGTACTTTAAATCAGCAGGTATTGGACTCAATCAAGTATCTGATTCTCAACTAAATGATTGGAGCGAGCTTTTTTTTAGTCGTTTAGCAGCTTTTATTTTGTTGGCCTTTTCTTCTCCCGTTTTTATTTGTGTTGCAGTTCTAATTAAGATTTCTTCTCGTGGAGATGTTTTTTATAAGCAAGTGCGAGTTGGTAAAAATGGAAAAATCTTTAAAATATTAAAGTTTCGTACAATGATAGTTGATGCAGAAAAAAATACAGGACATACATTAAGTTGGGAAGGTGATCCTCGTATTACAAAATTAGGTTCTTTACTTAGAAAGTCACATCTAGATGAATTACCACAGCTTATTAGTCACTGCGTACATCCTGGAATTACTGGATTGGCGCAGATTGCCTTAGTCTATGATGCTAAAGCTGAACATAAACTAAAGTTTGATTTGCTTTATATAAAAAATAGAAAGTCATTTATCTTAAATTTTCTTATAATTTTTTATACTTTCAAAAAAATGCTTTTATTAAAACCAACTGCTAATCTTGCCCATTAAACTTTTCTGTTCAGACATCTAGAAACTTAGAATAGTTATATCATAACAGCTTATGTCTGTGAGTTTGAGTTTTTACAAATAAAAAAGCCTCTCATTTTACTGAGAGGCTTAAAGATTGTTTTTTTATTTGGTTCATTATTCAGTTAATAATGTAATTCCCCAAGTGTTTAACATTTGTTTTTCACTTGTTGATAAATAAGGTGTTCGACCTTGTCTTTGAAGGTAGTCACCATTGTTATAATCAATTGTATGATTGATCCAGCCACTAGGCTCTGGTCCTATAAACCTTCTTAAAACTACTTTTCCTTCAATAATATTGTGGCTTTTATAATATGAGACGACAAAACTTCTTCCTTGATTATTCTCTTTATAGAGCCTGATAACCTCGTCCCCATATGTTGACATCTCACCAGTTCTCCAGAGTAATGTCACATCACCATATGATTTATAGTCCATATAACCACCAATACTCCCATCTTTGGAAATATTTTCGATATGATCATTAAGTTGATTCCATTCATTCATTAAAGTCTGTGAAACATTTTGATTGGCCCAGGCCAAGTTGTAAGCTAAAAAAACGGCTAAAACTGTCATTAATTTTTTCATAACTATCATCCTCCATCATAAGATTTCAGGATATTTATCAAACAAGAGCTATTTTAGCTATCTTTTACACGAAAAAATTTCAGTATTTATTAAACACTGAGCGTCATTTCTTTTACATCTGCTGCAACGACAAGTTCAGCTTCTGTCTTTGCTTGAATTTCTTCTATACTAATACCAGGAGCTCTTTCAATGAGGTGAAACTTCCCATCGATCAATTCTAATACCGCAAGATCTGTTACAACTTTTTTAACACAATTGACACCTGTTAAAGGGAGGCTACATTGTTTAAGTATTTTTGAAACACCGTGTTTATTTGCATGTGTCATCGCTACAATAATATTATCAGCGCCTGCAACTAAGTCCATAGCACCGCCCATTCCTTTTACTAACTTTCCTGGGATCATCCACGATGCAATATTTCCTTGTTGATCAACTTCAAACGCACCTAGGACTGTTAAGTCAACATGCCCACCTCGAATCATGGCAAATGATTCTGCAGAGTCAAAAAGAGCGGCTCCTGGTGCCATCGTTACTGTTTGTTTTCCTGCATTAATAAGGTCCGGGTCTACTTGTTCTTCTGTAGGAAATTCACCCATTCCCAGTAAACCATTTTCTGATTGCAACATTATCTCTACACCTTTAGGAATATAATTTGCAACTAGAGTAGGAATTCCAATCCCTAGGTTTACATAAAATCCATCTTTTAATTCTTGTGCTATTCTTTGCGCTATTTGTTCTTTCGTTAATGCCATAATTTTTCCTACGCTTTGACGGTTCTTTTCTCAATTCTTTTTTCAAATTCACCTTTAATAACTCTATCAACATAGATTCCAGGAACATGAATATGATCGGGATCAAGTTCACCAGCTGCAACAATTTCTTCAACTTCAACGACAGTGATTTTACCGGCCGTGGCTATCATAGAGTTAAAGTTGCGCGCGGTTTTTCTAAAGATAAGGTTTCCATAGGTGTCAGCTTTCCAAGCTTTAACTAATGCAAAGTCTGCTTTAGGATAAGCTTCTTCTAAAACATACATTCGCCCATTGAATTCTTTAGTTTCTTTACCCTCGGCAATTTGAGTTCCATAACCAGTAGCAGTGTAAAAACCGGGAATACCTGCACCGGTGGCCCGAATTTTTTCCGCCAAAGTCCCTTGAGGTGTGAGGATAACTTCCATTTCACCACTTAAAAAAAGCTCTTCAAAAAGCTTATTTTCTCCAACATAAGAGCCAATCATTGTTTTTATTTGACGTTTTTCTAGGAGCTTTCCAAGTCCAAAACCATCAACACCAGCATTATTAGAAATACATGTAAGACCTTTGACACCAGTATCTGCCACTTTCTCTATTAAGCCTTCTGGAATACCACACAAACCAAAGCCTCCAACCATGAGAAGCATATTGTTTTCAATACCTTTTAATGCCTCTTCATAGCTTTGAACTATTTTATTTAGACCGGCCATATTTATTACCTCTCTCGTTACTTATCAGTCAGCTAAGCCTATATAATTTATGAGCATATGGCCATAGTTGCTTGTGTTTAGTTGCTATGCATTGTGATTTTTTATTAAAACTATGTCATTGATAAACAAAAGTTAATTGATATGGAGGCCATTTGAAATATCTAACATATTTTTTTGATCGGTTAATGAAAAGGTATTTACCGGATGCATTTCTATTTGCAGTGTTGTTAACGTTTCTTGTTTTCCTCTTAGGAATTACTCTCACCCCAAGTGGGCCGTTGGAAATGATATCTTTTTGGGGGGATGGTTTATGGAACCTTTTAAAGTTTTCCATGGAGATGACATTAATTTTGGTTACCGGGCATGCTTTGGCCAATACTGCTCCTATAAAATTTTGTTTGGATAAACTTGCTTCTTTAGCAAAAGATCAAGCAAAGGCGGTTTTATTAACAACTTTGGTCAGCTCTCTTGCTTGCTGGGTAAACTGGGGTTTTGGGTTAATTGTTTCTGCTTTATTTGCTTTGGAATTGGCAAAAAGAATAAAACAGCTCAATTTTGCCCTTATCTTGGCGTCAAGTTATTCAGGTTTTCTTGTTTGGCATAGTGGTTTGTCTGGATCAATTCCTTTAAAACTCACTTCACCCTCAATAGATATTCAAGAAATTATTGGAGAGTCGTCACTTGCTTTATCTGAAACAGTTTTTTCCTCATTTAATTTGGTCTTATTATTAGTTAATATCTTTTGTATTTTTGGAATCAATTTTTGGTTAAGTCAGGTAGAAAAAAAACATTCTCATGATTCAGACTTTGACCTCGCCGAAGCTAAACCTTCTTCGTTAACTAAAGCAGATAATTCTTTTGCAGCTCAGCTAGAAAATTCAAAACTCTTAGTCATTGTCTTTTGCAGTTTTGCTTTTATATACTTAATTCAATATTTTTTTGCAGGAAAATCACTAAACTTAGGAACAGTGAGTTTTGTTTTTTTATTTTTGGGTTATCTTTTCTCTCAGACAACTCGCAATTATCTTAAACTCTTTAAGGACGCTGTGACACAAAGCTCTGGTATCATTCTGCAATTTCCTCTTTATGCAGGCCTTATGGCCATGATGAAGTCCTCTGGATTAAGCCAAATGATGACTCAGCTGTTTCTTGATTTTTCAAGTGCAGATAGTTTTTTATTTTTTACTTATTTATCAGCAGGATTGTTAAACTTTTTTGTACCTAGTGGTGGAGGGCAAGAATTAGGAGTTGATTTTTCTAAAGCTTCCATGGCCATTGCTTGGGGAGATGCCTGGTCGAATATGATTCAACCTTTTTGGGCGCTTCCTTTATTAAGTTTAACCGGAGTTAAATTACAAGAGATGATGAGTTATACAGTGATCATTTTTATTGGCTCTGGGGTAGTGACTGGATTGTTTTTATTATTAAATTGAGATTGATCTTTTTACTAAAGTATTTTATTTACTTTCCGATAAGAAAAACATGGCAAAATATGTGAAAAGCTCAACAGATAATTCGCGCTTAATAAAAAGTTTAAAAGAGCTTGAGCAGCAAAATCAATATCAAAAAAAGCTGATTGAAAATAACAATAAACAGTTAGAAAAATTAAATATGGCCATTGCTGATAACAAAGCCCTTGATCTGGCCAAGTATAAAAAAAGTATGGAAAAAGTGCAAGAGGGCATCCAATGGGTTGAAAATGATCCCCCTGCTTTAAAACTGGATGCAAAACACCTTTTAAAAAAACTCGATATCCTTTAGTTCCTATTTCTTAATATGATTGCTAAACTAAATAGGTGAAAATATTTTTACTCATTAATCTATTGTTCATGTTTTCTATTGATGTCTATGCTTCGTTGTCCTTTGGCGATGGTTCACAAGTTTGTAATTGGACAACTGGCGACAAGGCGGACCGTTTTTACAATTGCCAATCAGTGACGATTGATTCGTCTGAAACAATTAGCTTTTATGCAGCATCAGACTATATTGTTATTCGTTCTCAAGGCGATGTACGAATTGATGGAGATATTAATTTAAAGGCCAATTCAAATTCTCCTGGACCTGGAGGCTCATTAGGGGGCGATTGTCCAGCCTCTGGAGTTTGCAATGGTGTTGATGCTCAAACTAAATTAGGTGGGCAGGGGCAAGGAGGAACAGCTGGACTTAATGATGCTAGTGGTGGTGGAGGCTCAGGTGGACGCTTTGGAAGTTCTTCCCTTCCAACTAAAGGGGATGATGGAAATAATGGTATCGGTGGGGGAGCTGTCGGTGTAGGTGGTGCAATTCCCAGTAGTGGATACTATCCTGCTAATAATTTTGAGAATGAGTTTTCTGGAGGCGTTGGTGGAGGTGCCGGTGGCTCTGGTGAAGATAGTTTTTCTACCGTTGAACCTGGCGGAGATGGTGGTGCCGGTGGTGGAGGGATTATGATTATTGCTAAAGGTGAAGTCATTATTAATGGTGATATCAATGCTAATGGAGGAGCTGGTGCCAATGGGGGGGCAAGCTCAGGTCAATCTGGCGGTGGTGGCGGAGGCGGCGGCTCAGGTGGCGCGATTTATATTATTGGTAAAAAAGGTGTGACGATTAATGGTAATCTTTCCGCACAAGGCGGAGCTGCAGGCTCTGGAGGGGCCACTGGACTTGATAATGGAGGTAGTGGTGGTGTAGGGGGCCATGGGCAAATTCGCATAGATACTCCCTCAGGTAGTTATTCTGGAGTGGCAACGACTCCGGTGGCCACTCAATCAACTCTTCCAACGATTAGCGATCCCCTGGCCAAAGGATCACAGGCTTTAAAATCTGATATTGTTTATTCCTGTCATTACAGAAACTCGCAAGCAGAGGAAATTTTATCTTTTTATTTTTTAATGGGTTTAAGTTTTATGATGAGTTTTGTTTTTATTCAATTAGTCAGAGTTAAAATAACTTAAAAGAATTAGTTTTTATTTAGCAAAGAAACAAACTCCCATGGAGTTTCATCATCTCCAATTGTTTGAGTATGTCCAAGTCCAAGTTGTCCATTAGCATTAGCTCCAAAGCAAATAATCTCTGCTTCATCCTTAGTGAGTGCACAAGTATGATTGATCCCGGCAGAAACTTGTGAAAGAGCTAAGTCAATTTGAACCTTAGTATTGTCTTTAATATTTTCATTATCTCCAATATTATCTGTATGAGCTAGACCTGTTTGTCCAAAGTTTGAAGCACCAAAACAATAAAGGGATTCATCAGTACCGATAAAACACGTATGTGCATTTCCATTACTAACCATTTGAGCTCCCTCACTATTTATATCTAACCCATTTGTATTATTTATTGT
>LUMW01000470.1_pt1 | contig 10251 bp, 9 predicted proteins | sample 729761 | NCBI WGS metagenome assembly LUMW01 (sample SAMN03860302, study PRJNA289734) | marine metagenome | biome: seawater column; feature: ocean; material: water; isolation source: Red Sea water column Station 192 - depth 500m | place: Saudi Arabia: Red Sea | collected 2011-10-15 | depth 500 m
AGATTCTAATAATTTTACTTCTTTCCAACCTTCAGGAATCATAACCTAAATCCCCTAAGTATTTATTCATCTGAGTTTGAATACGATCAAGCTCTATTTCTAGCTGACTTATATCTTTTTGAACAAGGTTAATATCAACCTCTTCTTCCTCCTCAAATGTATCAACATATCTGGGGATATTTAAGTTATAGTCATTTTCAATAATCTCAGAGCACTCTGCCCTATATGCATATCTTTCAATTGTTTTCCTAGTTCTATAGGTTGAAACAATTTTTTCAATATCTTGATCACGAAGTCTATTTTGATTCTTATTGTTTTCAAACTCATTACTTGCATCAATGAAAATTACTGTTTTATCATTTTTACCTTTCTTAAAAATAAGAATTGCAGTTGGAATATTAGTTCCAAAAAATAAGTTTGAAGGTAGGCCAATAACAGCATCAAGCAAATTATCCTCAATTAATTTTTGTCTTATTTTTCCTTCACTAGAACCTCTAAAAAGAACTCCATGTGGAACTACAACTCCTACTCTTCCACTATCTTCTGTAATCGTCTCAATCATGTGAGAGATGAATGCAAAGTCGCCTTTTGTTTTAGGAGGTATACCTCTATGAAACCTATTGTATGGATCATTAGTTACTTCTTCATGACCCCATTTATCAAGTGAGAATGGTGGATTTGCAACAACAACTTCAAACTTCATCGTTGTATTATCTTGAATTAGTTTAGGTTCACGAATTGTATCACCCCACTCAATCCGGGCAGAATCAACACCATGAAGAAACATATTCATTTTAGCCAATGCCCATGTTTGGCCATTTACCTCTTGCCCATATAATGCAAAATCTTTAATTTTTTCTCTAGTTAATTGCTTTGCACATTTAATAAGTAATGACCCTGAACCACAAGCAGGATCACAAACTCTATCACCCTTTTTAGGAGCAACAAGTTCTGCCAATAATTCTGAAACTTCTGCGGGCGTATAAAACTCTCCAGCTTTTTGACCTGCACCAGCGGCAAACTTGCCAATTAAATATTCATAAGCATTTCCAATTACATCTATATTTCCGATACGACTTGGACTTAAATCCAATTTTGGGTTATTGAAGTCTTGAAGAAATGATTTTAGCCTTGTATTTCTATCTTTTGCCTTTCCTAGATTTGCTTCTGAATTAAAGTCTACATTTCTAAATACACCTTCTAATTTTGCTTTATTTGCATCTTCGATTTTTTCAAGGGCAATATTTATAATTTCACCAATGTTAGGTTCATTTCTTTGATCAAAAAAATCTTTAAAGTGACAACCATCTGGAAGGAAGAATCTCTCCCTTTCAAGTCTTCTTTTAATCCTTTCCGAATCATCACCATATTCTTTTTCTAGTTCTTTATAATGATCTTCCCAAGTATCAGAAATGTACTTTACGAAAAGCATAATAAGAATATAGTTTTTATAGTCAGTGGCATTAAGAATTCCGCGAAAAGTATCGCAAGCTTGCCATAGTATATTATTGATCTCTGTCTGATCGACCTTAGTAGACATTAAACATTCCCTTGTTTACAATTTTAATAGATAAGTTATTAAAATTATTCCAGAAATAATACATTGTGACAATGAAGTTCGGGCATAAAGATTTCTTAATCAGCTTAAGTTTTCTACTATTAAATACTTATAGGCTGAACGTCCACTTTGACATGAGGCAAGCATAACCAATTTATCTATTTCTCAGCGCAACATACTCAAAAATAATCAATCAAGTTATATATTATCCAAGACAAATATAAATAAAAAAATGGCTTTGTTACTTTCCATAGACTACTTAGGAAAAGCATTATTAAAAAATTTACCCATCTAAAAACTTTTTCCATAAATCCACCTTTTACAAAAAGTCCAATGAATCAGTAATCCCCTGAATATGAATCCCCGATTTCCTCACGTAAATTTGCATTGTTTTAAGATCTTTCCATCCACCCATGGCCATAACTTTTATTGGTTCAACACCTTTGGAAAGCATGACTGTCGCCCAAGATGCTCGAAGATCATGAAATCGAATTTCTGGAAGCCCTAGCGGCTTTAAATATTCTCTAAGTCTTTTTGACTGTAATCCCTTCTCCCAATCTTCAATTCTTGAAAGTACGAATTCATTACATTTAGGAAACTTTTCAAAAAGATCAACTAAGGCATGAGCTATTTCAATGACTCTATCATCTCCCGATTTAGTATCCTTAAAGCCATCATACCTATTCCATGATCTTCTGATGACCATAGTTCTTTTTGATAGACTGACATCCTCCCATTTAAGAGCATACAACTCTCCATTTCTCATTCCTGTAAAGCAGGCTGTTGCCCATATAGGAAACCATTGATTTTGATCTTCTCTGGCTGTTTTTAAAAATAACTTAATTTCGCTTTCTGTGAGTACCTTTTTAATTTTTTGATTAACCTTGAAATTTAATTTAGGCATAGGATTTCTGTTAATAATGCCTTTCTCAAGAGCAAAATTAAAAACTGCATTTAAATATTTATGAAAGCTCTTTCTTGTCCATTCAGACTTCGACTCAAGATCATTTAAGATTAGGGTTCGAATATCATGGGTCTTAATCATATAAATTGGAGTCTTCTCCCACCTTTTAAAGGTATGTGCTCCTAATGAATGCTGATAGTTTAAAACTGTCGCTTCTTTAACTCCTCTATTTCTATAATCTTCAAGGAACTCTAAAACAGTATCCTTCCACATAGGATGATGAACAGTTGCCAGTTTTGCGTTTAGCTGAACAATAAGCTCTCTATAAACCTTCTCAGCTCCTGACTTAGTCTTTATGCCAATTCTTCTAAGTGAATAAGGTCTTTTAGTTAGTGGGTGTCTTTTTGAATAACTCACTTCAAAGCTACGTTTTTTACGATTGTACTTAATTCCCATGACTCCCCCTAGAAGCTCTCTAATATTGTTTTGACTGTTTTTAATTTACTTGGCTCAAGTCTTTTTAAGATCTCTATGCATTCCGATAAAGTATGTTCAGGAAGTTCAATATTGCCTTTCTTCATACTTTCAAAATCCGAAAGGCTATATCCATAGGCCTTAAGAAACTTAAGAATAATTGTTGTACTTAAATCTAATCTTCCATTCTCTGCATGGTTTACAAAACTACTAGAGACTCCAATGATTGCCCCAGCATTTCGCATAGAAAGGTTTCTAGACTCTCTTAAAAACTTTAAAAGAGATGCTTCTTTTGTCATGACCTTGTGATCACTTCTTCTTTTCTTTTTTCTTTTTACTTTCATAAAAGCTCCTTAAAAAAATTGTTAGGAGCCCTTTGCCAATTGGGTTAACGGATACACTAAGTAGTCCAATCATTTCATAAGCTTAAGCCTTGAAATTGAGGTCTAAACTACACAGCGTAGTCCAAAAATGTGGGTAGATTTTTAAATGTAGCACCAGTGAAGCACTTCTGTAGCACAACTCATGTGATGTGAAGTGATTTTGTGTGATAAAGGAAGGGATTAAGCTAAACGCCTATTGGGATTGGGTTTATAAATTATTTAAATTACTTGTCTACTCATTTTCCGGGGAAGCCCACCACTCATTGGGTCGAGTGGTGGAGGTGGCGAGAATCGAACTCGCGTCCAAAGTCATATCCAAAAGAGGGTCCTACGTGTGTAGTCACATTAGAGCAAGTGACGGCTGTGAGTATTTTGTCAAATACACAAAACCCAGTGGGGATTTAGCGTGGAGGCCTGGCACCCACGTAGGGTTTAGTTTTCCGACCTTCCCTCAAAGGTCTTTACCTACTTTTTGTTATCGGTGTAGGCCCCTCATTACGTGCTATAATCTTGTGATTAGGCAGCGTAAGCGTATTCTACATTGTTGTCGAATATAATTTAATCGGCTTTTAACTAGGCCTGCCGATCAACCTAGACACGCACCCAATCCTTCAATAACCCTGTCGAAACCAGTGCACCCCCGGATTGCGAGTCTTGATTATAGCAGAAAAAGCGACTAAAGAAAAGTGCTAGACCCTTTTGAGCAAATCAATATACTCTTGCCGATAAAACGTACTCTCCATATTCAACACCACAATTACCGCGTCCGAAAATGTCATCTTGCGATACACAATTTTTTCTGCCATCGAAGTCGCCAAAAGCACCATATTTCCCAACACATTAATCTTGCCCCCACAAAGGCCTGAAGGAAAACCACTTCCGTCTAGTTTTTCATGATGATGGGCCACGGCTTCGCAAAACTTATCATCAAATAAATCCGTCTGCTTTACAATCTCCGCCGACAAATAAGGATGCTCACGAGACAATTTACTCTCATCCAAAACCGCCGCCACATCTTGCAATAAACAAGCAGCAAAAATATCCGATAACACAGTCTCCGTCGCCCAATCAAGCTTGCTCATAAGGTAGGTTCCAATAAAGGCCGAGATCGAATACACATCCACCATCTTCTCTGAATGAGAAGTTATCTCACACAAAGACTGTAAAGACTCATTATCCGCCTGAATCTGCTTGACCACCTCACTGCGAAGCTCAACTAAATACGCCAGCACTTCCTCATTCACTTCCTTAAGCAACATATACTTGGTAATATGATTAGTCAGAATTTTAAGAAATTTCACCTTTTTAACATTCTCAATTCGACTACTTCTTAAAATGCTATTTTTAATCGTATAGTTAAACTCGATATACTTTAGAAAATCATTATCAGCTAAATAAAAATAATCCGTTCCCTTCTCTTTAAATTCTTGAATCTGTTTGGCCGATAAATTCTCCCCCTCATTGGCAATCTTCACATAATTGCCCTCATCCACCTCAATATAAATGGGATATTTAATATTCGCCCCAGCAACAAACTCTTCAATATAAACCCCAATAAAACCCTGCTTGGCCTGACCTTGCTCATCCTCCGCATGTTCAATTTTATTAATTTGAAAAAGGAGGTCATCCTCACGATAAGGCTTGGCCAAAAATCCATCAGCTCCAATTTCATAAGCCTCTTTGATCTCAATCACCTCCGAAAAGCCCGTCATCATAATAAAAGGAATTTCGGCCTTTTCTCTTTTAATTCGATGTAAAAACTCTATCCCATTAAGAGTGGGCATTTTTACATCTGATAAAATCAGATCCACATGCTCCATGGTTAAAACTCCCAAAGCCTCTTTTCCATTAGAAGCCTCAAGTACCTCGTAATCATTCATCACTAACGATCTCACAATAGACTCTCTAAATTTTTGGTCATCATCAACCACCATAATTTTTGCAATCATAAAAATGCTCCTATGTTTTGGAGGACAGGAATGCGAAATCGAAAGCATGTATTGGGACAATTTTTATCAAGTCCTATTTCTCCATTGTGTCTTTCCACAATGCCTTTGATAATGCTCAGGCCTAGACCTGTGCCTTTACCAATTTCTTTTGTTGTATAAAATGGAACAAAAAGTTTTTCCTCTATCTCAGGAGGAACACCTGCGCCAGAGTCAATAACCTTAATGACAAGTTCATCTCCATAGGTCATTTCAATTTTGATCCAAGGACTTTCACTCCCACTAATGGCATCACGAGCATTTTGAACTAAATTAATCAGCACCTGAGAAATTTCAGTGGGATTACACTCAATAGAAATATCTCGAATATCTTCCGGATAAAATAATTCCACTCCATCATCCTTAAGACTCATCTTACAAATTTCAATACACTCCTCAATCAATTTTTTCAGATTCACAAAAGTAAAATCATTTTCATTGGTATTGCGACTAAAAGTTTTAAAACCATTAATAAGCTTAGACATGCGATCAATCGTTCCATACATATCCGCAATAATATCGTGAAACATATCTGTTTTACCTTTTTTATAACATGTCTCAATTTGTTTGATCGATAAAGACATAAGACCTAAAGGAGTATTTAACTCATGGGCCATTCCTCCTGCCATCTCCCCTAAAGTGGCCATTTGCATAGAATGAATATGGCGGGCCCGTTCTTCTTCTAATTCACGTTCAATTTGCTTGCTGTCAGTAATATCAAAACCGTAAATATTAATCACTTCAAGCTCAGGGATATTCTTATAACAAAGCAATAAATCTTTACCATGCACATGATACTCGTGTTGCAAATAACCCTTAGTCATATCAATTTTTGCTAAATTCATATCGACAAGTTCATTCCAAGCAACCCCACGTAGCTTTTCCTGCTTAAAATATTCATTTGCCGCCATATTAGAAAGAGTAATAATTCCTTCTCCATCAATTCTTACAACCGGATAAGGACTATAAGTGGCAAAATACGCAAATTTTTTATTAATCTCTTGTTCACTATAAATAGTGCGCATTTGGTCTTCAATCAACTCTTCTAATAATTCAATTTTTTGATTGGCCCGCTCTAATTTTGTTTGGAGTTTTAGAATCGTCTCACTCATTATGCCACTCCTGGAGTACAAAATTCGGCCTTATCAAATTGGACCACCACCACACAATGCTCATCACCAAAATGTTGACAAACTTCATGGGTAAACATCACAGTCTCTTGAAAATGATCAGTACACCCAAGAATCAAACCTTCCATAAAAGCACAAAGTTTTCTTTTAGAAAGATATTCAATCTCAAGTTGATTCTTGCCTATTTTTTTTATGTTTAATTTAGGCAGATAAGCATCATGAAAAAGCTTTTTCACTTCAACGTGAATAACACTGTCCACATCCAAAATAAAATCAAGAGCATTTTTAACTTCACTTTGATACACAGAATATTTTTTTAAAAGTCTAGGAAAACTAAAACGTCCAAACATTTTTAAAAGTTCAGGAACTGGAATATCCAAGATTCGATTCGCTGTCACCACTAGACTCACAAGATCTTCATCCGGATAAGTTTTAGGGGAAATATGAATATCAGCTGAAATTAATGTCGTTTGATCTAAAATATCATCCCATGTTTGGTCATCAAAATTTTCAGATACAAACTGCTCTAGCAGATTAAAAATAATACCTTTCATCGCCAACGTCCTTCTTTTAAGATATTTTTTCTTTCTCTTAGTATCAGACCAAACCCGCATTCAAAAAAGTATTAAAAAATTCTTAATTCTTTTTTCTTATAACTCTCTGAAATAATAGGATTTTTTGTTAGCAAATATTAAGAAATATTTAAGTTTAAGGCTTAGACTTAACTTCAGGTAACACTACCGAGCGCTTAAAATTGACCATTTCAAACTCTGGACAGCTTGCCCCATAGGGAACTAAATTTTTAAACTGAATCACACAATCTTTATGTAAATCCAACCCATCAATAATCAGCTCTCCTTTTTTTAGGCGAAGTAAATGCAAGACGTGCGGATCGAATATTTCTTTTTTAATCTCAGCTTCAACATTAAATTTTAATTGAGCAAATTCAAAAGGAGCTGGCGCAATGATTTTTTCGACCTCATCTGCTGAAAAATAAAACTTAGTTCCTTCACTCCACTTTCCATCTAAAGCTTCAAACTCAGAAACCAATTCAATAACAATATCTCCATCATCACCTACAATATAAATGCTTCCCTTAGGCCATGTCACCTCACCAAACTCTAAAGGTTCATTTAAATACCTGGTCGAATCATGTTGTTCCATTTCAAGATAATAAAAAGCCCCGGTCACAAAGGCGATCATCACACAAACAAGTATAGTCATTTTGGTATAGCTATTCATATGACACTTATCGACTTTTTAGTTTCTATTCTTGAGGATCTCGCCAAAAAGATTCTTCCTCTATAGCTTCAGGCCGCTCAGCTAATTGTTCTAAATTCGGCTCAGGCCCAGAAACCACTCGATATTCCCACTTCTCATAAGAGCGAATACGCTGTTTATGTAAGAGAAAATAAGAAGAACCAAAAGCTAAACCTAAAATAAAGCCAAAATAATGGGCCAAATAACTTGTATTAGGCACATAAGAAGTTGGAACTAAAAGAATAATAAATACGCCCAAAACTCTTAACAGACGACTTGGCCAGCTATACTGAGTTTCAATAAACAAATATAAAATAAGCCAAAAACCCCATAAAAAAAACACAATGCCAGATGCTCCCACCAAAGTGGTATTGTTCTCGTATTGCATGATCACAAAAGCATTGATAATCGCCCCAGCTAAAATGCCAAGACCAAAAGAAACACTGGCGCCATAAAAAGAGGTTACAAAATAAGTTAAAATAAAAAGCATTAAAGAATTTGAAAGTAAGTGCTCAATCCCCCCATGAACAAAACTGGTCGAAAATAAGCGCCACAACTCATTTTCTTCAAAGACTAATTTAGGATTGGCACTCAGATACTGAGATAAACTTAAAGACTGATCCCAATAAAACTGGCTAAAAACCACACATAGACCAATAAACAAAAACGAAAATAATTTCCCATAACTGTATTTTCGATGGGTCAAATAATTTTCTATAAATCTTTTTTCAATTTCCATTTTAATAAGATGGGAGCACTTTAATAAATAGCAAGACTACAAACTGGCGACAAAGCGTCCTTGAAACTTCACTAATTCTTTATCTGATGTAGACGAACTTATAAAACTAGAAACACCAATTCTGCCCACTCCTTTTCGTCTTAGTATTTTTAAAAAACTGACGCAAGCCTTGGGATCAATTTGAGCTGTGGCCCTAAAATCAGACTCTACCGGGTGTAAATACTCAATCTGAGAGTTTTGAATCACTAAAGAATCAAAAGCAATGCCCTTAATTTTCATATGATGATGGACTAATAAATAGGAGGCAATAATGCATAAAGTATTAAGACTTCCCCCAAAAGCAGTTCCCTCATAATTGACATGAGTTCCCAAGGGGGCAGAAACTATAGTTTTATAGTCAGATACCTCTACTATATCCACCTCCATCCCCTTAACAACGGGAATAGAGCTTAAAAGATTGGCCTTGTACTGTTCAAAAGTCTTATTCATGATCTAACCTATAGATTTTATTATGATTTTTTTATTATAACCGAAAAGCCAAAGAAACAAAAAACTTTGGTAAAATAGTATTATGAAAACACTTTTAATTTCAGACAATAAATCAGATTGGGAGCTTATGCGAAATGTGCTTAAGGCCAATTATTCCCAAATTCAGCTGGTTTGTGCCATCAATACCGAAGACGCCTTAAATGCGGCAACTGTAGATGGACCCTTTGGTTTTTTAATTATCGATTGTAATATGCGTGAAAGTGATCCCAATCAGCTTGGGATGGATTTAATTGACTTTGCCGGCAGTAGACCTATCGTTTTTATTGGGCATGAATCTGTCATTAGCAATCGGATTACTCAAGAGCTATATCAATCAAATGAATTCAACGAGACTATTTTAAAGCCTTTGGATCGAGCTGACTTTATTCCTGAATTTAGAGAAAAAATTGATAATTGCTTACGTTGGGCCAAGGATGAAGAGTTTGAACAATCTATAGAAGAGGTCAATCCTGAAGACTATCTTCCCATGAAAATTAAAGCTTTTTATCTTTATAATCAATTCCCCTACGATATTTATTTGGCCATTACCAGCAGTACTTATATTAAAATTATTAGTGCCAATAAAAACTACGCCCACTCGACTCTTTCTACTTACGCTAAAAAAAACGTAAAGTACCTGCATATCAGAAAAGATGATCAATTAAAATATCTTGAAAGTGAAAGCCTTAAATGTATCAAGGGACTTAAAAGCATGTCCCCTAAGCATAAAGATATTTATTTACTCCATTTAAGGGCCGTGACAATTTTACATCAATATATAGTCGCCCTAGGTGTGACTCCTAGTGTTTTAACTTTGGCCAATAGTATTGCCACCTCAGTTAATCAAACCTATAAGGCCAAAGAGTCACTCCAACATATTTTAGCGACCTATCCTTATTTTTATCAAGGTATTGCCAGTAAAAGTTTGTTAACAGCTTATATATGTGCGGCCATTGCAAAAAAACTCAGATGGGAAAGTGAAACCACAAAAATGAAATTAACTATCTGCTCTTTACTGCAAGATATCACTCTCCCTGAAGAAGAAATGACTAAAATAAACTCAGGCACTTCTCCTGAGCTTAAAAAATACAGTGAAGAAGAAGTTAAGCTCTATCTTAATCATCCTATGAGCGCTTCAGAGTATGCCAAACAATTTAGCACTTATGCCGATATTGACTATATTATCGAAAATCATCACGAATTGCCCAACCGCAAAGGCTTTCCCAATAAACCTTCAAGCTCTCGTCTCACTCAGATATGTGCCGTGTTTAATACGGCCCAATATATTGC
>LUMW01000468.1_pt1 | contig 10249 bp, 12 predicted proteins | sample 729761 | NCBI WGS metagenome assembly LUMW01 (sample SAMN03860302, study PRJNA289734) | marine metagenome | biome: seawater column; feature: ocean; material: water; isolation source: Red Sea water column Station 192 - depth 500m | place: Saudi Arabia: Red Sea | collected 2011-10-15 | depth 500 m
GTAATACAGTTTGTCCAGTAGATTTACTACCTCAACAACTCTACTGGTATTCTAAGAGTAAAAATACTGAAAAAGCAGTTGAATACAAGCTTCTAGATTGTATTGAGTGCAATTGTTGTACTTACGTCTGTCCAAGTCAGATTCCTTTAGTGGACTATTATCAATACACTAAGGCACTATATAAGCAACAAGTAAAGGAAAAGAAACAGACTGAGATCGCTAGAGAGCGATTCGAATTTCGCGAGTTGCGTCTAGAGAGAAACAAACGCGAAAGAGCTGAGATGATGGAAGCTAAGAAAATAGCCTTGAAGGAAAAAATGGCCAAAGATAAAGCAAAGAAGGCAGCAATCGAATCTGCCTTGGAGCGTGTTGACAGCGCCAAATCAGTTCAAGGTTCTCTAGATGACGGATAAATTACTCAACACTAATCAAATCATGCGTCAAGTTAGTTATGCTCTCGCATTGGGTGTTGGCGCACAAGTGTATTTTTTTGGTTTATCAGTTCTTATCCAGATTGTATTAGCTTGCATTACAGGTCTAATTGTAGAGGCAATCTTCTTGAGATTGCGTGGTTCAGAAATTAAGCCCGCAATTATTGATGGGTCTGTCGTTTTGACAGCTATTTTGCTTGCAATATCCATTCCCAGTATTGCACCCTGGTGGATCATAGTGCTGGGTGTTTCATTTGCAGTTGTTTTTGGCAAACAAATTTTTGGAGGTTTAGGTAATAATCCTTTTAATCCAGCAATGCTGGGCTATGCGTTTTTACTAATCTCTTACCCAGTACAAATGACTCAGTGGCCAGCTGATTACTTATCCATGGATCAAGCTGCTGATGTCATATTTGGTTTATCTAACCTCGATGGTTTGACAGGGGCAACGACTTTAGATCATGTAAAGACACAATTAACAATGGGCCTCTCAATACAAGAGCTCGAGTTCAATTCCATCAGCCAACTATGGATTAATATTGGCTTTTTAATAGGAGGTATTTACCTACTTTTACGAAGAATAATTTTTTGGCAGATTCCAGTTTTACTTCTGCTAGGCATAGTAGTGATGTCAACAGCCCTATTCCTAGTAGACTCTGATCAGTTTGCGTCACCACTGTTTCATATTGTCAATGGAGCAACGATGTTGGCGGCATTTTTCATTGCCACGGATCCTGTATCAGCCAGTACCACACCCTTAGGTAGAATAATTTATGGTTTTTTAATTGGTGTATTGATTGTCATAATTAGAGTATTTGGTGGCTACCCAGATGCAGTTGCTTTTGCTGTACTTCTGTTAAATATCACTGTTCCTTTGATTGATTTTTATACACAACCCAAAGTGTTTGGAAGATGAAGAACTCAACGATTATAAAGTCAGGCTTTTTGATGTTTATATTTACTCTCGCTTGTGTTTTTATTGTCAGCCTTGCTGAAAAAAACACCAAAGACAGGATCGAAATAAATGAGCGACAATTACTCATTAAGCGTCTCAATGAAATTGTCACTGATTACGATAATCCAATTCTAAGTGACAGCTTTTATCGAAATATTGATCTTCATGGAATAGAGCAGACAGTCACAATTTTCCCTGCGAAAAATAATAATAAAGTTTTTGCACACCTTGTTGAACATACCTATCCCAATGGCTACAATGGTGATATCAGACTTCTAACTGGGATCAGCGTTGAAGGAGAATTGTTAGGTGTCCGGGTAATTAATCATAAAGAAACGCCAGGTCTAGGTGACAAAATAGAAACTCGTAAATCAGATTGGATTAAGAGTTTTACGGGTCTTTCACTAAATCAACCTGAAAAATCCAAATGGAAAGTTAAGAGAGATGGTGGTTTTTTTGATCAATTTACGGGGGCCACTATTACACCACGTGCAATTGTAACAGCCGCCTATCAAATACTAGATTACTTCGACAAATATGAAATTAAGTGATTTTGATTTCGATTTGCCCAAATCATTAATTGCTCAATACCCTAGTGAAAAGAGAGCCGATTCGCGATTATTATTTGTACAAAAAGATTTTATTGATGCAACATTTTCTCAGTTAGGTCAATTTCTTAAGCCTAAAGATTTATTAATACTTAATGATACCAAGGTAATTCCTGCAAGACTTTTTGGACATAAAGAGTCTGGTGGAAAGGTTGAAATACTAGTCGAAAGACTGATTAATGACTATCAAGCCTTGGCGATGATTAAGGCAAGCAAGACTCCAAAGATTGGTAGTTATATAGTGCTAGAAAATGACAAACAAGTAAAGGTAATTGGTAAAGTTTCCGAACTTTATAAAGTAAGCTTTGGTAGCGACTCTATTCTGACTTTGCTTAATCAGATTGGACATGTTCCTTTGCCTCCTTATATTGATCGAATTGACGATAAGGAAGACTTGATAAGATATCAAACGGTTTATGCAAAGAATGATGGTGCTGTAGCAGCTCCAACAGCGGGACTTCATTTTGATGAATCATTGCTTTTTAGTCTTAGTAGTTATGGAATTGACCATGCATTTGTAACTCTCCATGTGGGTGCGGGTACTTTTCAACCAGTCAAGGTTGAAGATATCAAAGATCATAAAATGCACAGTGAGTACTTTGAAGTTTGTCAGGAAACTGTTGACAAAATAGTAGCTACAAAAGAAAGTGGTGGTCGCATTGTTGCTGTCGGCACAACTGCTGTTAGAACACTGGAGTCAATGGCACTTCAGGGAGGTCTTTTCAGTTCAAAAGGGGATACGGATATATTTATTTATCCCGGATTTGAGTTTCGTTTGGTAGATGCTATGATTACTAATTTTCATTTGCCGAAATCTTCTTTACTAATGTTGGTAAGCGCTTTTATTGGTATCGAGAAAATGTTTCAGATATACCAGTACGCTATCGAAGAAAAATATCGCTTTTTTAGTTACGGAGATGCAATGTTGATAGAAAAAACGCTATAGAGACTTTAATGAGAGATGTTTTGAGAGTGCAAAGATTAGGAATGCCAATATTGGAAAGATTAAGAAACTAGTTTTGATTGATGTAGCCTCTGCAATAAACCCAATAAATAATGGTCCTATAAGCATCCCGCCATACCCCAGAGTTGCGATGCTCGCTATTGCTGTACCTTGAGGTATATTTTTGTCATTTGCTGCACGAGAAAAAGCCAACGGTATGATGACTGCAATACCCAAACCTACCAAACCAAAACCAATCACTAATGGAAGAAGAGACCCAAATGTGACTAAAATTATGGATCCTATCATAGCAACTAATCCAGAGTATCGAGCTGTCTTCGAAGGTCCGATGACAGATACAATTTTGTCACCCATCAACCTCATGGTAAACATACAAATAGCAAAAGCAGTATATCCTAGTGCTGCAGCGCCTTCATCAACGCTGGTAACGCCAATAAGAAAAATAGCGCTCCAATCTGCGACAGCACCTTCACCCAATGAGGCAAAAAACGTTATCAAGGCTACGGCAAGCAAAGGCCCTTTGGGTATTGAAATAAATGGAACATTTTTATCTCTTTTTCTTCTCTCAGATTGAAAAGGAATTGTCAAGATACTAAGAACAACCAAAAAAATAACAATTGAGCTGATTGTGAAATGTGTCTTTACGCCAAGATTATAGGTAGCTAATAAAACTCCGGAACCAGCTCCAATTCCTGATCCTAAACTCCACATTGCATGAAAGGATGACATCAGAGGTCGCTCATTTTTACGTTCTACTTCCGCTGCCCAAGCATTCATTGCAACGTCAATTCCTCCATGAATTCCTCCAAAAAATATTATTGCAGCGGTAAGTATCCAGATTGAGTTTGCATAAGCGATGAAAATAAGGGTTAGTGGAAGAAATATACTGCTGCTAAGCTTGGTCACAAATGCTGCACCATAGTGATCAGCCGCTCTTCCAAAAATAGAGAATGCAACAACAGCTGATAAGCCTGCTACAAAAATCAATAATCCTAAAGAGGCTGGAGATAAATCATGGATATTTGAAATTGCAGGAATACGCGATGCCCAAGTTCCAAATAAAGCACCATTAATGGCAAAAATCATTGAAACTGCAAATCTACTGTTGCGAATTCTAGCCATCTATTTTTGGAACGTTAATGTTATAAATAATCATGTATGTTCCTAGAGATAATTTCTAATTTGCTATAGTTTGCAGTAGGGTTTCGCCGATCATCGCTGGAGTTGGTGAAATGCTTACACCAGCTTTTTTCAAAGATTTAATTTTGTTTTTAGCACCACCACTTCCACCACTTATGACTGCACCTGCATGCCCCATTCTTTTTCCTGTTGGAGCCGTCAGTCCTGCGATGTAGGAAATAACTGGTTTGGTAATGTTCGATGAAATATACTCTGCAGCTTCTTCTTCTGCATTTCCGCCAATTTCTCCTACCATTACAATCGATTGAGTTTCCTTATCGTGTTCAAACAACTCAAGACAATCTATGAAATTCATTCCGTGTACAGGGTCACCACCGATACCGATACAAGTACTTTGACCTAACCCGGCAAGAGTGGTTTGATGGACAGCTTCGTAAGTCAATGTTCCCGAGCGTGAGACAATACCAACACTCCCCTTCTGATGAATATTGCCAGGCATAATACCAAGCTTACACTCGTCTGGAGTTATTACACCAGGACAATTGGGGCCGATCAATTTTGATTTACTGCTTTTAATTATGGCCTTGATTTTAATCATATCTTGAACTGGAATACCTTCAGTAATGCAAGCAATAACAGGCATTTCTGCTTCAATAGCCTCAACAATCGATTCAAATGCAAATCTAGGTGGCACATAGATCATCGAGGCGTTAGCACCAACCTCCACTATAGATTCCTTGACTGAATTAAAAACAGGTCTATTTAGGTGAGTCTGACCGCCTTTTCCAGGAGTTACTCCGCCGACTAATTGAGTACCATATTCAATTGATTGTTGAGAATGAAATGTACCTTGTTTACCAGTGAAACCTTGACAAATAACTTTTGTTTGTTTGTTAATCAGTACGCTCATTTTGCCATCTCCACAACTTGCTTGGCTGCCTGCGTTAGATCAGCCTCAGTCATAATATTAAAGTCACTGTCATTTAATATTTTGAGCCCTTGAGGAGCATTTGTGCCTTCAAGTCTAACAACAATTGGTAAAGTTAAACCCACCCTTTCTATGGCTTGTAGAATACCCTCTGCAATTAAGTCACAACGAACAATACCACCAAAAATATTGACCAAAATAGCTTTCACATTTTGACCGCTCTGAATAATTTCAAACGCCTTTGCGACTCTTTCGGCTGTTGTTCCGCCACCGACATCCAAAAAGTTGGCAGGAGAGCCACCATGATATTCAATTAAGTCCATTGTAGCCATAGCCAATCCTGCACCATTTACCATACAGCCGACTGTTCCGTCCAGGGAAATGTAATTGAGCTGATATTCACTTGCGATTCTTTCTTTTTCATCTTCCTGTTCAAAATCTCTAAGGTGGATGATATCTTCGTTACGATAGAGTGCGTTGTCATCAAAATCAATTTTGCCATCAAGCGCAATAATTTCATTTTGTTTGCTTATGATTAACGGGTTGATTTCAATAAGATTGCCATCATTTTTAGTAAAGATCGAGTTAAGCCCTATCATTGTTTTTGTAAATTGTTCCAAAAGCACTGAATCTAAATTGAGTTTTTTGGCAATACTTTGACATTCTTCTATTGACAGACTGCCTAAAGGGTCAATCGCATGTTTAATAATTTTCTCAGGTGATTCAGAAGCGACTTGTTCAATATCCATGCCTCCTTCAGTAGAAGCTAGGATTGAGATTTTTTCTGTTGAACGATCAACTAATAAACTTAAGTATAGCTCTTTAGAAATATCTTGACCTGCCTCAATAATAACTTCATTGATGGGTTGTCCATCTTCATCAGTTTGCGGAGTTACTAGTTTTTTCCCTAATAGTTTTTGGCTTGCTTTCTCTACATCTTCGATGCTATTGCAGACTATGACGCCTCCACCTTTACCTCGACCACCTGCATGAACTTGAGCCTTAACTACCCAGATATTTCCACCAAGTTTTTTGCAAGCAGATCGTGCTTCATTACTATTAGAAATTACTTCAAAGTCTGGAACTTGAATGCCGTAATCTTTGAACAATTCTTTCGCTTGATATTCGTGGATGTGCATATAATTTGAGAAAAATAAAGGTTAAAATATGTGCGAAAGCATTTTATCATTTCTGAGTTGAAGCCTTAATTTTATTGACCAAATTGTTTCTCTTATGAAATTCAGTTTTTTGTTTCAAATAGTTAGGAAATTTAGATAGGGAAAAACCAGCAAGTGTATCAATTCAAATTGGATTAAATAACGTGAATTACAGTACGAGTCAATTTAAAAATGGTTTGAAATTAATGCTCGATGGCAACCCTTGTTCAATTATTAGTAATGAATTCTTCAAGCCTGGCAAAGGGAAGGCATATTATCGAGTAAAGTTTAAGGACCTGATTACTGGAAAGATTCTAGAAAAAACTTTTAAATCTGGTGAGTCTCTTGAAGCCGCCGACGTGATGGAGTTGGAGATGCAGTACTTATATAATGATGGTGAAAGTTGGTATTTTATGGACCCCACTTCTTTTGATCAGTTTGGTCTGGGTGAGAAGGCTTTGGGGAGTGTAATACATTATTTAGTTGAACAGGACAATTGTATTGTAACCCTATGGAACAATAATCCAATTTCAGTAACACCTCCAAACCATGTAATTTTGGAGGTGGCTGATACTGACCCAGGTCTTAAAGGAGATACCGCAGGAACTGGAGGCAAGCCAGCAACGTTGAGTACTGGTGTTGTTGTCCAGGTCCCTTTATTCATCAGTATTGGAGACAAAGTTAAAGTTGATACTCGTACGAACGAGTACTCAGGTCGCGCTTAACTTAATTCATACACTTAAGTGAGGAAGGCGGTCGTCTTCCTGCTCAGATGTTGCTATTGGAATTGAGAGATTATTTGTTGCAATAGGTCTATAATTGATCGTAGCAGTGTTAAAAAATAATTTACATAGCAGAAATTGAAAGCTCAAGAAAAACCTTTCTGGCAATCTAAGACCTTATCACAAATGGATACTGAAGAATGGGAATCACTCTGTGATGGCTGTGGGCGCTGCTGTTTGTATAAGTTGGAAAATAAAGATTCTGGCGATATTTTCTTTACAGATGTTGCTTGTCATTACTTAGATGAAGAGAATTGTACTTGTTCACACTATGAGGATCGTCAAAGCTATGTGCCTGATTGTTTAAGTATTGAACCTAATTGGGGAGAAAAATTCAATTGGTTGCCCAGCACTTGTGCATATCGATTAATATATGAAGGCAAAGATTTACCAGTTTGGCACCACTTAATTAGTGGTGACAGAAATAGCGTTCATTTGGCTGGCATTTCGGTGCGAGGTCGCACTTTCAGGGATAATGAAGTTTCAAAAGATCAGTTGTTTGAGCATGTAATAACTTGGGTGGATTAAATGAATAAAGTCATCATATCAATTCTAGGATTATTTCTTTCACTGGCTGTTTTATCTGATGAATGGCCACATGAAAATATATCTAATGCGGTTTTTGCTTTAGATGTTGAGGACAGAGTGCCTATTCATATTGTTGAAGAAGCCGATAATTCTTTGGGTAAAATCTACTTTTTTACCAATATCCGTAACCTCAGTGGTGAGCGTATTACCCATCGTTGGATCTACCAAGGCAGAGTCATGGCTGAAATTAGCTTCAATATTAATGGTCCGCGATGGCGTGTATGGTCATCAAAAAACTTGTGGCATACTTGGATAGGTGAATGGAGAGTAGAAGTACTGACTACTGATGGCAGTGTGCTTTACGAGAAAGTATTTAATTACGTGGATAAAGAATGAACAAAGTTGTATTGGCCTATTCGGGTGGATTGGACACTAGTATTATCGCAAAATGGCTACAAGAAACTTACAATTGCGAAGTTGTAACATTTACTGCGGATATTGGACAGGGTGAAGAAGTTGAGCTAGCTCGTGCTAAAGCTGAGGCGATGGGCATCAAGGAGATTTATATCGAGGATTTGCGTGAAGAGTTTGCGCGTGACTTTGTGTTTCCAATGTTCCGTGCTAATGCGGTATACGAGGGTGAGTATTTATTGGGAACCTCTATTGCTCGACCTCTCATTTCAAAGCGGCTAGTTGAGATCGCCGAGAAAGTTGGCGCTGACGCTATCTCTCATGGAGCTACTGGAAAAGGCAATGACCAAGTAAGGTTTGAACTTAGTGCCTATGCAATTAACGCTGATATTAAGGTGATTGCACCATGGCGTGAGTGGGATTTGACTTCTCGTGAAAGTTTAATGAAGTATGCTGAAAAGCATAGCATCGAAATTGATTACCAGAAGCAGACCAAAAAGTCGCCATATTCTATGGACGCTAATCTTTTGCATATCTCTTACGAAGGTGATATTTTGGAGGATCCATGGCAGGAGGCTGAAGATAATATGTGGCGCTGGACTGTGTCACCAGAAAAAGCTCCTGATAAGGCCGAGTATGTTGAAATTGCATACGAAAGGGGTGACATCGTTGCCATAAACGGAGAAACTAAAACCCCTGCTGAGGTGATGGAAGATTTAAATAGTCGTGCTGGTGCTAATGGTGTGGGTCGCTTAGATCTCGTTGAAAATCGCTTTGTTGGTATGAAATCTAGAGGTTGTTATGAGACTCCGGCAGGGACAGTAATGTTGAAGGCTCATCGTGCTATTGAATCTCTTACCTTGGATCGAGAGGCGGCACACTTAAAGGACGAGCTTATGCCAAAGTATGCCAAGCTTGTATATAACGGCTTCTGGTTTGCTCCAGAGCGTGAGATGATGCAAGCGGCAATTGATGCCACTCAAGAAAATGTTAGTGGTGTAGTTAGAATCAAGCTTTACAAAGGCAATGTATCTGTTGTCGGTCGTAAATCTGACAATAGTTTATTTAGTGAGAAGATAGCAACGTTTGAAGATGATCAAGGTGCTTATGATCAGAAAGATGCGGAAGGTTTTATTAAACTCAATGCGTTGCGTTTAAGGCTCAAGTCCTTACAGTAAGTATGATAAAAATAGGTATTCTTTCTGATACACACGGATCAGTTCACCCACAAATTGCAGAGCTTATGAATAAATGCGATTTTGCACTTCATGCAGGTGATATAGTCGATATAGAAGTCTTACAAAAGCTCAATCCGAAACAAAGCGTTGTTGCTGTGAAAGGCAACAATGATGCACATTTGACTAGCCTTGAAGATATAGAGGTGTTGGAACTTCCAGGTGGAAAGATTGTTGTTGAGCATGGACATAAGCATGGTCACGAAAAACCATCTCATGATTCATTGAGGCGAGCATACCCAGATGCCAGAGCTATTATTTATGGTCACACTCACAAACAGGTAATAGATAAGAAGGAAATACCCTGGGTAATCAATCCTGGAGCGGCAGGCAAAACTCGAAATTATGATGGAGCAAAGTGTCTGACGTTGACTATTACAAACCAAAATGATTGGAATTTAGAGTCATATATTTTTGATTAATCAAGCTACTTGATTCATTGAATAGGCTAGTAGCTTTACATTAGATGAAACTTATAGAAACTTTTTAATCTATAGATGTTAGAAAATTGTTGCACCAAAGATTTTAACTTCATCGTCTTCAATGCCTAACACTAGGCGACCCAAAAATTCCCCTGAAACTACATCGCTAGTCTGTTTGTAAAGAACTGTTACGTGGTTGTTTCTTCTCAGGCAGCCATAAAACTCTCTTTCATGACTCAAGCTAGTTAACATTTCGTTGCTTGCCCACTGTTTGCCAATCTCTACTTCGCTTGCAGCCAACATCATCGCCTTAGAGAAGTGCTTGATAAAGCCAAGGTAATCCTTCTTATTAGAGGACTCAACAAGTTCGTCCCATAAAGGGTCAGCAATCTCTAATATTTCTTCATCTGTTTTATCAAGAAGATTCATTTAAAGTGTCCACTGATTAATAACAATACTGAAAAGAAGTCGTGATTTTGAACTTAATTAGCGTCTTCTTTTTCATCAACGATATGATAAAGAGGTGCTTTTTCCATAGTCCATTCCCCAGTCTTAGGATCTCGGCGAGAAACGGTTAGGCAGTGCCAATTATCATCATCTAATTTCATATGGTCGCCCCTATAGTAATATCCTGGCCAACGTGTCTCCTCACGAAATAATGTGTGCTGTGCGACACACTCTGAAGTAA
>LUMW01001928.1_pt1 | contig 10243 bp, 11 predicted proteins | sample 729761 | NCBI WGS metagenome assembly LUMW01 (sample SAMN03860302, study PRJNA289734) | marine metagenome | biome: seawater column; feature: ocean; material: water; isolation source: Red Sea water column Station 192 - depth 500m | place: Saudi Arabia: Red Sea | collected 2011-10-15 | depth 500 m
AAAAAGCTGAACCACTGTCATTAGAAATAAAAAATTTTCTAGATGCAATAGACAGTAAAAATGAACTTGTAGTAAAACCGGAACAGGCTGTAAATGTTACAAAAATTGCGGAAGCTGCACTTTTATCGAGTCAAAGAGGTACACCAATCTATCTTGATCTAAAATGAACAGAAAATTATTAGAAATACTTGCATGTCCTATAGACAAGCATCATCCACTAGAACTTTTTGAGAATAAATCAGATAGTGAAAAAATAACTGAAGGATCTTTATATTGTGAAAAATGTTCTAGGTTTTTTCCAATAATAGATGAAATTCCTATAATGTTGCCTGATGAGTTAAGAGATAAAAAACAGGATATTGAATTTCTAAAAAGAAATACTAAGGAATTACCAGAGAAAATTATAACGAAGGCATTACCATGGCATTTGTGAGATATTTTGGTTACTAACTATATTTCTGACAAAGCAAAGATTGGTAAAAACACCAAAATCTGGAATTTTGCTTATGTTGGAGATAACGCCGAAATTGGAAACAACGTCAAAATTGGTTCTTTAGCTCATATCGATTATGATGTAAAAATTGGAGACAATACACTCATTGAGGGATTAGTTTACATCCCACCACTTTCTAGGATTGGGAAAAATGTCTTCATTGGACCAAGTGCTGCACTCACAAATGATCCTTATCCTCCTAGTGGAAAATTAGTCGGTGTAATAATTGAAGATAATGCGATAATTGGTAGTAGAGCAGTAATCAAAGCGGGCGTAACTATTGGTAAAAACAGTGTTGTTGGTATGGGCGCAGTGGTTACTAGGGACGTCCCACCAGATACTGTAGTCATTGGAGTACCTGCAAAACCAAAATATTCACGTAGTGAATATGATAAAAAACAAAGCGAATGGAATCGTGCGAGCTAAGATTTTATTTGTGCTTTAAAGATCCAATTCTTAACTTTAGTTAAAGTGAAAACCCAGATGAAAATTAAAAACAAGGCAAGAATGACTTTAGCCCCAGAATTAATTAGTGGATCAATATCTACGTAATCCCTAAAAGAGATTGGTCCTACTAACAATACCATCAAGCCGCCACCGACTAAAATTAAAATCCACATGGAAAATAGGAATCCATAAATCCGCGCTGTCATTAAACTTCGACTCCCATCAGAAATGCAGTAACAATCGCCAAAACACCAGAAAACATTCCTAATCTAAAAATCTCAGTAACAACCTGTTTTTCTGATAAGGGTCTCTTTGCAATAATTAACCTCACTAGAGTAATTGGCGCATTCATGTAATCACTAGTTTTTAGCTTAAAATCATCTGTATGTGAAACAGGATTTTTGGTTTCTCTATGCTCAGTGATTTTTTTAACACTAGAAAGAAAAAGAAATGAGTTAATGACAGCAGGTAAAATTGCTATGGCAGCTATTACTTCTACATGACCCACTATTGCAATTACACCATACGTGGCACCAAATGTCAACGCACCAGAATCTCCTGGAAATATTCGGCTTGGGAGTTTATGATACTTGTAAAAGGCAAGAGATGTGAAGGCTAAACATAAAGTTGCTATAGCAATTTCATAATTTTGAAGAATAACCAGGGAAATTGTTAATGCAAAACTTGCAATTGTAATAAATCCGCTAGCTACTCCATTGAGAACGTCAATAGAATTTATTGTATTTCCAGCAATAGGAATCATAAACACAATCAACCCCATGTACAAAAATGGTATTGAAACTGAGCCAAACAGGGGAAAATCTAGATTTGAATCATACGCACCCAACAAAAGTATAGGTGCTGCACAAAATGCAAGTGCCACCGGCTTGAACCAACCTCCCATTGGTTTTCTGTCATCTATTATTCCCACGGAAAATCCCAAAATCGATGTAATTATTATGGCTAAAATCTCTGAAATTGGGAAAAATAGATACAGAATAATCTCTGATGCAACAATACCAATAACTATACTGATTCCGCCAGTTCTTGGTACCATAACACTGCCTTTTTTGTTTACATCTTGAACAACTAGATTACGCCTTCCTAAGACTTTAATCAAAATTGGGGTCAAAGCGTAAACAGAAAAAAAAGCAACAGCTGAAACAACTATTGCCGCAATTATTTTTTCTTCCAATTATCTGACCTATTCTATCTGTAACTTGATACTTTTTGCAATAGTTATGCCAATTTTATCTATTGCTGCTAATTTCTCAAGCGAGACTTTTCTCAAATCTAGACGATTATGAAAATTATATTTGTATAATATTTTTGCCCGCACACGTCCGACATTTTTGATTTTTACCAGATCAAGATATTTTTCTGGAACACCATGCCGAATTCGCTGCCTGAGAGTGTCTAATTCATCAACAAGAACTTGATTTTTCCAAAATCTAGCAATCTCCCTGATAATGTATGCCAAATGTTCTGTATTTTGTCGTATTTGAAATATATCACCAGGCTCGGCGTTAAATTCTTGAGACATATTAGAATAAGTCATGCCGTCAATCCAATGATATAATATCAGTAAGCTTTTTGTCCAATCTTGATCCAACTTCTGGTTTGCATATAATTTTTCATGCTTGAAATTATCATGTATCTCTTCCATTTTTTCTTCAAGTTTTTCTGTCACACCAAACTGTGGATAGAATTCAGGAAGGTTAGTAATCATATGTAAGAAACCAAATGTATGTTTGTTTCCTTGAACATAATCTTCAAGGTAAGCGGTTATATCGAATGCAGTCTTGGGATCAATTCTTAACCAAAAAATTTTCTGACCGAATTTTGTAGGTTTGAATCCGTCCTCATCAGTAATCATATCATATGTTTTCAACTCTTTTAGGCGTGCTGATATTTTGCTTTCTAACTTATCATCAGACAAACCACCAAAAGTTTGAGAAAAAAATTCGTTGATCTTTTCTTCAGAAATTGGAGAAAAAGTAGATGACGTAGTAATTAAACCAAGTAAATGAATTCTTAGAGAACTATCCCCAAGTATTTGTGATTCAAGAGATTCTGGAATGCCGTCTACGTAATGTTCCAGATATTGATTTGGTGAACCCTTTGCAACAATTATCGATTCGCCTTCGTCATCATATTGCGGTCTACCAGCTCTTCCACACATCTGTTTATACTCTAAAATCGAAATTGGGGCATTTCCATTTGGACCAAACCTGAACACACTTGAAATTATTACTCTACGTGCTGGGAGATTTACGCCTGCAGCTAAAGTTGGAGTCGCAGTTAATAGCCTGATATGACCATTTTTGAATTCAGTTTCAATTATTGTACGACATCTTTGATCAAGTCCTGCGTGATGGAATGCAGCACCATTCTTTACTGCATCTGCCAATTTTTTTACTAACTTTGTCTGATCTTCGGTTTCCTTCGGAAGAATTGTTTTTGAAATTTTAAGTAGTTTTTCAAGTTCATCTTTTTTCAATTGAGCTTCGGTCGCAGTAGCAACCGAACTAGATCTTGTCATAGTAAATATCAGACTCTGATCTCCATCTTCCACAGTATCTAGTCCCAAACCAATTGCAGGTTTACTATGTCTTGTTTCTCTTTTTTTATCAAGATTCCCTTCAGATTCAACACGATCTTGATTCGTTATAGTATGATTGCTGTATACTGCTTCAGATAATGGGACAGGCCGCCATTCACTTTCAACCAGTTTACAACCTAGCCATTCCGCAAGTTCAGAAGAATTTGATATAGTAGCACTCAGTGCGATTATCTGTGGTTTTTTTCCGACATATCCAGTTTTCAATCGGGTCAGAATCATTTCTAATGTAGGTCCTCTTCCTGAATCACCAATTAGATGGACTTCATCAGAAACTATCATTCCTATTTCATAGATCCAAGATTTTTGAAATGTCATCATTGCATCCATAGTTTCGTTTGTAAGAATTATAATATCTGCATTGTCCAACTCATTACCTTTTGAATCAAAATCACCTGTAGCTATTACAACTTTGATTTTGCTTCCGTTAATTTTTTCTAATTTTTTAAACTCTTCAAATTTTTCAGCTGCCAGTGCCCGTAATGGAGTAAGATAGATTACTTTGGATTTATTTTTTGATAGATGAGATAGTCGGTACAGAAACTAGAACACTACTACCATCAAGAACTCCCGCTTTGACAGCATCTTCTTGTGGAGGGAAAAGTTTTGTGTAGTCTTGTGAGTTTAAGAAATTAATTGTGTTAGGATCAAGAGGTAATTCATCAATATTCATACTGTATTATAATGACCTGGTATTGACTCATAAATAGCTGCTTCATTGATCATTTTACGAAGATATCTTCTAGCGTCATCTTCATCTTTAAATTTCTCTGATTTTACAAGATCATCAATAAATTCTTGCTCTGGTACAGGTTTCTTGTCCTCACCCTCAAGCACTCTTATAATATCCATAAACACAGATATTTTTGAAACTTCGCTACGAGGGCGACCTTGAAGTACGCCAATGTCAACTTTTCCTGTGTTGACATCTACGCCTGAATTCTTCAACATTTCATTGAATAAGTAAATTGCTCTATCTGCATCCTCTTTATCAACTTGATTTTTCAACAAAAGCCTTGCTCGCGCAGTAGCTAGCCTAATCAATCCTTCTAACTGTCTTGGGGTTATCGTGATCATTTTTTCTTTATCTTCACCCTCAATGCTTCTCATTTTCAGATAGAATTCCATTATCAAATTTTTAGCTTCTGTTGTAAGAACTGGCTCAATTCGTTTTGCATACGCTAAATATTTTGTAAGAATGTCTATATCGATAAGTGAAGTAGTGTCAGTTCCGGAAGATCCATGTTGGCTAATTATATGCTGGGCAATACTTCGATCTCTTTCCTGTGATGGAATATCTTGCACAATAAAGATCAAATCAAATCTTGTAAGAAGTGGAATTGGAAGATTTACATTTTCAGTTAAATTTTTGAATGGATCATATTTTCCAAACATGGGGTTTGCCGCAGCCAATATTGAGGTTCTTGCATTAAGTGTTGCAACTATACCACCCTTGGCTATACTAGCTGATTGCTGTTCCATCACTTCATGTAGAGCACTTCTATCCTCTGGTCTCATTTTGTCAAATTCGTCTATACAAACTAGACCTTGATCTCCAAGAACTACAGCCCCAGCCTCTAACATGAAAATACCTGAAGTATCACGTACAACTGCTGCAGTAAGGCCTGCAGCAGTAGAGCCCCTTCCTGATGTATATAATCCTCTAGGAGCAATCCTTGCACAAAACTTTAGCATTTCACTTTTTGCAGTACCAGGGTCTCCAACAAGAAAAACATTGATGTCTCCTCTAATCCTTGTACCATCTGTTAGTACTCGTTGTGTTGAACCAACAATTAGCAAAAGAATAGCCTCTTTGAATAATTCATGTCCTCTAATGTGTGGTGCAAAAGATCCAATCAACCTGTCATAAATATCTGGATTTTTTGCCAAAGTTCTTATTACTTTTAGTTCATCTGGGGAAATTTCTTCTCTTTCTGTTCGTCTTGAACTCTTTACACCCTTACCTCCAATAAATTCAACATTATCACCATCTATTCGTAGTCTGTAAAGTGCGCTTTCCGATTTACCAACTCCAGATATACGCTCCTGCTCAATCCTAACAATTCCAGTTAAAACAATTCTATCACCAGGGCGTGCATAATCCACCAAGTCCTGCTTCATACTGACGTTTACATAATGAGGTAACTGTCCAGGTGGAAGATCCTCAGGTAATTCCTGCAATCTAACTATTTGAAAATCAATAAATCTGCTTTCTTCAGGTACTATAGCTAAATTTGTATGAGGACATTTTGATTCTTGGCATTTTACAGCTTTATCTAAGCTCATTCCATCAAGCAAAGTAAATTTTGATATGTGTTTATCAAGACACTTGTAAGTTACTTCCTTAGCAAGTGGTTTTACTTCTGAAGCTCGTACTACCATGCCAGAGACGCTTATCATCTTGGTTATGACCTCAGAGTTAATCTGACGTAAACTTCGTTCATCTGGAAAGTTTGCTATACGTGCACGTATGTCATGTTTGATCTTTCTTGCATATTCTGGATTGCTTTCCTTTAAAATTTCATAAATAGCCTTTGTGAACGCAGTAAGAATTTCATCAGCACTTTCTTTGAATTTTTCTTCAATAAATGGAACAGATACCAAGTCGTTAAAATCTACAACAATATACTTTGCCTGCTTAGGCATCATTTGATCAATTTGTTCAACATAAGGAAAGGATCCTGTGGAATCCTTGAATTGGACCAAAAAATCCTTAACCTTATCTGCAAGTGCTGAATCTGAATATGAGTGTGGTTCCTCTACAGTCATTTTTTATCACCTACTATTTTTTTAGAAAACTTAGTGCTAGCTTCATGCACTTGATTATAAAATTCACGTTCTTCAACAGAAAGTTTCTGTGAAATCTCAGCTGTTAGTTTTGACGCGTCTGCAAGACGAATTATTTTGGTTTTCCTAGTTCTTAGTAATTTGTTTAGCAAACTTTCAACTTTGACATAGTCTTTTTCAGACAATCTTTTCATGTATGATTTTATCTTTATGTAAAAATGTGGTTCTAATGTTATAAGATCAAAATCTCCATGAAGTTCTTCTTTCATTGCTGCTTGTTTTAATTCTACAAGAGTTTCAGAGTCTTTAATTTCAACATGTTTTTCTGTTTGTAAAACGTCTGCAACCCATCTAGGAATATTAAGAATTTCACCCTTTTTTCCCTCGATCAAAATGTCTGAAACATTCAGTTTCAAATCATTGTTAAATTCAACTTTAACATCCTTTAGACCATGTCCTATTGAATGAATGCCAACAAGTTCAGATATATCCAATATTTATCAAACATCAATGAACCATTTAATGGATACGATCGATCAAATCAATTTACAAAAAGCTTTGATCATTTGATCCTTTATCCCATTTATTAACAAGTCATGGCTGGTTGAGATATAATGTCATTATCAAACGTTATGTGGGTGGAAAAATACCGTCCTAAAAAAATATCTGAAATGGTAAATCAAAAAGAGATTATGGGTAGCCTGGATGCCCTTTTGAAAAATCAATCTGAAATGCCGCATCTTTTATTTTCGGGTTCAGCTGGAGTGGGTAAAACCTCTACAGCAATTTGCATATCAAGAGATATTTTAGGCAAACATTGGCAAGATTACTCTCTAGAATTGAATGCCTCTGATGAGAGAGGAATAGGTATGGTTAGAGAAAAAGTTAAAAAATTTTCAAGATTTGCTGGATTAGACACAGAAATCCCGTTTAAGATCATAATTCTTGATGAAGCAGATGAGATGACGTCAGATGCACAAACGGCACTTCGAAGAATAATTGAGGATACAGCAAAGTATTGCAGGTTTATTTTAATTGCAAATAATTTATCAAAAATTATTGAACCGATTCAAAGTAGATGTGTGGTGTTCAAATTTACCAGAATTTCCAATAAAGAAATTTCTTCTCAATTAAAATTTATTGCACAAAAAGAAAAGATTAAAGCTGATGAAAAAGGATTAGAAACCATATGTGATTATGCTGATGGAGATATACGTCATGCAATCAATATTCTTCAAGCTGCTGCAAGTACGGGGAGTATAGATGTATCAAGTGTAAAATCTGTTATTGGATTAACAAAAACAAAAGATGTTCAAGACGTTTTAAAATTAGCGCTTGGTGGAAAGGTTTCTGATGCACGAGAAAAAATGATTGAGCTGATTAAGGTTTATGGAATGTCTGAATCAGATTTTTTAAAATACATCAACCAGGCAGTTTTTACTTCTAAAACTAACAATATTGAAGGAATTTTAGAAATAATTGCAAAGTATGATTATAGAATTTTGGTAGGAGCTAATCCTGAGATTCAGTTATCTGCTCTATTAGCAGAGCTAACAAAATTTGGAAAATAAATAACGCAGAGAGAGGGATTCGAACCCCCGCGTTCTTGCGAACACAGGCTCTCAAGGCCCGCGCCCTACCAGGCTAGGCGACCTCTGCAAAAATCAGTTATTATGACTGGATAAGTTCCTGAAGCCTTTTCGTGAAACTCCATATTACCTTGATCTACTAGCACTGCTAGAGGAGGACAAACTGATACACATGCCATACACCAAATGCAGTCATGTTCTCTGATTGCATCTGCCTTATCTGTGAAATCTAATCGTTCCTCTTTTTCGGTTGTGCCTGCACCTGGCCATTCGGTTGTATCTTTCACTGCATCTATGCCTGAAATGTCCTTGTCAGTTCTGTACCATTGAAATATTTGTACAGGACATGCTTCAATGCAAGCACCATCAGCGACACAAACATCCCAATCATTTGCTACCATAGTACCAGTGATTCCAAGTTTTTCCATTTTTTCGCCGCGTTTCTTGTAATCAGCAAGAACTTTCTCATCTTTAGATGCATCCCAGTCATTTCCTGGTTCGCCAGCTTGAGATGGCCAAACCCAGTGAAAATTTTCACCGTCATTATACATTATCTTTCCAATTGGCTTTTTGTCTCCTTTACAGAAGTCCTCTTTAATTGGCATAACAAAATTTCAGAAGGAATGTTATTTAAATCTAGACAATTATAGTTATTCCTAACCGAAATATTTTTACTAGCTTTTATTTATAACAGTGTTTTTGGGCTTCCCTTACGTTCATATCTTTTCCTGACAATTTTTAATCATTGGACATCATCAAATATGATATTTATCGCGGACCAAACATTGGAATTTTTATCAATGTCAATGACAAATTTGTATTTATTCCAAATGGGTTTGCCAAATCCAAGGCTGAGAATCTAGCACGATATCTTCAAACTGAGTGTATCACGACGCCTGTTGCTAATACTAGGTTACTTGGAGTTCTAATGGTATTAAACAACCATGGGATACTTTTGCCTAGAACGTCTTCCACAGAGGAGATCGCAAATTTACGAAAACAAACTGATTTGAATGTAAAAATATTAGATACTAAATACAATGCCTTGGGAAATTTAATTTGTGTTAATGATAAAGGCGGAATTGTTTCTCCTGTTATTGAAAAGGAGTACATCAAAGAGATTGAGGATGTTTTAGATATAGAAGTAATGCAAAAGAAGGTAGCTGGATATTATCAGGTAGGTGCTGTGATGCAAGCTAATAATCTTGGTTGTGTTATTCATCCTGAAACGGATGAGGAAGATATGAAAAAATTTTCAGATATTTTGGGAGTTAATATTGAACATTCCACAATAAATGGAGGTACGCCATTTGTTTCATCTGGAATGCTAGTAAACAATAATGCTATTGTAGTTGGTAACTTAACAAATGGACCAGAAATTATGATGTTGACTAGAGCATTTACAAGCCAAGAATGTCTTTCGGGTTTGTAATTAATTCATCTAAAGAAATTTGCTTTTCAGTTCTATCCACCATATTCCTTAATACAACACATTTTTCAGCAAATTCCTTAGGAGCAAAAATAATAGAAAACTTTGAGCCTGATGCATTTTCCATCTGTTTCTTTAATGACTTTGCAGTTAAATCGATATTTACTACCACTCCAACTTTTCGTAGTTTTGATGCACAATTAATTGCGTGTAATTTCAACTCATCATTTACATAGACTACGGATACTGTATCATTAGATGGGGTGTAAGAAATATCTTGAGCATCAAGACGGAGAATAATTCTTTCTACACCACCTGCTACTCCCGTAGCTCCTAAATCATTACGACCGAATACACTTGGTAGACTATCATATCTTCCACCACCTACCAATGCACCCAAGTCAGAAGTGCTATCATACGCTTCAAAAACAATACCAGAGTAATAATCAAGACCCCTTACAATTCCAAAGTTAATTCGAATGTTATCAACTCCTCGGTCCTTTAGTGAATTATATAGTGTACATAATTCATTCCAACCTTCGAAACTTGAAGTATCAAAACTTTGTTCAATCTCCGATGGTGATCCTTTAAGGTTTGAAAATTCCAATATTTTTTCTAATTTTTCTGAAGAATAGCCCTTCTTTTTGTATTCTTCTAGTATTTCATTTTTTGATTTTTTCTGAATTTTGTCTACCGCTCTAAAGATGTCACCAATAAGTGTGGGTTCAGTTGAGTCAAAAATCTGGTTAATGTATGTTTCAACTATTTTTCTATGATTAATGTCTATTACAATATTTTGAAGATTAAGATTTTCAAAAAATCTAGATGTAAATTCGATAATCTCTGCATCATGTTCCGAATTTAAGTTACCAAACGTT
>LUMW01000929.1_pt1 | contig 10241 bp, 9 predicted proteins | sample 729761 | NCBI WGS metagenome assembly LUMW01 (sample SAMN03860302, study PRJNA289734) | marine metagenome | biome: seawater column; feature: ocean; material: water; isolation source: Red Sea water column Station 192 - depth 500m | place: Saudi Arabia: Red Sea | collected 2011-10-15 | depth 500 m
ACACAAGGCACCAAAGGCATTAAAATCCCTGATCAAGCCTTTGAAAGTCTTGCTGTTGGGCGTAATACCAGTGATGCGGTACATCACGGCATCTTACTTGGTTTGCTCGGCGCAATTCATCAGAGTCTAAAAACTCATCCTGATTTTCAGTTGATTTTAACAGGTGGCGATGCACCATTTTTTGCTAAACATTTGAGCCAATATCAACCGATCGTTGAGTCAGATTTATTGTTAAAAGGTTTACAGCATTATGTATTTTATCAGATCGATCAAGACATTTTTTGAGTATTTTCATCTTGATAAATCGAATGATGAACAAAAGTTAAGCCATCTTGTTTGCAAAATACATGATATTGAAATTTTGAAGTGTCCTGTTGTTTAAAATCTTTGATGAAATTTGCAATATTCACTTTATTTTGATCAAGAAACTCTTGTTTGACTTTAAAAGAAACCATCACTGAAATTATTCTAATTTACGCCTTGAAATTCACATTATTCTTTAATCCAATTTAGCATAGATAGGTGTTAGCGCACATCACAACAGTTGTTCGATTATACGACATTATATTTACCTAAATAAAAAACCGCTCTAAGTGTCCTCAAAGCGGCTTTATCATTCAAAATAAAATCAGAAAAGATTATTTCTTATCTTGATCCGAGCCACCAAAGAGTGGTCCCATGCCACCACCTGAGCCACCCATATTTCCGCCCATTTTGCCTTGCATGGTTTGGATGCCTCGCATCATCTTGCCAATACCCGATGGCGAAGAGAATTTCTTCATCATTTTCGCCATTTGCGAGTGTTGTTTGAGCAGACGGTTGATGTCTTGCACTTCCATACCACAGCCTGCTGCGATACGCTTTTTACGACTTGGATTGATAATGTCAGGATTGCGACGCTCTTTCACCGTCATCGACTGGATGATCGCTTGCATTTTTTTGACTTGCTTTTCAGGTTGTGCTTGCTCAACAGCTTGCTGAATGCCTGAACCGCTCATACCAGGGAGCTTGTCCAAGAAGCCCATCATTCCGCCCATTTTGTGCATTTGCTCAAACTGGGTCAGCATATCTTCAAGGTTAAATGTACCGCCCTTTTGGAGCTTTTTCGCCATTTTTTCGGCTTTATCTTTGTCGATTTTGCGTTCCACTTCTTCGACTAAAGACAACACATCACCCATACCCAAGATACGCTGTGCAATACGCTCAGGATGGAATGGTTCTAGTGCATCGAGCTTTTCGCCCATACCTAAGAATTTGATTGGTTTGCCTGTGATGGCACGTACCGAAAGTGCCGCACCACCTCGTGCATCACCATCAGTTTTGGTCAGAATCACACCTGTCAGTGGTAAGGCATCATTAAAGGCTTTTGCAGTGTTCGCAGCATCCTGCCCTGTCATCGCATCAACGACAAATAATGTTTCCGTCGGCTTAATCGCAGCGTGAAGCTCTTTGATCTCGTCCATCATGTCATCATCGACATGCAAACGACCTGCGGTATCGACGATTAACACATCGGCGAATTTAATTTTGGCTTGTTCAATCGCACGATTGACAATGGTAATTGGGCTTTCAGAAGCTTCTGATGCAATCCAATCCACGCCAACTTCTTGCGAAACTGTTTGAAGCTGTTTGATCGCCGCAGGACGATAGACATCGGCTGATACCGTCGCGACTTTTTTCTTCTGGCGCTCTTTGAGGAAACGTGCCAATTTCGCAGCAGTTGTCGTTTTACCCGCACCTTGCAGACCTGCAAGTAGAATCACCACAGGAGGTTTGGCTGCTAAATCCAATGATTCATTGGCATCACCCATCATGCTGACGAGTTCATCATGAACGATCTTGACGAAAGCCTGTCCCGGTGAAAGCTGTTTTAAAACTTCTTGTCCTAAAGCTTGCTCTTTGACTTTGGCAATGAAGTCACGTGTCACAGGCAATGCGACATCCGCTTCAAGCAATGCCATGCGCACTTCACGCAATGTATCTTTAATATTGTCTTCTGTCAGTTGCCCTGTACCAGCAACATTTCTTAAACTCTGTGTGAGTCGGTCGGTTAATGTATCAAACATTGAAAATTCCGCTTAAACTACCCATTGAAAAAAACCTTTCCAACAGGGATAAATATGCATAAGATGCTATAGGATACTTGAGTTTGCAAAGAATTTATATCTCAATTGATGAATATTCAAGTATGGACGCATTTTGCAACTTAGTTTAAGCAGATTGACAATGAGTTGTCACTTAACTGATTGTTAATTTCTATATTGATTTAAAAATAATTTGGATAATGCATAGCGCATGTTGAGCCTACATACCATTTTCACGCTTTTAGCATTGATTGCTTATTTAACGAGCTTTCTGTATTTGCTTCATCATTTTGTTAAGCAAAGTACAGCCAATCCGTTTTTTGTCTGGTCAACTTTGTCGATCGGACTCATTTTGCACGCTTTGACCTTAAGCTTGGATATGGTGACCGCACAAGGCATCAATTATGAAGTGTTCAATCTGATCTCCTTTACCTCAGGATTGATGCTGCTTTTAAGTTTGATTTTTAGTATCTATCGACCTGTACTTATTCTCAATCTCATTTCTACACCTGTCGCAATGGTTGGTTCAATCGTTGGTAGTCTGCTCAGCACCTCAGGTCACGTGATTCGCCAGCAAGGCGTTGGCATGGATATTCATATTATCCTATCGCTTTCTGCGTATGCTGTACTGTTTATGGCGACCTTGCATGCGATCTTGATTTGGCTTCAAAACCGTGAGCTAAAACGCAAACAAAAACAACGCATTTGGGTCAATATTCTGCCGTCACTGCAAACCATGGAATCACTCCTTTTTGATTTGATTCTGATTGGTTTTATCTTACTCACCGCTGCTTTAGGTTTTGGTTTCTTTACCATTCAAGATTTCTTTGCACAACATTTGGTGCATAAAACGGTTTTTAGCATCATTTCATGGCTAATCTATGGCGGTCTATTACTCGGACATTGGCACTTTGGTTGGCGTGGTCAAAAAGCCATTCGTTTTACTCTGCTTGGTTTTGTGATTTTGGCGATTGGTTTTATTGGCAGTAAATTCGTACTTGAAATTCTATTGATGCGTAGCTAATTCACAATTGTAAACTTTGAAATTTTAACTATTTTTATGTTTTCGATAAGCACTTGGCGCCACGCCAGTCCACAGCTTAAAACTTCGAGTAAATGGACTGGTTTCGGCAAAACCTAGCTGTAGGCTAATGTCTTCGATACTCATCATCGTATTGACCAACAGCTCAATTGCCATATCTCGTTTCACTTGATTTTTAATCGCCAAAAAGCTCTGCCCTTCATCTTGCAAACGACGTTGCAATGTATACGGTGCAAGTTGCAAAATATCAGCAACCTCGGCAAGCGTTGCCATTTGATTCACTTCTTGATTCATCTCGGCGTGATCAACATGAAGTCCATCTGCATTTTGCAAACACTCAGCCACTTTCGCCGACCAACTACTATTTTGAAAATTTAAAATCAATAATTGGGTAAATGGGTCTTTGAGCAATTGTTGCAACTGCGTCAATGATTGATTGATCGGTTGGTTTAAGCAATTCCGATCAAATATCATCTGTGCGCTCGTTTGTCCAAAGCGAATCGGTGCACCATAAAACATTAAGCGATAATCCGAAGAATACGAGGGTTCAGCAAACGGAAAATCAATCGCCATGATCGGCAAAATATCGCGAGCGAGCCAACACAAAATCCGATGTATAAAGAAAAAGCCAAACTCAAAAATAAATGCATCTTCAGCTTCTGTCTGAAAACTACCAATCAATTCTGCGCAAATCTTGTCATCTTTGATCTGTAATGAAATATCAAAACCCTTACCCATCATTTGATAATACTTGGTGATGCGCTGTAGGGCTTGCATCATATCTTTGGTAGAGATCAACCAATGCATCAGCACTGCCAAACTACCTAGTGGTGAAATGGTTTGACTATGCCCAAGTAGCTCATCTCGTGTCGCAACGGTCAACTCGGTAATGAGCTGTGCATACTGACTTAAACTCACACGAGCTTGTGAGTGTAGGAGTAATGCTTTGGGGATTCGACATTGTTGTAATATCTGATCAATTTCATCTTGCGCTAAAGTCAATTTCTCCAGTGCTGTATGCACAAAATCTATGCTGATTGAAATACTATGAATGGACTGGTTTTGCATGATGCTTTATCAATTTATATTGACTATTTTATGAATTATTCATCATTCCAATTTTGTTGTAAACTATCAATTTTATTGTGATCGATTGTCATTTAATTTTAAGCATATTTTTCCCATAATAGCTTCATTAAATTTACACAATGTTATTTATGACATGCCCAGCAAGGACTATTCACATGGCTCTTCCAGAATTATTGAAAAATCGTTTGCGTTTGCCTGCGGTCGCAGCACCACTCTTTATTATTTCCAATCCTGATTTGGTGATTGCCTTGTGTAAAGCAGGCATCGTCGGTTCATTCCCTGCGCTCAATGCACGTGGTGAAGGCGAATTTGAAAAATGGTTAATCCGCATCACCGAAGAGTTAGACGCTTATAACCAAGCCAATCCTGATCAGCCTGCTGCACCGTTTGCAGTCAATCAGATTGTGCATAAATCAAATAATCGTTTAGAAGAAGATTTGGCGCTTTGCGTAAAATATAAAGTGCCTGTGGTGATCACTTCATTGGGCGCACGTGTCGAAGTGAATGAAGCGATTCACAGCTACGGCGGTATCGTATTGCATGACATCATCAATAATAAATTCGCCAAAAAAGCCATTGAAAAAGGCGCAGATGGTTTAATCGCCGTTGCAGCTGGTGCAGGCGGTCATGCAGGCACTCAGTCGCCATTTGCTTTGATTCAAGAAATTCGTCAATGGTTCGATGGCCCATTATTGCTTTCTGGCGCAATCAGTCGTGGCGACTCGATCCTTGCAGCGCAAGCAATGGGTGCAGATTTGGCGTATCTTGGTTCAACATTTATTGCAACGACAGAAGCGAATGCAGCGCAAGACTATAAGCAGTGTTTGGTCGATTCGAGTGCAGAAGATATTGTCTATAGTAACCTATTCACAGGTGTGCACGGCAACTATTTAAAACCGTCAATCATTGCCGCAGGACTTGATCCAAATGACTTGCCTGAAAGCGATCCTTCGAAAATGGACTTTGGCTCAGGTGGCAATTCAGACAAAAAAGCTTGGAAAGATATTTGGGGCTGTGGTCAAGGTATTGGCGCAATTACAGCGATCGAACCTGCCGCAAATGTTGTTGCACGTTTAAGCGGTGAATATAAAGCAGCGAAAGCACGATTGGCAGAAGCAACACAGAATTTCTAAGCGAAGCAATCTAAAAAGGGACTGATCTATTACAACGATCATCGTCCCTTTTTTAATGCTGATTTTTGAAAACTAATTTCGAAAACAGGTTTTTGAAAAACTGATTTTAAAACCTAGAAAATAAATTACCAATAATTTTCAACTGCAATATTGCCCACACCACGACGATTCATCACCAAGCCAATCGACTTTAACGCCTCTTTGGTATCCTCAACCATCTGCGGATTGCCACAGAGCATGACGTGGCTCCGATCGACATCAAATTTTAAATTGGCAACTTGCTCAAGCTCACCTGACAAAATCAATTTCGGTAATCGCTGATTCAACTTTGCAAGCGGGTCACGAGTCACGATCGGCAGGAAGGTAAAGCGAGCACCTTCTTCGGCAAACACGCTTTGAATCTCGCCAATCTGATCGACATAGGCAAGCTCTTCAGGTGTTCTCACGCTGTATGCCAATACGATGTGTTGATAATTCTTCCATGTATCAAAGTCTTGAAGCATAGAAATAAACGGTGCAAGCCCTGTCCCAGTCGCTAATAGCCACAAGTCTTGTGGCAACGGCTCTTGATAGCGTGCTAAGGTCAAAAATCCATAGGGAATTTTTTCCAAATAAATCTGATCCCCTTCTTTTAAATGTTGTAGTCGAGAGGTAAATGCACCGTCAGGGACAACGATAGAAAAGAACTCTAATGTTTCATCAAAAGGTGAAGACACCACCGAGTATGCCCGCACCACCATTTCACCATCGACATCAATTCCAATCCGAGCAAACTGCCCTGCGCTAAAACGAAAATGCGCAGGTCGAGTCATGGTAAAACTAAATAGATTACTCGCCCATCGTTTGACGGAAAGTACGGTTTCTAAAGTGAATTTATCTTCGGACATGCAAGGTTCAAGACATACTATTTATCAAGCGATCATGGTAGCATGACTGATTGAAGTTCTCACCTGTTTGTCTTGACTGTTTACTTTAACAATTTGCCTAAAAGGATCTGATTATGCGCATGACACTTCGTCAGCTTGCGGTCTTTGTCGCTGTAGCACAAGAAGGTACGGTCACCAAAGCCAGTGAAGCAGTACGTTTGACGCAAAGTGCGGCGAGTATGGCATTGTCAGATTTGGAAGATGGGCTCGGTTCACCACTGTTTGATCGTCAGGGTAAGCGTCTACAACTCAATGATCTTGGGCGTTATCTGTTACCGCAAGCTTTAGAAATTTTGGGCCGCTGTGAAGCCTTTGAACAAGCGGCAAAAGGTGAGCTACAAGGCATTGATTTACGTCTTGGTGCGACCTTAACCATTAGTGATTATCTCGTGCCTGACTTAATGGCAAACTTTTTATTACAACAGCCGAATGCACACCTGCAACTGCAAGTCGAAGGTTCATGTCATTTGCCACAATTACAGTGTATTCACTGGCAAGATGATGAACTTGCCGTGTGCTGTGCGCCTAGCCATCCATTGGCACAATTGAATCGTGCATTAACCATTAAAGATTTTGACACCGTGGAATGGATACTCCGAGAAGAAGGCTCGGGTACTCGTGAAGTATTTGATCATGCGATTTTGCAAGATTTACCCAATGCCAATATCCGCCTCACCCTCGGACACAACGAAGCTATTTTAAAAATCGTGGCAGGTGGTATGGGTGTAGGGTGCGTATCCAAATTGGCAATTCAACCGTTCCAAGATAAAGGGCAATTGGTGGTTTTAGACACGCCATTTTGGGAATTGACTCGTCCGCTATTTATGCTCGTACACCGTCAGAAATACCAAGGACCAGGTTTAAAAGCTTTAATGCAGTTTTGTGAAAACCAAGCAAAAAAAGAGACTTAATGCCTCTTTAAATCACGTTAGCAACGGTTTAAATTACCATCGACTATCACTTTCGCAGGCATCGCCGTCACCATCGCCATCCATTTTGGTGCCGGGACAATTTGCCACAAACCAATCCGCTTCGGCTTTCGAGGACATCTCAGTACAATGCACACGACCATCGCATTTGAAACCGTGCAGATTACTATCCGCCTGAATATTGGCAGCAGATAGTGTTTCTTCATTTACGGACTGATTGGCTAGGTCATGACGATGTAATGATTTTTGCACAAAGTTATAGGCAAATATCCCTGCACTAATTACCGCAATCACAGTAAGTATCCACACCAATGGCGATGTTGTTTCTTCTCGCTGTGATGATCTTCTTTGTGTCTGCTTTTGCCGAGATGTTGATACTATTCTTTCAGGCTGATGCATGCTTGGCGCTTGCTGTACGTCAGGATAATCCAAGCGAGTGATATTCACCGCTTTGGTTTTATTAGCCTTTTTATCTTGAGCAACTGCATAAGTCAGTCGCTCACCAACTTGCGGTAGAACGCCTTTTGGAAAATCTTTGATGTGAAAAAAGATGTCTTGACCTTGATCATTTTGAATAAAACCAAAGCCACGCTCTTGATGATAATTTTTAATTTTCCCAGATTGAATCATGTCGTTCTCAAAAGCGCTTCACCATGCAAAAACATTGGTGAAGTGTCAAATTTCTAATTTGTTATAGCCTTTGGTGCTTTAGTCGCTTTGCACAGTGGCTGAATTGCTAACCTTTTTGCACCGAACCAAAGATCTTATCGCCCGCATCACCAAGACCGGGAATGATATAGCCTTGTTCATTCAGCCCATCATCAATCGAGGCCGTGTAAATCCGGACATCAGGATGCGCATCATGCACACGCTTGATACCTTCTGGCGCAGCTACTAAGATCATGACTCGAATGTCTTTACAGCCACTTTGCTTGAGTACATCAATTGCCGCAACGAGTGAACTGCCCGTCGCCAACATCGGATCGATAATCATGGCGATACGATTACACACATCGGGTACCAGTTTTTTATAATATGTCCGTGCTTCGAGTGTTTCCTCATCACGCTCAAGACCAAGCACACTGACTTTGGCACTTGGAATCAGATTCAATACGCCTTCAAGCATGCCAATGCCCGCACGTAGAATCGGGACAATGGTAATTTTCTTACCAACCATACGTTGCGTGGTGACTTTCCCTGCCCAGCCTTCAATCTCAAAGTCCTCCACAGGTAAATCTTTAGTCGCCTCGTAGGTCAGCAACATGGTGACTTCTTGCGCAAGCTCACGAAAGTTCTTGGTGCTAATGTCAGAGCGACGTAACAAACCCAGTTTGTGACGAATGAGTGGGTGACGAATTTCTTGAATATGCACGAATGCCTACCTTAAATGAGCTACGATCAAACAAAAGCAATCATAACATTTTGCTAAAAGGCTGTCTGTCAATCATCCTTATATTTTGAGATTAAGAAAATTATCTATATAAAGACTTGTAAAAAAATAAAAAGCTTGCCCTTAAGCAAACTTTTTATAGGTATGATGAATCAGGTTAATTTTTTTCACGTCATTCATGTAGCTGAATATTCATATTTCACGCTATACGATAATGAAAAGCCATTTGCGTTCACTGTTGCATCAATATTGCCCACAGTGCCATTAAAGGAACAAGAATTAATTTTCACAGAACCTTCAGGTAATTGCGCATTCATTTCATCTGAACCACAAAACTCAGACTCATTTGCAGGTTTTGGAACATTATTAATGGTGACGGATGTGCTACTACCCATAACGGATGTCGTTACCTTAAGGTTGTAATCACCGCTTGGAATACCTGGATTACTTCCAGTATCGATATCAACAATTGTATTGATACCATCCGTACTGATATCATAATTCCATGTAAAGTCTGCACCATTCACACGATAGCTAACATCACAGCTGTACGTCGAACCAATTCCACTACAAGCTGAATTTAATCCAGTAATGACCACGCTATCCAAAATTGCATCGAAACCAGTTGAGTTCGCATCAAACTCATATTCAAATAAGTCTGGATAACCCGTTGTACTATTAAAGCCATTTGCTTCAAAGACTGTTTTTAGATTGGCAATCGCTTCTTTGGATGATTCTGTCAATATTTCATCAAATTCATCAATCGTTGTTTCTGCGGCAATCTGTTTCCAATTCGCATAAACATCTGCCAACGAGTCAAAATCACGATCTTCTGCTGCTTTATTGGCAGCAAGTATAGACTGAGTTGTGAGCTGAGTTACATTGACATAGCCTGCACCTGCCGCATACGAATACAGTACTGTTTCACCTTTTGATGCTTTGATCATATATGGTGCGCCTGTATCAATTTGGATGGTGAATTTACCATTTTGATCAGTCGTTGTTGTTGCAGTCTGACCATTTTTATTCACGACTTCAATACTCGCATCAGCTAATGCTGCTCCTGTTGCAGCAGTACCTGAAAGTGTCTCTTTTTGCTTTTGCTCTTCACCAGATGGATTAGACGAATCATTATCATCGCCACCACACCCTGTAATTAGTAACATAGAACTCAGTACAGCTGACAACACAAATCCTTTATTTTTAAATAACTTAGCCATTTTACTTCCCCTTCAAATTGTCATTTAATAAAGCAATTTCTTGCTTCAAAATTTATTATTATGCAGGAGTGGAAATCATCATATCCCCTGTTTAGAGGATATTGAAATATATATTTTATTTTATTAAATAACACTTCACCTATTTAATAACTTTTAAGTTATATACCTTATTTCAATCCCATAAAAAAACCACAAATCGAAATTTGTGGTTTTTATTTTTAGAAGGCTTTAGATTATTGCACCACAGCGATCTTAGCCATTTCTGCAAATTTCAATACAGGCTCAGGATAAATACCAAAGAGTAGCACAAGCAATGCCGCACCAAGTACCATGATACCGCCTGCTGTTTGCCCCCAATGCCCTTGTGCATCAATACGTGGCTTGGCAGGGGCTGTCATATACATCACCACCAATAAGAATTTGATTAG
>LUMW01000981.1_pt1 | contig 10234 bp, 8 predicted proteins | sample 729761 | NCBI WGS metagenome assembly LUMW01 (sample SAMN03860302, study PRJNA289734) | marine metagenome | biome: seawater column; feature: ocean; material: water; isolation source: Red Sea water column Station 192 - depth 500m | place: Saudi Arabia: Red Sea | collected 2011-10-15 | depth 500 m
GGCCCGAGGTCGAGCGGGCTGAGGGTGCGCAGGTCGATCACCTCGAGGTCGACGCCGTCCTCCGCGGCCGCCTCCGCCGACTCCAGGCACGTGCGGACCATCGGCCCGTAGGCGAGCAGGGTGGCGTGGCGACCGTCGCGCACCACCTGCGACGCGTGCAGCGGCGTCGACTCCTGGCCCACCGGCCCCGCGTCCCAGTAGCGACGCTTGGGCTCCATGAACACGACCGGGTCGTCGCTCGCGATCGCCTGCTGGATCATCCAGTACGCGTCGTGGGCGTTCGACGGGCTCACCACGCGCAGCCCCGCCGTCAGGCAGAACTGCGCCTCCGGGCTCTCCGAGTGGTGCTCGACCGCGCCGATGCCGCCGCCGAACGGGATGCGGATGACGGCCGGCATCCGCACGACGCCCTGGCTGCGGGCGTGCAGCTTGGCGACCTGGCTGACGATCTGGTCGTAGGCGGGGTAGACGAAGCCGTCGAACTGGATCTCCACCACCGGCCGGTAGCCGCGCAGCATCATGCCGACGGCGGCCCCGACGATGCCCGACTCGCCCAGCGGCGTGTCGATGACCCGGTCGTCACCGAAGTCCTTCTGCAGGCCCTCCGTCACCCGGAAGACGCCGCCGAGCGGGCCGACGTCCTCCCCCATGACGACGACCTTCGGGTCGGCCTCCATGGCGGCCCGCAGACCGGCGTTGATCGCCTTGCCGAGGCTGAGCCGCTGGCCCACCGCCGACGTGCGCTCGCTCGTGGCGGTGCTGGCGCTGGTGCTCATGCCGCACCACCCTCGGTGTCGAAGGAGTCGCGGTACGCGAGGTACTCGGCCTTCTGCGCGGCCAGCTCGGGGTGCGCGTCGGCGTAGACGCCGTCGAACAGCGCTCCGAGGTCGGGCTCGGGCAGGGACCGGCAGGCCTCGCGCAGGTGGGCGCCGAGGTCGTCGGCCTCCGTCGGTAGGTGACCGCCTCGACGAGGGTCGGACCCTCGCCGTCGCGGGCCCGCTGCAGCGCGGCCTGGGTGACCGCGTGCACGGCGAGCACGTCGTTGCCGTCGACGCGCACGCCGCCGAAGCCGTAGCCCGCGGCGCGCTGCACGAGCGGGGTGCGGCTCTGGCGCGCGAGCGGCACCGAGATGGCCCAGTGGTTGTTCTGGCAGAAGAACACGACGGGCGCGTTGAACGACGACGCCCACACGAACGCCTCGTGCACGTCGCCCTGGCTGCTGGCCCCGTCGCCGAAGTACGCGAGGGCGGCGGCGTCGCGCGCCGGGTCGCCCGTACCGACGGCGCCGTCGCGCTGCAGCGCCATGGCGTAGCCGGTGGCGTGCATGGTCTGCGCGCCGATGATGATGCTGTAGAGCGCCATGCCGGTCTCGGCGGGGTCCCAGCCGCCGAGCTCCACGCCGCGGAACAGACCGAGCAGCCTGGCCGGGTCGATGCCGCGGCACCAGGCGACGCCGTGCTCGCGGTAGGTCGGGAACGCGAAGTCCTGCGTACGGAGCGCGCGCCCCGAGCCGACCTGGGCGGCCTCCTGGCCCAGGCACTGCGCCCACAGGCCGAGCTCGCCGTGACGCTGCAGCGCGTGCGCCTCGTGGTCGATCCGCCGGACGAGGAGGAGGTCGCGGTACAGCGACCGGATGCTCTCGTCGTCGCCGTCGAAGGCGTAGCGCTCGTGCTCGACGCGCCGTCCCTCGGGCGTCAGGAGCTGGACGAGCTCGGTGTCGACGGTGGCCGGCGTGGTCACCGGCCGCACCGTCTCGGGGCCGGGGGTGTGCACGGGTACGGTCATGCGCTGTTCCTCTCGCGTCCGGCGTGGGGTCTCCACGGCGGTGGGGCGGTACGGGACCGATGGTCTGCAGTGGTGGCGCAGACGTCCTGGTCGGGGGCGTGACCGCAGTCACACCTGTCGTCACCGTAGCCGGTCGCAGGGACGACGCCAAGTGCGCGGCTTCCTACACTGGCTCCGTGGACCACCCGGTGATCGTCCTGGCGAGCGACGAGCACGCCTCCCACCTCGACGACGAGTTCCGTCGCTACCACCGCGACTACGACGTCCGCGTCGTGCGCACGTGCGACGACGCGACCGCGCTGCTCGAGCGGCTGTGCGCCGCCGACCGGCAGATCGCCCTGCTCGTGCAGGACGCCGGCCTCCCCGACGCCGACGTCTGGACGTCGTTCGCCGCGTGGCGGCGCGTCGTCCCGACGGCCCGCCGGCTCGTGACGGTGCCCTGGGAGCGGTTCCTCGAGGAGGGCGACCGCCTGCGCCCGGGCCTGGCGCACGGGAAGTTCGACGCCTTCCTGCTCATGCCCCGCGGCCTGCGCGACGAGGAGTTCCACGCCGCCGTCGTCGAGCTGCTGTCGGACTGGGGTTCCACCGTGGCGCGACCCGAGGTCGAGACCATCCGGCTCGTGTCGAGGCCGGGCAACCCGCTCACCGCGGCCGTCCGCGACTTCGCCCACCGGATGGGTATCCCCGCGGGCGTCCACCACCCCGACAGCGACGTCGGCCGCGAGATCCTGGCCGAGCTCGCCACCACGCGCCAGGAGTCGGGCGCGGCCGAGGCGCCGGGCGAGCCGGTGGTGGCGAGCGTCTACCGCGCGCCGTTCGTGGCGACGTCGGTGCGCGAGGTCGCGCAGGCCCTGAACGGCTCCAGCGGGGAGACGGTGCTGACCGACGTGGTCGACGTCGCCGTCGTCGGTGCCGGGCCGGCCGGTCTCGCCACCGCCGTGTACGCGGCCAGCGAGGGCCTCAGCACCGTCGTGCTGGAGGCCGAGGCGGTCGGCGGCCAGGCCGGCACGAGCTCGATGATCCGCAACTACCTCGGCTTCCCGCGAGGCGTGTCGGGCATGCGGCTCGCGCAGCGCGCCCGCAACCAAGCAGTCCGCTTCGGCGCACGCTTCCTCACCGGCTGGGAGGTCGACGCGCTGCAGCCGTGCGACGCGTCGCTGGCCCACGACGAGCGCGAGCACGTGCTCACCACACCCGGCGGCGGGCACGTGCGGGCGCGCTCCGTCGTCATCGCGACGGGTGTCGCCTACCGCCACCTGGGCGTCGCGTCGGTCGAGGAGCTCGTGGGTCGCGGCGTCTACTACGGGTCCGCGATGACGGCGGCTCCCGAGGTCGAGGGCCAGCCCGTCGTCGTGGTCGGCGGCGGCAACTCCGCCGGACAGGCGGCGATCCACCTCGCCCGCTTCGCGTCGTCGGTGACGATCGTGGTCCGCCGCGACCTCACCGAGACGATGTCGCAGTACCTCATCGACGAGCTGCGCTGGAACGAGCGCGTCCACGTGCGGGTCGGCGTCGAGGTGGTCGACGGCGGCCTGCGGCTGGCTGCCCCCGACGGTCGCGCGCGACCCGCGCGGCTTCGTGCTCACCGGCCGCGACGTGCCCAAGGAGGCCTGGCTCGGCCCCGGCGGCGTGCCCGGCCCGTGGGCCTCCGACGCGATCGTCCCGCCCGACACCCTGGCCACCACCGCACCCGGCGTGGTCGCCGTGGGCGACATCCGCTCCGGCTCCATGAAGCGCGTCGCCTCCGCCAGCGGCGAGGGCGCGTCGGTCGTGCCGTTGATCCACGCCTGGCTGGCGCCCTGATCCTGGGGTGGGGTCTCGACCTGCGGCTGCGTGGGGTCTCGACCTGCGGCTGCGTGGGCTGCGGTGGGTCTCGACCTGCGTCCCGAGAAGCCCCGACCGGCGGTGGGCGCGGGGCGGCTCCGCTCCCGGGGCTCCACTCCCCTTGGCGGTGGGTTCTCCACCGCATGGGGCGCGCGACCCCTCCGGCGGTGGGTTCTCCACCGTCCCAGCGCCGAGAAGGTGGGATTCTCACCGCTGAGGGGGCGCGGTGGGCTCTCCACCGTTCGATCGGTGGATCATCAACCGCAGGAGCGGCTCTGCGGTTGCTCAGCCACCGATCCGCGCCCACAGCGCCCAGCGGTGGATCCTCAACCTGAAGAGCACTCCTGCGGTTGCCCCGCCACCGATGGGCAGCCGCAGGCCCAGACGCTACCGTCCCGTCAGGTGGCGCGCGGCGACGTCGAGGAGGCGCTCGTTGGCCGACGTCGTGCCGACGCTGACGCGCACGCCGCCGCCGGCGGCGACCGCGCCGGGGAAGGGGCGCACCGCGACGGGCCAGAAGGCCTCGGCGAGCTGCGGGCCCTGGTCCGACGGCAGCCACACGAAGTTCGCCTGGCTGTCGGGCAGGGTCCAGCCCTGGGCGCGGAGGCCCTCGAGCAGCAGCGCGCGACCCTGCACGACCTCCTCCACGCGCTCGGCGAGCTCGTCGACGGCGTCCAGCGACGCCACCGCGGCGGCCTGCGCGACGTCGCTGACGCTGAACGGGGGCGTCGCCTTGCGGACGGCCGCGGCGACGTCGGGGTGGCCGACGAGGTAGCCGACGCGCAGCCCCGCGAGCCCGTAGGCCTTCGAGAAGGTGCGCAGCACCAGCACGTTGTCGAAGCGGGCCTGCAGGTCGAGGCCCCGCGCGGCGTCGGGGTCGCGGACGAACTCGACGTACGCCTCGTCGACCACCACCAGCACCGACGACGGCAGGGCGGCGACGAAGCGCTCCAGCTCGTCGTGGCGCACCACGGGTCCGGTCGGGTTGTTGGGCGTGCACACCACGACCACGCGCGTGCGGTCGGTGACGGCGGCGGCCATCGCGTCGAGGTCGTGGGTGTGGTCGGCGCGCAGCGGCACGGTCACGTGCGTGGCACCCGTGACGGTGACGGCGATCGGGTACGCCTCGAACGAGCGCCACGCCGTCACGACCTCGTCGCCCGGGCCGCAGTAGGCGTCGAGCAGCGAGAACAGCACCGCCACCGAGCCCGTGCCCGCGGCGAACGTGTCCTCCGGGCGCGACAGGTGCCGCGACAGCGCCGCGTGCAGCCGCGCGACCCCGGCGTCGGGGTAGCGGTTGATGCGCGCCAGCTCCGCCGCGGCGCGCTCGACGACGCCCGGCAGGGGCGGGAACGGGTTCTCGTTGCTCGACAGCTTCAGCTCGTCGTGCTCAGCAGCCCGACCGGCCTTGTACCCGGGGATCGCGTCGAACACGGGACGGGGCGAGGGGACGGTCATGGGCCCGAGCGTAAGCCCCGCGCCTCGCAGCTCGACCCGCCGACGTCCCCGGCACCGCAGGACACGATGATGCTGCCGTGAGCCTCTCCGAGCAGCGCGTCGTGCGGTCGCCCCTGGTCGGGTACGCGCTCGTCCTCACGGCCGCCGTCCTGTTCGGCCTCAACGCGGGCGCGTCGCGCATCCCGCTGCGCTCCGGCACGGACGAGGTGACGTTCACGACCGTCCGCATCACGGCCGCCCTCGTCGTGCTGGTGGTCGTCGCGCTCGTGGTCGACCGACGCGCGCTGCGCCTGCCGACGCTGCGCCGCCTCCCCCTGCTCCTGGGCCTCGGCATGCTGGGCATCGCGGGGCTCCAGGGCTTCTACAACGTCGCCATCAACCGCCTGCCGCTCGGCATCGCGCTGCTGCTGGAGTACACGGGGCCCGTGCTGGTCGTGCTGTGGGTGCGGTTCGCCCGACGCCGTCCCGTGCACGCCCGGATGTGGCCCGCCCTGGGCCTCACCCTCGCCGGGCTGGCCGTCGTGAGCCAGGTGTGGTCCGGGCTCGCGTTCGACGGCCTCGGCGTCGCCGCGGCGCTGCTGGCGGCGGTCTGCTTCGCGAGCTACTTCCTGCTCGGCGAGGACGACGGGGTGTCCGCCGACCCGCTGCACCACATCGTCTGGGCGTTCGCCCTCGCCGCCGTCCTCATGAACGTGGTCGCACCCGTGTGGCGGGCCGACGCGCTCGGCGCCGACGCCTCGATGCTCGGGCGGCTCGACGACCTCACCGTCCCGGCGTGGGCGGCGATGGCGTGGATCGTGCTGCTCGGCACCGTCACCCCGTTCTTCCTGCTCCTGCTCGCGCTGCGGGCCCTCCCCGCGACCGTGGTCAGCGTCGTCGCGATGCTCGAGCCGGTGGTCGCGACGCTCGTCGGGTGGGGCTGGTACGCCGAGTCGCTCACGGCGGTGCAGCTCGGCGGCGTCGCGATGGTGCTCCTCGGCATCGTGCTGGCGCAGACCGCACGGCGCGACCCGCACCCCGACGAGCTGCCACCGCTCACCTGACGCGGAACGCGTTCCGGCGCACGTCGCGCCGACGTCGCGCACGCTGCCATGATCGACGCATGCTCTCCCGACTTCTGACCTCCTGGGTGCTCGGTGCCGCGGCCCTCGCGACCGCAGCGTGGCTGCTCGGCACGCACATGAGCATCGGCACCGCGACCGACACGACCTCCGAACGGCTCGTCACGCTGGCGGTGGTCGCCGCGATCTTCGCGGTCGTCAACACGTTCGTCGCCCCGGTGATCAAGCTGCTCTCGCTGCCCTTCATCATCCTCACGCTGGGCCTGCTGCTGGTCGTCATCAACGCCGTCCTGCTGCTCCTGACGTCGCGGATCGCCGACGCCCTGAACGCGCCGTTCTTCATCGACGGCTTCGGCTGGGCCGTGCTGGCCTCGATCGTCATCTCCGTCGTCAACGCCGTGCTCGGCTCGTTCGCGGAGGACTGAGCCGTGGCCGACGCACCCCTGCGACTCGAGGTGACCTGCCTGGGCAACATCTGCCGCTCGCCGATGGCCCACGTCGTGCTCGAGCAGCGACTCGCCGACGCCGGGCTCGCCGACGACGTCGTCGTCACCTCCTCCGGCACGGGCGGCTGGCACGAGGGCGAGGCGATGGACGAGCGCGCGGCCGCCGCCCTGCGCGACGCGGGCTACGACCCGAGCCGGCACCGGGCGCGCACCTTCACGCGCGACACCTACGCCGAGACCGACCTGATGCTCGCGATGGACGCCAGCAACCTCGCCGACATGACCGACCTCGCCCCGACCGTCGCCGACGCCGGCCGCGTGCGGATGTTCCGGTCCTTCGACCCGGAGGCCACCGAGGGCGACGAGGAGGTCGACGACCCCTGGTACGGCGGGCCGGAGAGCTTCCAGCGCGTGCTGGCCGTCGTGGAGCGCACCAGCGACGCGATCGTCGCCGCCGTGCCCCGGCTCCGCGCCGAGGCCACGGGGTAACCTCGCGGCCATGGCACGGATGACGGGGACGGCAGCGCGCGCGGAGGCGCTCATCGGGCACGGGGTGGTCGCGACGACCCCCGTGGCGGGTGGCGACATCTGCACGACCACGCGGCTGCGCCTCAGCGACGGACGCGTCGCGGTCATCAAGACCCGCCCCCAGGCACCGGCCGGCTTCTTCGCCCGCGAGGCCGCCGGCCTACGCTGGCTCGCCGAGGTCGAGGGCGGCGCGAAGGTGCCCGAGCTGCTCGGTTCCGACGACGACTGCGTCGTGCTGGCCTGGGTCGAGCCCGGCAAGCCCACCGTGGAGGCCGCCGAGCGGTTCGGCCAGGCGCTGGCGCGCACCCACGCGGCGGGCGCGCCGACCTTCGGCGCCGACGTCGACGGCTACATCGGCCTCGCCCCGCTGCCGAACCGGCCGCTCGAGACCTGGCCGGAGTTCTACGCGTCGCGGCGCGTCATGCCCTACGTGCGGGCCGCCGTGCAGCGCCGAGCGCTCACCGCGGAGCAGGCTGCCACCATCGAGCGCACGATGAGCCGCATCCACGACGTCGCCGGGCCCGCCGAGCCACCCGCCCGCATCCACGGCGACCTCTGGTCGGGCAACGTCGTCTGGGGCACCGACGGCGACGCCTGGCTCATCGACCCCGCCGCCCACGGCGGCCACCGCGAGACCGACCTCGCCATGCTGGCGCTGTTCGGGCTGCCGCACCTGCAGCGCGTGCTCGAGTCCTACGACGAGGCCGCGCCGCTGGCCGACGGCTGGCGTGGACGGGTCCCGCTGCACCAGCTGCACCCGCTCCTCGTGCACGCGGTGCTGTTCGGCGGCACCTACGGCGCCCGCGCGGCAGCCGCCGCGAAGGCCGCGCTCGAGCCGCCGGCCGACTGACACCGCCGCGCGCGTCGGGCCACGCTCTCAGCGCACGCACAGGGGCGTTCGGCACACTGGGGCCATGCGCATCCTGGTGGTCGACGACGACCGCGCCGTCCGCGACTCGCTGCGGCGCTCCCTGGAGTTCAACGGGTACACGGTCGAGCTGGCGTCCGACGGGGCCGAGGCGCTCGCCGTCGTGCCCCGCACCGACCCCGACATCATCGTCATGGACGTGATGATGCCCCGGCTCGACGGCCTCGAGGCCACCCGCGCGCTGCGCAGCGCCGGCAACGACGTGCCCATCCTCGTCCTCACCGCGCGCGACGCCGTGAGCGACCGGGTCGACGGGCTCGACGCCGGCGCCGACGACTACCTCACCAAGCCGTTCGCGCTCGACGAGCTGCTGGCACGGGTGCGCGCGCTGATGCGGCGCTCCGCCCGCCAGGCCGAGCTCGAGGCCGACGAGCAGCCGCTGGAGTTCGCCGACCTGACGCTGGACCCCGTGACCCGCGACGTCACGCGCGGTGGTCGGGCCATCTCGCTCACCCGCACCGAGTTCGCGCTGCTCGAGCTGTTCATGCAGCGACCCAAGCGCGTGCTCGAGCGCTCGTTCATCCTCGAGGAGGTGTGGGGCTTCGACTTCCCCACCACCGCCAACTCCCTCGAGGTGTACGTCGGCTACGTCCGACGCAAGCTCGAGGCCGAGGGCGAGCCGCGGCTCCTGCACACCGTCCGCGGCGTCGGGTACGTGCTGCGCGAGACGCCGCCCTGATGAGCGAGCAGGACCGGACGGACGCCCCTGACGGACGTCCGGGAGTCATGGACGCCGCCCGCCGGCGCATCCACCCCTTCACGGCGCGCGCCTCGCTCGCGCTGCGCGTCGCGCTGCTCACCACCGGTGCGGTCGCGGCGGTGCTGGCCGTGGCGAGCGCGACGGTCTACATCACGGTGCGCGCCGAGCTCGAGGACTCCCTCGACGCCTCGCTGATCAAGCGGGCCGACGCCGCGGTCGCGGCCGGCTACTCGCCGTCGACGATGTCGACGGCCGACACCGACCTGCTCGCCGTCTTCGGCATCCGCTTCATCTCGGTCGAGGGCGGGCGCATCTTCACCCGGCAGACGCAGACGAACGTGCCCTTCGACGAGCGCGAGATCCAGGTGTCGCTGGGCGAGGAGAAGACGTCGCAGCGGACGGCGCGCATCGCCGGCGTGCCCTACCGGATCGTCGCGGTGCAGGCCGGTCCCGGGCAGGCGCTGGTGCTGGCGCAGTCTATGGAGTCGACGCAGCGGTCGCTGGAACGGCTGAAGGTGATCCTCCTGCTCACCAGCGCGGTCGGCATCCTCGTCGCGGGCGTGGCCGGATGGGTGGTCGCCACCAACGGTCTGCGGCCGGTCCGCCGGCTCACCGCCGCGACCGAGCGGGTCGCCCGCACGGCGCAGCTGGAGCCGATCGAGGTCACCGGCTCCGAGCACGACGAGCTCGCCCGCCTGACCTCCTCGTTCAACCAGATGATGCTGGCGCTCGACGCGTCGCAGCAGCGTCAGCGCCAGCTCGTGGCCGACGCGGGGCACGAGCTGCGCACCCCGCTCACGAGCCTGCGCACCAACATCGAGCTGCTCGGCCAGGCCACGGAGCGCTCCGACCGCGAGCTCAGCATCGAGCAGCGGCGCGAGATCATGGACGACGTCCGCGCCCAGCTCGGCGAGCTCACGACGCTCGTCGGCGACCTCGTGGCACTGGGACGTCATCGGCGAGGCGCACGTGCTCGAGCGGGCCGTGACCAACCTGCTCGACAACGCGGTGAAGTGGAGCCCCGAGGGCGGGACGGTCACCGTGCGACTGCGCGACGGCGTCCTCACGGTCCGCGACGAGGGTCCCGGCATCGCCGCGGAGGACCTGCCGCACGTCTTCGAGCGGTTCTTCCGCTCCACCGAGGCGCGCACGATGCCCGGCTCGGGCCTCGGGCTGTCGATCGTGCACCAGGCCGCCGTGCGCCACGGCGGGTCGGTGCGCGCGGAGTCGCCCCCGTCGGGCGGCACGGTCGTCACCTTCGAGCTGCCGGCGGCGGACGCCTCCCCCGCCTGAGCCACACCGACTGGCGTGCCAGGACGGACGCAGGGTTCTTCCGTGCCTCACACGTGCCGCTCAGCGGGGTCTCAGCGATCGGGGAGAATGTTGTCCCATGACCGACCAGAACGATCCCTTCGCCGATCGCCCGTACACGCCGCCGACGCAGCGCGGTGACGGCGACGCCTCCTCCCCCGGTGCGGAGGGGACCTCCGAGCAGGCCCCGCAG
>LUMW01000736.1_pt1 | contig 10231 bp, 8 predicted proteins | sample 729761 | NCBI WGS metagenome assembly LUMW01 (sample SAMN03860302, study PRJNA289734) | marine metagenome | biome: seawater column; feature: ocean; material: water; isolation source: Red Sea water column Station 192 - depth 500m | place: Saudi Arabia: Red Sea | collected 2011-10-15 | depth 500 m
AGCCTGTTTAAGTGGGACACTGAGTCTACCTATGTACGGCATCCACCGTATTTCGAAGGCATGACGCGGCAAGTACCCGGCATCCAGAATGTGCGTAAAGCTCGTGTTCTGGCCAAACTTGGAGACAGCATCACGACCGACCATATTTCTCCTGCCGGCGCTATCAGTCCAGACAGCCCGGCGGCTGATTATCTTCGATCACACGGTGTAGCACAGGCTGACTTTAATTCGTACGGGTCACGTCGCGGAAATCACGAAGTGATGATGCGCGGTACATTCGCGAACATTCGTCTGCGTAACGAACTGGCTCCCGGTACAGAAGGTGGATGGACCTGCCATCAGCCAAGTGGCGAGCAGATGACAATTTATGATGCAGCGATGCGCTATCGGGCTGAGGACACGCCGCTGATGGTAATTGCGGGCAAAGCATACGGCACGGGGTCTTCTCGGGATTGGGCGGCCAAGGGCTCTTTGTTGTTAGGTGTAAGAGCTGTCCTGGTTGAAAGCTTCGAGAGAATTCATCGGTCGAATCTGGTCGGTATGGGCGTACTTCCGTTACAGTTTCATGCGGGTGAAGGGAGTGAAGTTCTCGGACTATCCGGAGACGAACTCTACGATCTGGATGATCTTGGGCCCGGCTTGAGTGGAATCGATACTCCCAAGGAATGGGAATATTTTGATCATGGCGGGATCCTGCAATATGTAATGCGTCAGTTGCTGAACTGAACCCTGTTTTGATCAGGCATCGACATTCCGTGCTTTGTTTTTGGCAGTCCGGCTGACAATAAAGATTCCGCTGAGTACCAATACAAGTGCAGTCGGCATTCTCCAGCCAGGCACCTCATTCAGAAAAAGTACTCCCCAGGCTGCACCAAATACCGGAATGATGTAGTTGACCTGTGAAAATGTGGTTGCGCCAACACGATGAATCAGATAGTAGAAGATCAGAGTGGCGAGTGCGGTGGCAACAATACCCAGGATAAGAACCGAAATAACTGCCGTTCCATTTGGACGCAACGTCCATGGCTGTTCCAGTAGGATGGCCATCGGTAGTACCCAGATCAGACCAGCCAGTGTGGCGCCAGTGGACATGACTGGTCCGGGCAGGCGGGCAAATCGCCGGGCGAAGGTGGTTGAGACTGCGTAGCTTAGGGCGCTGATAATGATGGCAAACTGTGCGATCACAGCTGTGTCAAGATTATGTAATGCATCGGCGCCTATCAAAATGATGAGACCGCCGAATCCGATCATGATCCCCAGTCCGGTGCCCAAATTGAAGCGGTCGTCAGCAATGAACAAGTGCGCAAGCATTGCTGTTGCAACGGGCATCGTTCCCATCAGAACGGCGGTAAGGCCACTGTCGATATAGACCTCTCCCCAGCTGATCAATGTAAAAGGCAAAGCGGTGCCAAATAACCCGAGTACCGCGAAAATTGTCCAGTTCTTTATGTCAGTGGGTAAGCCCTGTCGTTTAAATGCAAGGTAGCCGGCCAGAACGACTACAGCGACGGCAATGCGTGCTGCTGTCAATGTGTAGGGCGGAACTGTCGAGATCGCAAGTTTTATGAAAAGAAATGAGGAGCTCCAAATCAAACCCACACCAAAGAGCAGTAAGTAGTCTCGCGGTGAGATGGCCGTGTTCATGGCTTATATGGGGTCGTACTCAGCTATATGAGGGGACAACAACGGCGGTTCGTGCCAAGATATGCGGCTCCCAATGGTGTAAAGCTTGTTGCTTTAATGTTCTGAATGTAGTTTTTTCGTAGCGCTAGAACATTGTTCCAATTTTTCCAGGTATTCGCGAGTACTCTTTGGCATCGGTACTCTTACACCAGCCATATAGGAGATCAGATCAACCCCTTCAGATAAAAGTCTTTTAGCCCAGCCATGCACTTCCTCAAGATTGGTTTTGTCGGAATTGATAGTTGGTTCGAAATGTTTTATGCGTGCTGCCAGAGTGACGAATTCCGGCCAGCTATAAAAGAAATCTGGATCGCTTTTCATGATCTCACTTTCTTGGCGTGCGGCCCTTGCGTAGTCGAGAATGCTGCCTGCGGTTTTGTCGAACCCAGGGATAGCCTTGAACGTGGACACCATGTGATCGGCGACCTCATCGATGGCTTCCATCGCCTGGGCGATCTTGACATATCGGCTTTCATAATACGCGGCGATCGGCTGAGTGAAGACTTTTAACGGTTCACCCCAGAGTTCATCTATTCCCTCGTGGCCACTTGAATGTCGTACCTGTTTCCCCAGTTCCAGTGCTTCCTGAAAGCACTCACTGCACTGTGTCATTAACTCGTTGTCGGTATCGACATGAATGCCGCGTTGTTCAAGGTCGACAATACTGGTAAAAAGATCAGTCGCCCGATTAAACAGCGCGCCTGCAAGCATCGCCGCATTGACTCGTTTCCGCTCGGGGGAGCGTTCACTTTCGTAGGCCTGTCTGGCTGTCTCAACCCTATTTCCAGGTGTATTAATTCCGGGCTCAGTATGGTGGAACGTACGGCGTGTCAGAACAAGAAGAAGGTCACGTTTGGCCGACAGGGTTTCTTCTGGAGGTGGGTAATAACGGATCCAGTAGCCATCATAGAAGATGTGGGGCTTGCCATTAATCTCTTTTCGAGATCCGTTCGCAATACCTAGATTCATGTTTTGAAGCGCCACAAGGTGTTTGTTTCGGTTAGATAAACAAAGCGGTTAGAACAGCGCGAGTCTGTTTTCAAGTGTGTTACGGCAGGATCATTTAGGAAGAATTTGCTTCAATGGAGCGGGATTGTACGCTGACCGGTTTGAAAGGCAATAGTTGGCAGTCGTTTCACTAACCTATCACGGTATATAACCGGAAAAGACTATGGCCACCGCCTTTTCACTGTGGATATGAAGCTATTGATTCGGTGACCGGGGTAGCGTTTTGGCTGGGGAGGCGACCGGACGCCCGCTAGAGGTAGCTGTAACCCGACCCTCAAAGAAGACGTCATCGGTAAGGTCGTCGGGAGATACTGTGTTTTCATAACGGTTCACAACAGTACCGATAGCGGTTGCACCAGCCCCGACGGCTTTGCTTTGAGCACGTTCTGATGCGACAGACTCGGCCCATAAAAACGCACGGGAGCGATCCGAGAAATCGACCGGACCTTCAAGGCTGTGTACTCGAAAAGTTCCCTGACTGGGTTGAGTAATCGTAATGTGTTCGCGTTGAACGACACTGCCTACAACGGCACCTATAGCATTTGCGACATCGCTGTGCTTTGGTATTTTCAAGTCGATCCCGAGCATGCGGCCCGCTGCGGGGTAATAAAACGGGGCTGGTGCACCCACGGCCACCAGAGATCGGCCAGGATCGAAATTCACGGCGAATAGCCCTCCGTCCATTGTCCCGTTGTCCATGATCCAATCAGTGAGTAATCGGTTGATTTTGTCGAATACCGCAGTTTCATTCCGGGGGCCACCAGTCGCCATACAGGCTTTTATAACCGTTTCACAAATGGTGCTGACGACCCTGTCATGTACAACCTGGCTGACAGCGGAAGAATCATTGGGATCAAAGCTGCCCCATCCGTATACGTGGCGCATCTGTTTTGCCCAGATAACTGCCGCAAGATGAGCCGCTTCTGTTGACCAGTGGTTACTGAAACCGAGCACATGGGCTGCGTCCGAGGGGGTGAAGCCACTGTATATCACCATCCCTTTACGGACCATGACAGCAGCAGCCTGGGCCTGTTCGCGTGCGCTGCGATACAGGGTTTCGAGTTCGAGGGGGCGTTCAGCCAGACGCTCCCACACTTTCTTTTCCACGGGCGAGAGCTGAGCGATTTGACTACTATCAGCGAAAAGTGGAAGAAAGAATTTGTTACTTCGAGGTGTCGGTTTAGCATCCCGTTGACGCTTGAGGGACTCAATCACCCAGTCATTATCAAATGCTAGCAAGCTCATCGGCACGACCCGGCGGGGTCCAATACCCAGGCCTTCGCCACCGCTGAATCTCGCTTCGCTGTCACCGCCGAGTCCTACCGAGAAAACCCGGGTAGACTCAATCATCGGTCGCCACTCTCCTATCACCGTAGCGTCTGAACTGAAGGCGGGAAGACCATTGGTTACGACGGCAACATCAGTTGTGGTGCCCCCCATGTCGGCAACAATGGAGTTTTCTGTCTGGGCGAGGAATGCAGCGCCCACAACGCTTGTAGCCGGGCCGGACAGTACGGTCTCTATTGGTCGTGCCAGAGCAGCCGCTGCCGTAATCAGGGAACCGTCGCCTTTAACCACCATGAGCGGAGAGCTGATTCCATAATCGTACAGAAGCGACTGTATAGTGCGAATCAGCCGGTCGATATACGACACCAAAGAGGCGTTGAAGGCCACAGTCACTGCCCTGCGGGGAGCACCTAGAGATGAGGCGAGTTCATGGCCGCAGGTCACAGGCCTATCAGACAGAGAATGAATCAAGTCGCGCAGAACAATCTCATGGGCGGGATTGCGAACGCTGAACATGCTCGAAACACCAAATGCCGATACCCGATTCTTGTACCTTTCGATGGTGCGGCTCGCCGCATCCAAGTCTAGTGGACAGTGCTCTCGGCCGCCGGCATCGTGGCCGCCTTTCAGTGCAACACAGGCTCCACCACGGACAATATGTTCGAGCTTCGCCCGCTCTATCTGGATGGCGGTGTAACCCGGAAGCAGCAGACAAACGGGGGTACCACGGCCTTCGACAACGGCATTGGTTGCGAGCGTGGTCGACAGCGAGGCCAGCGTAACTTTTGAAAGAAGGTCGGAGGGGAGCTTTTTGAGTACAGCACTGATCCCAGCTTCAAGTTGGCTGTGCGTGGTTAGGGATTTGCCACTGGCTACAACCCGGTTCTCAGCATCGACAAGTGCGGCATCTGTATAGGTTCCGCCTGTATCAATACCCAGACGGAGTTGCGTCTGTCCGGAGCCCTGTTCAGCCATGGAGTTACTGGCCGTAGTCGAAGAATCCCTTACCACTCTTTCTGCCTAGATAGCCTGCGTCGACCATTTGTTTTAGGAGTGGGCACGGCCTGAATTTCGAATCCCCAAACTCCTCTAGAAGAATATTCATGACGTAGAGACAAACATCGATACCGATCATGTCAGCGAGTGCCAGAGGCCCCATGGGGTGGCCGGCACCCAGCTTCATTGCTGCGTCGATCTCATCTGTGCTGGCGATACCCTCGTAAAGTATGAATACAGCTTCATTTATCATAGGAACCAGCATGCGATTAACCACAAAACCTGGGCTGTCTTTTACGCTTACCGGTGTTTTACCCAGTTGCCGGGTCATTTCATCGACTGTAGTGAAGGTGTCATCGGAAGTTTGCAATGCTCTTATGATCTCTACCAACGCCATCATTGGTACTGGATTAAAGAAGTGCATGCCGATTACCTTGTCTGGCCTGTTGCTGACGGAGGCAAGTTTTGTCAGTGACAGCGACGATGTGTTGGAGGCAATAATAGTCTCCGGTCGGGAAACCTTATCTATCTCCTTAAACAGGTCCAGTTTGAGATCCATGTTTTCTGTAGCAGCTTCTATGACGAGATCGCAGTCAGCTAGCTCCGATAGATTGGTGGTGGTACTGATTTTCGTGATTGCCGCGTCTTTCGCGTCAACAGTAATCTTTTCTCGGTCTACCAGTCTTTGCAGGCTTTTATCAATTGTACTTAGGCCTCGACTGCTTACTTCATCTGACACATCCTGCATGACAATGTCATAGCCGGTGAGGGCAGCTACCTGAGCTATTCCGCTGCCCATCGTGCCGGCGCCAACTATCCCGATGTTGCTGATTTGCATTTTGCACACTCCTGTTCTGATCCACGGGTACATTTACAAGGGGGCAAGGCTAACCTAAACCGGCGGCGAAACCAATGGCCGGCTGCGTTCGGGGGATCGTCGGTATACACTGTCCACTAGACGACAACTATGGTACTGAGCATGAACAGTAAACAGATGATCGAGCAACTGGTTGGATTCAACACAGTGTCTCGTGACAGTAACCTTTCGCTTATCGACTTCGTTCAGAATTACCTTGATGATTACGGTGTCGCATCAACTCGTGTCGTCAGCGACGACGGTGAGAAGTCGAATCTTTATGCCACGATCGGACCGCTTGAAGAGGGTGGTGTAGTTTTATCGGGACACACAGATGTTGTTCCTGTAGATGGCCAGGACTGGCACACGGATCCATTTTTGCTGACTGAAGACAACGGCAGGCTTTATGGTCGTGGGACTTGTGACATGAAAGGGTTCATCGGGATTGCCTTATCACTTGTGCCACAAATGAGATCACTGCGGCGTCCTATACACCTGGCATTGTCCTACGATGAGGAAGTAGGGTGCCGTGGTGCACCAGCCATGATTGAGCAGATGGTGACCAATATACCCGCACCGGAAGCTGTTATCGTTGGCGAACCTACGAGCATGAGTGCTGTTACCGGACATAAGGGTATTGTTGGCCTCAAGACAACCGTCCGTGGCTATGAGACGCATTCCAGCCAGACCAACCGTGGCGTGAGCGCGGTAATGAATGCTGCCAGGCTCGTCGGTTACCTCAGTGCAATGGCAGAGCGCCTCGAGCGCGATACCCCGTCGGACAACGGATTTAACCCTCATCATACCAGTATCCACGTGGGCGTCATTAATGGCGGCACCGCGATGAATATTGTTTCACGCCACTGTGAGTTTGTTTGGGATGTCCGTAACATTCCTGGAGATGACCCGGATGTTCTGATTGGGGAGTTCGAAAAATACTGCAAGGAAGAGGTGTTGCCTGAGATGCGGCGGCGATGGTCGGAGTGTTTTATTAAGACAGACATCATTGCCCGTGCACCGGAATTTTCACCAAAGGAATCTGCAGCGCTTGAATTGGTGCAAGCTATTACTGGAACTCAGGATACCAGTCGAGGTGCCTATGTCGCCGAAGCCGGACAGTTCCAGGCGGCGGGATTTCCAACCGTGATGTGTGGGCCAGGCTCGATTGACCAGGCGCATCAGCCCGATGAATTCATCAGTCTCGAACAGGTTGTACAGGGTGAGTCATTCTTACGCCGGCTGATTCAAGACCTGTCGACTTGAGTAATCTCGATTTAGGTCGACAGCAGTCCTGAAACCAACTGAGCGACCTGTAAGCTGCCGTTGAGAGTTTGCTGCCGACAGGCAGGCTGGACAGCCAGCAAATCTTCCAGCTCACTGAGCCAGTCGCCCGACATGTAGTTTTGTGCCCGTAGCAAAAATCCGTCCGTATTGTGTTGGAGAAAATCAGCCAGTGCTTGCATTTCAGGATAACCCTCCCGTACGAAATAGCCAAACCGCACCTGGCTGTGGTAGATCTCAGCGATGGTGCTGTAACCTGCCTTGCCGATTACCGCATCGGCCGCATCGATCAGGTCGGGGTGATGGTGGTCGCTGTTTGCAGGAAGGAGAAGGACATTCGGTGCCACCCATTCTTTTTTTACGCCAAACCCAGCGATCACGAAGTCTATCGTACTGAACTCTTGGTGGAGCCTATTCATGAACGGGTATTCCTGGGGTACACCACCCATAGTCAGGAACACCATCGAGCTTTTTTCTTGTAGTCCCAGCGCTTTTCGCGTGCTGTCCCTGTTCTGGCGGGGGGAGCGGGCAATCGGGTTGACATGAACTGCGCTACTCGCTGGATTGCACACGGGTATTGCTTGGACATGGACCTTGGCATCGGCGAAAACATGCTCTAGCGCGTCAGCGTATGCCAGGAGTGCGGGATACCTCTCAGCGAGTGATCGGTAGATCCAATCCCAGGTGAAGTTCTCGATTAGAACGCTGGGCAGGCCAGCCGCCTGTGCGACTGCTATACCCATCGGTGCAATGTCGCAGATGACAAGTTCACAGTGTGTGTCGGTAAGTTTGTTGGCCAGAGCATCAATTTGCGTGGTTTTGAACGGTATCTCGTTGGCCAGTGCTTTCAGAGTGCCGGGAATATCTGTATTCAGTGCGTCATGTTGAACCAAGCCGATATCGCAGTTCAGTTGATGAAATCGAAAATCATCGAGGGTGCCGGAGAAAAACCACTGAGGGGTCGAGGAGAAAATCTCAAACCGCACTTCTGGCCTGATATCGGTCAGGGCTTCGGCGACTGCACACGCACGGGACGCATGGCCAAACCCGTGAGAAGTCACGAACAAGGCGACTGAACGAAAGCTGTTTTGGCCTGCCACGCCCTAAACCAGGTGTATCGCCGTTGCTCTGTTATTGATTGGAATACTGCTCCAGAAACTCAGTAAACCCTATGCGATCTGCTTGTTCCATTGCCCGCTGACGGTCGATAGAGTCCATGGCGTCCTGTGACATCTGGCGGAGTTGTTCCGCTGGAAGATCCATATTTTCAAAGTACTCACCTGTCTTGACAGCCTGCGCCAGTGCAAAATTGAAGAAGTTATCATCGTATTTTCGTGTGGCTTCAAGGCACCGCTGTAACCCTTGCCGCCATGCTGATCGAGAAATTCGCCCAAAATTTCGAAATGACTCATAATGTTGCTACCCAGTTCGGTCAGTTTCTGGTTTCCGATAGTCAGGAAAAGATCGGGATCACGGCCTCGTTCGACAACTTGTTTTAGTGTGGTATGGCAATCTTGCTGCTCAGCATCGGACATTGCCGGGCTATCTGCGAGCAAACAATAAAGCAGGAAAAGATCGAGGAAAAGAATTTGTGGATGGTCAATACCAGTCGGTAAAAAAGGATTGAGGTCTATACTTCGTAGTTCAACATATTCAACACCGCGCTTGCTAAGTGCATGGGTTGGTTTCTCACCGGTCTGAATGGTTCGTTTGGGGCGTATCGGTGCGTAATACTCGTTTTCAATCTGCAGCAGGTTGGTGTTCAGTTGCCGGTATTCACCATCAACACGAAGGCCGATCTCCTCATAAGGGGGGTAGGACTCAGTCGTCGCCCGAGTCAGTGACTCAATATAGGCTTGCGTACTGTCCAGGTTAACTCTAATAGCCGCCTGGGCATCACTCTGATAGCCGAGGTCACTCAAACGTAGACTGGTTGCGTAGGGGAGGTAATAACTCGACTCACCCAAGAGCTCTAGATGGTGGTCCCTGTCCTCAAGGAATGTTCGACAGACCGCAGGTGATGCACCGAACAGATAGGATATGAGCCAACCGTAGCGGTAGACGTTACGCACAAGACCGAAGTAGCCCTCGGATTTGAAATCGCGGAGTGGCACGGTTGAACCACGGATTGTCCGCCAGTTGCGCCAGAAATCGTCGCCAATTGAGAAATTGAAATGAATGCCAGCAATGGTTTGCATCATCTTGCCATAGCGGTGAGCCAGACCGACTCGATAAATGGTCTTCATTCGACCGACGTTTGATGTTCCGTAGTTGGCGATGGAAATACTGTCCTCCCCATGCAGTATGCACGGCATACTGTTAACCCATAGCAATTCATCTCCAAGATTACGGTAGGTGAATTGGTGAATGTCTGTCATGTCCTGCAGTAGTGTTTCCGCGTCCAGATGTGGGGGTGTAATGAGCTCAATTAAGGCCTCTGAGTAATCCGTAGTAATGTAAGGATGGGTCAGGGTTGAGCCCAGACGAGAGGGATGTGGCCGCTGAGAAATGATACCTCCCTGATTTACGCGGAGACTTTCTTTTTCTAGCCCTCGGCGAATGCTGAGGAGGCTGCTTGCTGCACCTGCCTGCTCGATCTTTCCCAGAGTCCGTGTTAGCGTTTGGGTCATGGGATCTTATCCGGGGCAGAAGTCTGGTGACTGGTATCAAGAGACGATCGAGGTCGATACTGTTGGTCGACAGACTCGTGAGCTCACAGGGTTGATTGACCAGTCTGTCGCTCGATCAGATGTGCAGACAGGTTTATGCCACATTTTTTTGCAGCACACCAGCGCATCTTTGCTGTTATCAGAAAATGCCGACCCAGCGGTACAAGTAGACTTGGAGCATTTTATGCAGCGTATCATTCGAGATGGCGACCCGGCCTACCGGCATACCAGCGAAGGGCCAGACGACATGTCGGCCCATCTTCGCTCGGTATTGACCGGAAGTTTCCTGACCTTGCCCGTGGTTGAATCCCGGTTGGGACTTGGTGTGTGGCAGGGTGTATATCTTTGGGAGCATCGATATCAAGGCCGTAAACGTTGCCTGGTCTTGACCATCCAGGGTGAAGGCACAGCTTTATGAATCGAATGAGTTCAACACCTGCTAGCCAAAACG
>LUMW01000515.1_pt1 | contig 10226 bp, 9 predicted proteins | sample 729761 | NCBI WGS metagenome assembly LUMW01 (sample SAMN03860302, study PRJNA289734) | marine metagenome | biome: seawater column; feature: ocean; material: water; isolation source: Red Sea water column Station 192 - depth 500m | place: Saudi Arabia: Red Sea | collected 2011-10-15 | depth 500 m
CCATCGAGCCCTGCAACCGTCAACCGGGCAGCGGCAGCACCATACCCTTCGACGACCTCCTTGATCAATCTACCGGACATTGCGCGTGGCATAACATGATGACGCTCTCCCGGCAGCGCAGAGGGTGCCCACGCGACCGGCGTAACCCCATCCACCTTTCCCCGTGTTTCGCGCCCCGGATGATAAAGCTGTCCCAACACCGGGCAGCCGTGGTGATGGCAAGCCTGCGCTATTCGCCGATAGCCAGGGATACACTCATCACTATCGGCCTGAATAAAATCAGAGCTGAACCTTGCTGAACTATGGACACCGGCGACCTCGACCACGATGAGTCCAGCGCCACCGGCTGCTCTGGATTCGTAGTACGCGACTAGATCGTCATTGGGAACGTCACCTGACAGATGGGTGTGGTGCGCAGTAAACACGATCCGATTCGACACCTCGATCCCGCCGAGTCGGAACGGCGAAAAAAGTGTTGGAAATCGGGCCATTCTTGTCCAGGCTAACTCTGCCCGTATAGCGCTTCAAGGACCAGGTTCTTCAGGTGGGAAACGGCGTGTTCACTCCACTCAGCGTTTTCAGGAGCAATCATGACGTAGCTCCGATCAAAACTCTTAGAGTGCAAGCCCCGCTGGATTCCTTCCGCAACGCTCACATCTTCGACGTTGACGACTTCGGCGGCAAAGCGAATCTGCCTCCATTGCGCTTCGGTCGGTTCTGCGTAAGGCAAATAGAAGTCATAAGTCTCCCGGGTACGCTCCGGTCCATCCGGCATAATGTGTAGGACCCGGAATCCCCCTCCCGGTATAGACATAGGGCACAGATTCGGCCAGAGCCACCACGTGAGAAGCTGCGGAAAGTTTGCGCCCTCGACCTGAAACCCTCCTTCAATTCCAGGGCTGGCATCACCCACGTGACTCAGATACTTACCCTTGGGCTCGATGCGGTAGCTTTCGTCCAGAATACTGCCCAGCACTGGGTGGACCACCGGCGTGTGATAGTTCTCATTGTAATTGTCGACCACGTTCTTCCAATTGGAATCGATGACGAACTCCTTACGATACACGAAATGCAATTCATCCAGTCGTGGCTCGTAGGCGCGCAGCTCTTCTGCGAGGCCGGGTACCTGCGTTGCCAACGCTGAGGCATCTGGATCCAGGTTGACGAACACGAAACCACAGAACACCTCTACCTGCACAGCAGTCAAACAGAAGTTTGACGAGTCGAAACCGGGGACCTGCTCGCTGCTTCTGGCATAAACCAGAGACCCGTCGGTTGCGTAACGCCACGCGTGATACGGGCAAACGATTGAATCCACGTTCCCCGACCCTTCCAACAACCAGTGTCCCCGGTGACGACAAACGTTATAGAACGCACGCAGCGCGCCACCATCACCCACCATAACGATGATGCTCTCCCTGCCGACTGTGCAGGTGATGTAGTCACCACGAGTCTTGAGCTGCGAGACATGACCGGCGAAATTCCATGCGCGATAAAAAATTCGCTCGTACTCGAGCTCGAGAATCTCCGGATCTATGTAATACCATGACGGTAGCGAATAAGCATTATCAGCCAGGTCGGCCTGGGGACCAGGTGCACGGGCCACTGGCACTGCATTCTCAGCCATTGTGATCTCCTAGGTTAGGTATTTATCCACAGAGCAGAGAAAGAATAAACATCCTGTCCGTCATACACAAGTATCAGGACCCGCCTAAAAATATTGGACACGTTTCCATTAGCGGACGTGCAGGGCTCGAACCTGAGACCACCTGATTTGGATTCAGATGCTCTGAATCGAAAGACCTTTTAACACAAACACAGTGACCAGAAACTGACCAACAAAAGTCCACTAGCCCCTTTGAGCGCACGGGACCGGTATTCGTAAGTGATTGATTAAATGTGATCGCTAGCTTGAAGCTTGGTTTCGCAATGCGACGGTTGGGAATTCCTAGGCATTTAACACTTTAGTTGCCCAGTACAGCTTGTGAACCAATAATTTCTCTGGTATTTGGATTTACTGACTTGGTGAATGGCATTGATACAACGTTGGCACGGACCGGCTGTCCCGGCATTTCGGCATAATCATCCGGAAGATATACTTCAAATTCCTGACCGACTTTACCGGTGGGAAATCCACTCTGATTCAACGTGCCGTCAAACGGCACATATCCCATTGCTATATTGCACCTGAGATCAGGGTGATACCAGGGTGACGTGACAAATCCACACGGTAACTCCTCCTGAGGCAAACAAATAGGCCAGAAGTCAGAAGCAAAATCCTCGATTGGCTTGCCGCCCATTTCAAAACCCACCAGTTGGAGCTTGTACGGCTTCATCCCATTTCGGAGATCATCCCGCATAGCCTCCAGTGCTGCCTTACCAACATACGGCGCTTTCTTGTCCCATTTTCCCTTGCCGGATAGAGAGACCTGATAACCTAAATTACACTGGAATGGATTGTGCTGATGATCCATATCTTGCCCCCAGGACAATATTCCAGCTTGAATTCTTCGGCAGTGCGGCGGTGCCGTCACCATGAGATTGTGTTGTTTTCCAGAAGAAAGAATGGCGTACCACAGATCTTCAGCATGGAGTGTTGAGTCTCGTAGATATACCTCGAAGCCGGCTTCCCCTGAAAAACCAGTGCGTGAAATAATGCATTCATGCCCTGCAATCGACACCTGTGCTAGTCCGTAGAACGGTATGTCGTCGATATTTACCTGATCACCGACTAAATCCTTCATGAGCGCCAGCGATTTTGGCCCTTGAATTTGAAGTGGACAGACGTCAATTTCATCAATAATGACGTCAAAGCGTTTATCGTGATTGACACCTTGCAAGTACATCCCAACATCTGAATCAGCTAGCGAGAACCAGAATTCATCCTTAGAGAGTCTTAACAGCACAGGATCATTCAGCACGCCCCCTTGTGGATTACAGAGGATGACGTATCTGGCCCGCATCGGAGAAATTTTTGTCGCGTCTCGAGTTATGACGTAGTCGACGAATGCCTCGGCATCTCTCCCTTTGACCATAATCTGTCGTTCAACCGCCACATCCCACAAAGTCACATGATTCTTGATGGCCTCATACTCAACCATTGGACCGCCGTCTTCGGGACGGACATACCCAAAAGGGTGATAAATTCGGTTGTAAATCGTTGCACGCCACGCACCTGCCTCCAAAGACAAATGCCAAAATGGAGATTTTCTTACCCGTGTAAAGATCAGCATTTCAATGGGGGTATGACCGCTTTGCCGCAGGTTGTAAGGCACTCGACGATCTGACTGATCCACAGACGGGAAATGAGTAAGTGCTTTAATTGTCATAGTCAGTTTAAACAATCAAAAATCTAAAAGCCGTTAATTCTGATAGACAACCTACTGAAGTGAATATCAAGAACAGAAGCAACGTTCTATTTAGCTCATCACTTCCTCAAGTCGACTCATCAAAACCCCGAGCGTCTAAGGCACTTTCGACAACTCAAGCTTCGTCCGCGCCTCTCTGACCGCAGAAGTAACCTAAACCGAAGGTATCAGTTGTAAAGGTGATCACACTGCCCTTGGGGAAGTAAAACAAGTCGCCAGTTCTTGCTGTCACGGTTTCGCCGGATTCGTCTGTGATCTGAAATTCGCCGTCGATAATCAGCTTCATTTCTTCGTAGGTGTAGGTATAGGTGATCGGTTCCCCGGCTTCCAGACGAAACAAGCCTGCTGTGATCGGGGCCTGCCCGTCATTGGACACAGCGAAGTCCTTTAAGTAGGCGTTGTCTCCAGCAAAAAGTGGCAATTCGGCATCGGTGATTTTACCAACGTGACTCATCTTGATCATTGCTAAGTTTTCCTCCTATAAGGTTATTTCGGGCATAGTTCAGGCACCTAATTTGCGAAACAGGTCATCGAATTCAGCCAAGCCTACAGTAAGCCATCCGAAGGCTGGAAGCAATTAGCGGCCTGTTCGTCTAATCGCCCCCGGCAAGGCCCTCACGACGAGGATCTACACCGCTCAGCAAGTGTCCACCGGCCAAGACCTGAACAAGATGCAGACCGCTGTTCAGATCACGAACCCGGACTTTGTGACCCAATCCCCGCAAAGTGGCTTCGAGTTGTACAGTACCCTCGGCTGGCTCAAGTTCAGTTGTCCCATTGCGGTTGCAGAAGTGGAGCATCGAAACAGCCTGCTGGGGACTCATATTCCAGTCAAGAACTCCCACCAGGGATTGGAGGACGTAACAGATAATCCGGCTACCGCCGGGAGAGCCGGTAACGAGAACAGGCTCACCGTGTGAATCAAAAACGATCGTTGGGGCCATGGAACTCCTGGGCCGTTTACCACCCTCAACCCGGTTGGCAACTTCCAAACCGTCGCGTTCTCCGACAAATGAAAAATCAGTGAGCTCATTGTTCAGCAAAAATCCATCAGTCATTAGTCGACTACCAAACCCGGACTCGATGGTCGTTGTCATCGAGACGATGTTACCCAGGTGGTCAATTACGCTCAGGTGGCTGGTGCCATTCGTTTCAAGCTGGTAGATCGTCGCGTTTGCAGTCAGTACGCCGGGTGGATTGCCCGCAGGCGCCTTGCCAATCGAGGATTCAGCGCGGATTATCCGGCTACGTCTGGCAAGGTAGTCCGAATCCAGCAGCCCGACAACCGGTACCGGTACGAAATCACTGTCGGCCATATAGCGGGCACGGTCAGCAAAAGCAAGACGTGAAGCTTCCAGAATCAAGTGAATGCTGTCTGGGTTTGGACCCATGTTCGGCAGGTCAAAGCGCTCAACCAATCCGAGAATCTGACCAACAGTCAGCATACCAGAGCTTGGCGGTCCGATGCCGCACACTGAGTAGCTCCGATAGGACGCGCAAACTGGGGGTCGCAAAATGGTTCGGTATTCGGATAGATCTTCACGTGTCATCAGGGCGGGCAGTTCAGACGTACTCTCAAGAGTCTTTACCAGCCGTGAGGCTATTGGTCCTTGATAAAAAGGTTCGATTCCTTGCTGTGCAATCATTCGCAGAGTATTCGCGAATGCAGGATTTCTCAGCATGAAGCCAGCCTTCAAGGGTTTACCGTTCTCGTCAAAGAAATAGCGCCGGGCAGCAGGAAATTGGCGGAGACCACGGTCTGCTGCACCGGCGATGGACTGTGCGAGTCGCGGCGATACAGCAAATCCTGCAATGGCCAGTGTGATAGCCGGTTCCAAGAGATCCGCCCAGGACCTCACTCCAAAGAGATCGTGCGCCGTATGCAGCAAGTGCAGCGTGCCTGGGACGCCCACAGCGCGTCCACCCACCACGGCCTTATGCCACTTAAGGGGGACGCCATTGACATCCCGAAAGTAGTCTGCATCTGCCGCGGCTGGGGCTGTTTCACGGCCATCAAGCGCGTACAACCGGCGTGCCACAGCATCCCAGTACAGCATGAATGCACCGCCGCCAATGCCCGAGGACTGAGGTTCAACCAGATTCAGAACCATCTGCGCGGCAACCGCAGCATCAACCGCGGACCCACCATCGGCCAAAACATCTACCGCCGTACGGGTTGCTAGCGGGTGGGCAGTGACCGCCATGAATCGCTCGGCATTAACAACCGGCTTTTCTTGCCAGCCTGTTGCCGGTTCGGGGCTAACAATTGACGCCGCGTACCCGATCGGCATACCGCTCAGGGCAATCAAGCACCCGACCAGAGCCGACCGCCATGGATATGGGCTGTAGGAATTATTTAAGCGTTCCATCGTCTTTGACGGTTGTTGTCTTGCCTGCTTCTTCGCTTCCTACGAATACTATATTCTTTGGCGCATCTCCTTCCGCAGCCCGACATATATTTTCTGCAACAAACTTCCAGCGCCGTTCAACTTGTTCTGGCGCCGACGCGCTTTCATGCGCACTGAGGATTACATTATCTAATTCTTCAAAAGGTAGACTAGATGGTGATACTTCTTCTCCATCGTTACCAATGTAGTTGTACCAAACATCTAATACAGCACCGCCAATTTTCTTGTTCTTAAGCGCGTTATAGAGTGCTTCCTCGGCAATAATTCGTCCACGGGCTACATTAATAATTATGCTGTCAGATTTCATTTTGGCTATTTGTGGTGCGCCAATCATCCCGATTGTTTTTTCATTCATATCACAAGCGACAACGACGAAATCGCTTTCACTGAGCAGTTCGTCCAGCCGATCGGCTGTTCCAATCCAGTCCAAGGGCGCCGCGGCATCTTGTTGAGAACGCCGGATTGCGATTATTCTCATGTCAAATGCAGCAGCTCGCTTAGCGATCTCCTTGCCGATATGACCATATCCGATTATTCCTACAGTCCGGTTTCGAATTTCTTTATGATATAGCGACGTACCGGGCTGTCGCCCTCCCCAGCCTTCGGTTCTGAATCGTTTGTCCATTTCATGAAGGCCAATTTTTATTTCCAGCATTGCACAAAGGACATACTCGGCAATGGTCGACTCGTGTTCAAAACAATTAGATACCGGGATACCCAGTGGCATCGATTCCGGAGAGCAGAAATCGTAACCCGTCCAAGGTATTTGAAACAGTTTCAGCTCTGGCGTTTTAGGCCACGCATCAGTCGGGATCCGTCCACCAATAATTGCATCAGCCTCATATGCCATGGCTGGAAAATCCTCTGGACTGTGTTTGTCGGGATTCCAACACAGTACCTTCCAGTCTTCGCTCAACTCTTTCCGTAGAAGATGTTCGAATTGAACTGCAATCCGCCCCTGAATCAACGCAGTCGGCATAGGCACTTTCCGGTAATTGTTTTAGGTATCAAACTATTTTGTGAGCTGGTTATGGCAAGGTGGTTGCGTATCATTCGGAACATCCCTCTGGAATCGTACACCCCTTGCTAGGAACAGAAATGTGAGTATGAGAGACCTTATTTATCCAAGAAGAAGTTTGTCGTCAATCGGTTTGAAACATGTAGCCTCTGCAATCAGGGAAGATGCCGTTAGACCGGGGACACCGTATATTTCGCTGTCAGTATTAAATCTGATCTTAATTGTCTTTATTAACACATCGAAATCACCATCGCCAGATGCCAAAACAATTATGTCTGATTCTTGCGCAAATTCCATAACATCAATCGTAATGCCTACATCCCAGTCCCCTTTAGAAGATCCGTCGCTTCTCATAATAAATGGCTTCAGTCTGACGTTGAAACCAATTGCGCGAAGAATGTTTTGAAATTCTGTTTGTTTCTTGTCTCCACGGGAGGTGGCATAGGCTCTAGCGGTGACGATTTGCCTATTCTGAGTTGCCTGAGTCCAAAATTTGTTGTAATCAAAATTACGGTGGTACGCTGACTTCGTCGTGTAATAAATGTTCTGGACATCGACAAACAGGGATACCTTTTTCATTATTTCTGTCGAATCTCTGGATCAATCTAAGCGTCTTAAGGGTCAGTCCTTCACTTCGACGATCAATTCGGTCACCCCACCTTCTGAATTAATTAACCAATCAGGTATCGCCAAATCAAACGGGCACGACGAAACGACACAGATCAGGTCCATGACTGCCTCCAGTTCCACATAGGACCCGGGAAGCACCGGGTTGGGCGGTGAACTTAGCGCTGAATCGGCATCTATGAAGGTATTGGTAAAGAAATTGATCGGCTGCGGCACCACGTCAATCTCATAGCCCTCACGACGCATGGCGATATGCAGATTCTCAGCGCAACTGGGGTGGTGTCCTTCGTGGCCGTACTGCTCGTAGCGGAACTGATCGCAAGCAGCGAGCATCATGTCATGCACACCACCAGCGCCGTCCTCGGTGAACGTCAACATCGGTCGTCGAAACCGACTGATCAGGGACTGCCCCTCGCGTGGTTTGACACTGCGATTCAATACCCAAGTGTGCATGGGTGACAGCCACTCGCTAATTGTCTCAGCGTTATAGGCAAAAAAGTCAGCTGCCTGCGCGCCTTTCGGTGTCGTAATACGAAAACGCGCTCCTTTGGGAACCCGGTGAGCGCGACCCTCACTGGCGGGGATGACGCTTCTCTCCATAATATTTCTCCTCCGTTTCTTGTGAAATCAACCCATTTCCAGAGAAAAGGTTATCAGACCAGGAATCTGGATTAAAGAAGATCCCCTAGAAGCCGAACTAAAGCGGAAGACGCACATATCGGTAAATGCTAAGCCGTCGTCCAGCATTATGCAGTCTCCGGAAACGCCACCTGAAGGGTCATTGCTGCCAGATGGCCCCGAGGCGTCAGCCTGTATTATCCCCCCACCGCTGGCTTGGTACCCACAGCACAGTGCAGGCCTGAAGCGAATAGGAAGCTACCATCGTCGATCGCGGCCGATTTAGCCGCTATCCAGGCCTGCGTCTCACTCTCGTTGAACTGGGCGAGGAAATAAGACTCTCGATACGCCCACGCAGCACCATAGGGATCTCGCAGGGTCAGGTAGTGGGGAAAGAAACGCTGATCCTCTAGCCCTCTGGACAGGAATCGGCGGTACAGACTGGCATCCGCGCACCCGTACTCGGTGACCGATTGATAAGGCGCCAGCACTCGATCCAAAATAGCCGCATCCACCGGTATCGTGCACACATTGTCCATATCGATGGCTCGAACGACAACAGCAACCCGACCACCAGGATTGACTACCCGAACCATCTCCTTGAGCATGCGGTCGGCATCACACTCCTCCATCACCGTAGAGGCAAACGCAATGTCGAACTCACCGTCAGCAAACGGCAGCCGCTCCGCATCTGCCTTCTGGAAAACCAACTCGTGGAGCCCCTCCCGATCCGCCAGTACACGAGCTTCAGCGAGAAAGTACTGATTCAGATCGATGCCTGTTATCGGATTGTGTCCCTGAGTTCTGCGGGCGATCCAACGCGTCAGCACCCCGGTGCCGCAGCCAATTTCCAGAATACTCTGCCCTGATTGCAGATTTAGCTCGTCAAATACGGCCCCCACGGCCCGCTGATAGCCGGGCTCGGAACCGCGGGACTCAAGCATCGCAACCATACCCAGGTGAGCTCCGCCGAGAACGATCACCCGAAACGTCCTGGCGAGTATGTCGACAGCGGCCCGCCACTGTGTGGGGGAAAGAAGCAGAGGGAGTAACACCAACACCTGACCAGACCCGTAAGCATGGAACGAGACCCCTTCTATCTCCCCGACTACTTCACCTTGAGCCGGCAGAGTCGTGACTCCACCGTGGCCGTCTCGACGCACCAGCGCGTCGACTACCGCATCTGTGTTTTCCTGGACCACATCGGTCCACGCCGTGGTAGGGTAGTCATCGAAACGCAGCAGTCGAGCATCTGGCAGCGATGGTGCACCCTGCCGGACCACCTTCGATGGCAAGCCGTCACTGCCGGTGATGACAGTAAGCCGGTTCCCCAATCCGGCCAGCGAACCGGTTTCCAACCGATTTGGATTGACCAGGGTAAGACTGGCGACTCGTTGCTCTGCTGTGTCCATCAGCGGCAAGATTTCACTGGCGAGCCCAGCTGCAAAGTGGGCGCGCGTGATACCCAGGTGATCCAGAACAGCCGCTATCCGACAGTGCGGCGGCATCAGTTCCCCTCGACGGTTAAGCGCTTGAGAGAGTCTATTTCTGCTTCTTCTGTTTGAGTGACTGCGTCAAAAAATTCCGGGCCGCCTCTATGATGCTATTCATATAGGCTTCACGTCCTAGGTAGTGTTCGCACACCGCTTTCCGGGGGTCTTTGTGAGACGACACTGCGAATGGAAACGGAATGCTGGAGCCCAGGTACTCAAGAATCTGGCCCGCGCCACCTGAATCGGAGCGCCTTGGATTGAACCCAGTATGCGTCGCAATCGGGACAGTCACATCTGGCATTGGAATCCCGCCGATTTCGTTACCCTCACTATCAACTGCAGAGACAAGACAAGGATAAGGCTCACCCACACGCTGAGCAGGGAAATCTCCAATGCCATGGGCCGAACGCGGCCCCAGATCGAGTGGAAAAAGCACAGGCAGCCGCGCACAGGCCGGCTGTCCAATCGGAATGGATCGGAGTGACCGCAGAACCTCGGCACGGTCTGTGCCGGTCTGGTCGGACAGTCGGGGAAAGGCGCTAGCGGGAGGCTCTACACCGACCATGACCCAGGACTTAAGATGGGTGAGCAGAGCCCGGAGCAACGGCCGGTAATCAATGACATTAAACCAATTCGTCCCATAGCTCCCGAACATACTCTGGTTGGTAAAGGGCAAGTCACCCGGTCCGTGCTG
>LUMW01001407.1_pt1 | contig 10215 bp, 8 predicted proteins | sample 729761 | NCBI WGS metagenome assembly LUMW01 (sample SAMN03860302, study PRJNA289734) | marine metagenome | biome: seawater column; feature: ocean; material: water; isolation source: Red Sea water column Station 192 - depth 500m | place: Saudi Arabia: Red Sea | collected 2011-10-15 | depth 500 m
GTATTATTATAAAATTCAATTATATTATAATGAGAAGAAAGATTAATATCATCTTTTGACATTGGTTTTATTAATAATGTGTAATTCAAAAAAGTTGCTTCATGGATAATTTTATCATATTTTTTTGAATTCACTATTTGTATTGTGCGTTTTCAATCTTCTGTACTCAACAATAGAAGCATGTTTCGCACTAGAAAAATAAATTGGCAAAGCAGTTTTTGACATTTTGCAAAATATGACTTCAAGATTCGGCGATTGAATTCTTTTCTGCAAAATATTTTTTAACACTCTGATTTATAGTTTCTTTTTTTAAGCATAAGTCACTTTTGGAGTAGTTTGTATGGTCTTTCTTCTGAGTATTCTTATTCTCTTATTTACACTTTGGGCAGTGTTCTTTTGGCAACTATCCCGCTCTATCGGCGCGTTGATCGTCATCGGTGTCAGCATCCTCATGGCGCTATGGACGCCGTGGTCGCTCTTGCTCGGCTTACCGTTGATTATTGCCAGTGTCATCGTGGTGATTGATCCATTACGCATGTCAATCATTACCAAACCTGCTTATAAAACCCTTGCTAACGCAATGCCATCAATGAGCGTCACAGAACGTGAAGCACTGGATGCAGGTACCAGTTGGTGGGAAAAAGAGCTATTTATGGGAGCGCCCAACTGGGAAACCTTTGAGCAATATCCATTCCCACAGCTCAGTAACGAAGAACAATCTTTTATTGATAATGAAGTGGAAGAATTGTGTAACATGCTTGATGAGTGGGATATTCACCATCATCACAAAGATTTACCACCAGAAGCATGGCAATTTATCAAAGATAAAGGCTTTCTCGGCTTAATCATTCCAAAAGAATATGGCGGTAAAGAATTCACACCGTTTGCGCAAAGTCGCATCATGAGTAAAATTTCAACTCGTTCGCTTACCGCAGCGGTGAGTTGTATGGTGCCAAACTCTTTGGGACCAGGTGAGCTATTACTGCATTATGGTACGCAAGCGCAGAAAGATCGTTATCTCCCAGGTCTAGCGAATGGTACAGAGATTCCATGCTTTGGATTGACCAGTCCAGAAGCTGGCTCGGATGCAGGTGCAATTCCGGACACAGGTGTGGTCTGCATGGGTGAGTTTGAAGGTCAGCAAGTGCTTGGTCTTAAAATGAACTTTTCTAAGCGTTGGATTACCCTTGCACCAATCGCAACGGTGATCGGTGTGGCATTTAAACTCTATGATCCAGACGGTCTACTAGGCGACAGTAAAAAGCAAGATTACGGTATTACCTGTGCCTTGATTCCTTCATCACATGAAGGTGTTGAAGTCGGTCCTCGTCACAATCCAGGTTCACCATTTATGAATGGTACAGTCGTAGCCAAAGATGTCTTTGTACCGATCGACTACATCATCGGTGGTGTGGAAAATGCAGGTAAAGGCTGGCGCATGCTGATGGAATGCTTGAGCGTGGGTCGTGGTATTTCATTACCTGCCCTGTCTACTGGCGCAGGTGAAATGATGTACCTGAATGTCGGTGCATTCGCTAAGATTCGGGAGCAGTTCAAGCTATCCGTTGGAAAATTCGAAGGGGTTCAAGAAGCCACTTCAGATATTGCCAGTGATGCTTATATGCTCGAAGCGTTTCGTTATATGGTGACTTGTGGTCTCAATCAAGGTGGTAAACCTGCGATGATGACTGCAATTGCCAAATACTATGCGACTGAAACCATGCGAAAAAGTGTCAATCATGGTATGGACGTGGTCGGTGGTCGTGCCATTCAGCTTGGACCTCGCAACTTCTTAGGGCTCGCTTATCAAGCGATTCCTGTGTCAATCACCGTGGAGGGTGCGAATATCTTGAGCCGTTCATTGATGATCTTTGGTCAAGGTTCAATGCGTAGTCATCCGTATCTATTCGATGAGCTCCAACTTCTCCAAGCGGAAAATCCTGATACAGCCCTGCCTGAGTTTGACAAGATTTTGTATCGTCATCTTGGTTATACCTTTAATCGTGTAGCACGCTCATTTGCCTATGCCTTCACTGGTGGTAGCTATGATGCACCGACGACTGCGGATGATTTTAGTGAAGATTACTATAAGTCGATCAACCGCTTGAGTGCAAACTTTGCCTTTACCGCAGACATGTGCTTAGGTCTACTTGCAGGTGATATCAAACGTAAAGAAATGCTTTCAGGTCGTTTGGCTGATATGATTTCACATCTGTTCATTGCGACATCAATTTTGAAGTTTTATGAAAATGGTCAACGTACTGAAGCTGATCAACTTCATGCTCAATTGGCTTTGGACAAGAGCTTGTATCAAGTCCAAGAAGCTTTCTTTGGCTTGATTGATAATTTCCCAATTCGTCTTCCAGCGATCTTGGTGAAATTGATCTGCTTCCCATTTGGTCGCCCATTTGAAAAACCATCGGATAAGCTAAAAGTCAAACTCGGTGACTTGATCATGACTGACAACAGCTTCCGTGATGTTTTGAAAAAACATGTGCATTATAGCCTTGATCCTAATGACGTGACTGGTCGCATGGAAAGCACATTCCAAATGTTGCTCAACATCGAACCGTTATGGGAAAAGTTCAAACGTGCTGAAAGCAAAGGTCAGTTCAAAGGCTTAACGTTCCAAGAACATTTGAATGATGCCGTGACACAAAACTTTGTCACAGCGGAAGAAGCATCGCAAATCGCTGAATACAATATCAAGCGTTTTGACAGCATGTTGACCGATATTTTTGATATGGAAATTGACCAAACATTGCCGTTGGACAATCCATACATTGATCAACAACCGCAAAACCAACAACAGTAAATCAAACTGTAAAGCCCCAAATTTCGATTTGGGGCTTTTTATTATTTTAGTCACTCAGGAGTTATGCATGAACTATTCAAGTCAGCTCAATATCGACACAGACAATGCTGAAATCATCATCAAAAAGCTGGTCAACCATTGGCGTCACAAGATGGAAATCACCCAAGAGAAAGATATCTCCACGATTCCATTTTCTGAAACTGCGCATGCCACGCTAGAACATCAACCAAATCAACTGATCGCAACACTACATACTGAACAACAAGAAGACTTAGAAAAATTGCAAAATGTGGTACTTGATCACCTCAATCGTATGGCAAAACAAGAGTTTGCAGACAATTGGCAACCTTTAACTCAAACCTAAGTTGTTAGTTTGACTTATTTTAAATATTTTAAAGTTATTGCTTGTATTCCGTGATCGACTCAGTTATAAATTGTCTAAGTCAGTGAGAAACATCTAAATTGTTTATATATTTAAATAGTTTATGTCAAATTAAAATGAAATTTCACGGTTATATGGCAGTCTAACATCAGCGCTAGACTGCTTTTTTTTGCCTCGCTTTTTTAGCTTAGCTTTTTGTTTCAAGTTTACCGTTTCATTCAAATAATCTTAATCAATAAAAGCTTAACGACTGTCTGCCATCAAATGCTCAATATCATCAATGGATTTCACCACATCTTTGGTCATGATCAACGGCGCATCATTGGTCAGCATCACATCATCTTCGATACGAATCCCAATACCACGCCATTTCTCATCGACGCTTTCATCATCAGGCGCAATATAAAGCCCAGGCTCAACGGTAACCACCATACCTTCTTGATAAGCACGCCACTCACCATTCACTTTGTATTGCCCTACATCATGCACGTCCATCCCAAGCCAATGCCCTGTACCGTGCATAAAGAATTGATTATAGGCTTCGGTTTCGATCAGCTCATTGAGTTCTCCTTTGAGTAAGCCAAGATCAAGCAAGCCTTCTGTGAGAATTCGAATGACTTGCTCATGAGGCAGTTTGTAATGATTACCTACTTGTGTTGCATCTATCGCAGCCAGTTGCGCAGTCAACACAACCTCATATAGCGCTTTTTGCTCCCCAGTAAATTTGCCGTTAACTGGGAAAGTACGAGTAATATCACCTGCATAGTATTGATATTCACAGCCTGCATCGATCAAGACCAAGTCGCCTGATTTGAGCATTTGATTGTTTTCGACATAATGCAAAATACAAGCGTTTGCGCCACCCCCGACGATGGTATTGTACGCAGGCACACCGCCATACTTTGCATTAATGCGAGCTCATCAGAGGATTTGATCAAGCGCATCTCATCGAGCAAACCATCAAGCTGGATTAAATGCTGTGGCGATGTTCCGCCTTGACGTTGTTTAAGCTGAACTTTTTGACACCACTCACCGACGCGTACATCGAACTTTTTGGTCTGACCAAAACGGACATACAGTTTGTCTTTTCCAGCGAGTAGAGAAATGATTTCATCATCTAAATCTTCAATCACAAAGGCTTGATCTGCGCCATATTGCGCTAATGCACCCTCGATCCCTGCACGATAGCCATTCCAAATTTCCATCGCACGATTTCGTTCACGACAGAATAAGGTGTAACACAGCCCGCCCTGATCATCTGTTTCTAGCACTGCAACGGCTTCGGGCTCAGCAAATCCAGTTAAATAGTAAAAACTACTGTCTGGACGGTATTTATAATCTGCATCTCGATTGCGGTACATTTCATCACGTGTGGCAATGATAGCAATAGCATTTGCACCCATAGCTTTGGCAAGTTGCTCACGACGTGACGCAAAAACAGACTGATCGAGTGTAGACATAGCATACCTTTTTTCAAAAAGTCTCCCCTTGCGAGTCAGTGACTCTCAGGGGATATTTAGAGGGGTTTTCATGTAGGTATACCTTATTTCTCACTAGGAATACCTTGATAAATTAGCGTAAATTTAATTTCTATTTATATTTAACTTGGACGATGTGGCGTAAACATTTCCACCACATTTGACGTATTTTTGCTTGGTGAAGCGTTCAAGTGTGAACCTTTGAGCAATGCAGTTTCAGCCACATCGACTTTTTTACGTCCTGTAGACAGGCTGACTGGGATTAAGCGCACAAATTCATACAGCTCGTTATAACTCAACTCGCCCTCTTCATCGTCATCTTCCGCTTCGAATTCAACTGAAGCCACATCTTGCAAGTGCTCAATCCATTCGGCTTCATCACCACGAATATGACCCGATGCCATACCAAAACCAAGTACCACACCTGCACACCAATCCGCCAGTGCATCAACACGTTCGTTCAATGTATGTTGATCATCAGGCAACATCGGCAAATAATCCAATTCATCATCATGTAAAGATGCGGCAATATCTTCTGCTTCATCAGCTAAAAGCTGTAAAGCGTAACTCATTCGGACTTGATAATTCTTCGATGCCGTTAAATGCATCATTCCACTCATTCCAACCTGTAATATCGTCTTGCATTCGTCTTTCCAATCTCTATACTGCTAGTATATTATCGAGTAAATAGGCATTGTGCGATACCACTATGTTAGAACAATTACAGCATTTACAACAGCAAGTGCAAATTTTGGTCAAACACGTCCAAGATTTAAAGCAAAAGCAAACCGATCAACAGCATATTCATGCGCAAACTGCACAAAACTTGCAACGTCAATTAGACGATGCACGTTCTGCTTTGCAAGAAGCACAGGATCAACAGCAGAATACTGCCCGTGCATTAACACAAGGCAGAGATCAGCATCAGCAGTTGCAACAAGAACATCAAACACTATCTGATAAATATCAACGACTTGAAAATAGTTGCAATGAATTGCGCAAACGCTTTGAAGCTTTAATCACACAGAAGAATCAACTCAAAAGCGATTATGACAATCTCGGCACACAAAATGAAAGCCTCCAGTCACAACTGAAAGAGCTTGGTCAAGTACGTGATCAACTGCAGAAGAAAAATGAACAAGCACGTCAAAAAGTCGAAGCGATCATCCAACGCCTTGCTATCTTGGGTACAGCACAAGATAGCAACAGCTTAAGCATTCAACAATTGGCTCACCCACATGCAGAACAATTAGAATTTGAGGACAGTACAGCAAATGACTGAGAATACCGCCGTCGAATTATGGCTTTTAGATAGTGTCTACAAACTAGGTTGCCCTGCGAATCTACAAGATGAACTGCGTAGCGCAGGCGATTTGCTAGAGCAAAAGTTCAAAGCGATGCGTAGCGCCAATCCACGTATGGACAATCAAAAAGTCGCAGTCATGGTTTCATTGCAACTCATGCAAGAAGTGATCGAGATGAACAAATCGTTACAACAATATAGTCAGTGTGAGAATGCGCTTGCTGATATGGTCGATGCGTTGGATCAACAAATCACGCAAATTCAAGCAACTAATGGCTAGTTCAGTGATACTTGATTAGCCCTTGCTTGTGTTAATTGTTTAGCAATTCAGCGACAAATGAGTGAAACCACTGATATGATGTTTGTACATTGATTTAATCAAGCGTTATAATAAAGCCAACTCTGGGATGTTCGCCAGCAGGTCTATTCCCCTGAGCCGATATCATCACTTACGGATATGTTCTGTATGGTTTGGGTGTATGTCTACCTTGAGTAGAAAACCGAAAAATGATACGTCATCTCCACCTTGAACTTTAGGGTTCAAGGGTAACGACTAGTAGCGGCATCTTCGGAGTTAATTTTTATTTAATCGTTGATTTTATCAGCTGAATTTATATAAAACGCATATCGATACAATCATAACAAGTGATATTTTTTACCCACTTTCAACGATAAGAAAATAAATAAATTATCAATCCTGTGATGAATTTTCCAGTTTGAGATACTGGGTTAACATTTAGATTCATGTTTGCAACTATATAGCCAATTGAGATCAGCACTGATCTACAATAAAGTCTGAAAATATTCGGGATAAATATAGCTGAGCATTGTATAGGATGACTCATTAGGAATTAAACATTTATAATAATGATTCTCATTAAAATGGCATTTTTTACACTTAAAATTATTTCCTCATGATTTCGACAGCAATAAATGTGATGACAACTTCATGACGCTTTGACATTGCAAATCAGTAAAATTCAAAAACTTGTAAAAAAATGTGTAAAAAACACGCAATGTTTATGTGATAGACATCAATAAAATAATTAAATATTAATATTTTTCAATGGTTTAAATTTTTTATTACCAGCGGTTGAATTTTTACAAAAGAGGCGTATAGTGCGCACTATCTGTTTCAAAAGAATCGAATTGTATGAGTTTATTACATCGTTTTGTATTGTCGAATCAACATCAAAATACACAGCGCAACCATATAGCATGCATTGAAAATGACTACGCAGGTAAATCTTGCGAGCAACTTTTTCAAATCCTTGGCAACACGCAAGATCAAGACCTGATCTCTGGGCTCAAGAAACTTCTGCTTTCTCGCGGCTATACACGTAAAGAAATTCAGCAAGTGATCCAACCAACGCCACACTGATCGCAAAGATTTTAGCAATCGATAAAAAATGACGCTTGATGCGTTTTTTTTATTTTTGATGAATAACAGAAAATAAAAAAGACTGATCAGCATAGCTTATCAGTCTTTTTGTAACTTGGTAGGCGTAAGCAGATTCGAACTGCTGACCTCTACGATGTCAACGTAGCGCTCTAACCAACTGAGCTATACGCCTAAGTGATGCGAATAATAGCACTATTGCCTAGATAGACAAGTGTTTTTTTAGCTTTTTGGTGTGATTGTATATTTCGCCAACAACTGTATAAGCTCGTGCAACTGCGCATCACTCAACTTGGCAATATATTGATGTTGCGTATATCGCTGAATAATTTCATCAAGCTGTTGCTGTGCTAATAAGCGTTGATTGGCTTGATTATCAAGTTGTATCCGTTGAAGCCATGTTAATACGGGTTCATTTAGCTGACGGTTCAATCCAATTTTTTGTAGTCGTTTAGAGAGATTTTCTATCGCTTGATCGAGCTTGGAACGTTTTATTTTTTGCTGACGGGATAACCACCATACCACCAAGCCAATTACAGTAATCAATGTTACGATGAGTACAATCAACTGTTCAGACAAATTATCAATAGAAAATTTCTTTAGCCAATCTCGTTGTGTGCCTTGATCGAAGCCCACTACTTTGCTTTGCCATTGATAACTGGCATAGTCCATCCAAATCCGAGCTTGCATGAGCAGGTTGCTTGAGCCCGACCAATTACTCAGTGCACTATCACCAAATACAGTATCATTTTGATTGGCATAGTCTTGCATGCCGAGATTAACCCGATCAGGCGCAATCGCAGCAGTCGGATCAATACGCACCCAACCTTCACCTGCAAACCAAACTTCCGTCCACGCATGCGCATCGAGCTGACGCACTTCCCAAGACGCACCATCAGGCGCAGACTTTCCGCCTTGATAGCCCACCACAACACGAGCAGGAATACCGACCATCCGCATTAAATTGGTATATGCCGAAGCATAATGTTCACAAAATCCTGATCGAGTCCGAAACAGAAAATCATCAATGCGTTCTTCACCAAGCAATGGCGGTGATAAGGTATAGCTGAAATTATTGGTGCGAATCCAACTGAGAACGGCATTGGCATAACGCTTAGGATCATTGCCTTGTTGTTGAAATAGTTGCTGTGCAAATGCCAATGTTTGGGTATTACGCCCCTCTGGCAACGCCAAACTATACTGCCGAGTTAGGTCATCTAGCACAATATTGGCACGTGGTTTTGGTATAATATAGGCAAGATCAAACTGCTCTCGACGAGCAATTTCTCCAAAAGACTGAATGCTTAAATCAGGCTTCATGCGTAGCGGAAACTGTGACACGCTATGATCAAGACTATAGACCCAACGCTGAAATGTCGGCTCCAAGATCAGTTGATAATTGGCAAGCCTTGCACTTTGACCATTTGGAACTTGATACCAATTCGGGATTTGCCAAGTCGATTGACCACGTTCAGGCAACAGACCGTAGTTGTAGCGGGTCATACGGCTTGGTGTCCACGTCGTGCCATCATAGTCATCCAGGACCATCGCTCGCCAGTACAGATTGCTTGGCGTTGGCATTTGATTTGGATCATCAAAAACCACTCGAAATGCCAACGCATTGGACTGACTGAGATTGGCAATATCGCCTGGTGTCATACTGTCGCTGACGCCTGTCGTCGCTTGTTTATTATTACTTGGCATACTCCACAGCGGTGGAAAACGTGGGAAAAATAAGAACAACATCACCATAATCGGCGCAGCAAACCCCAATAATTTCAACACCGTTTTAAATGCATGTTGTCTGAGTTGCTTGACCGACACATCTTGCACCAGCACTTCTTCATAAGCACTATGATAGCTTTGCAACTGGTACATGCCATAGAAACATTGAAAAATCGCAATCAATACCGCAATGGTGGTAAAAATCCCCTGACCATATAAAAATGCTGCCGCAGCTACAAACAGCGCAAAATTAAAATGAATAATGCCATCCCGATAATTTTTTAGCTCATAACCTTTACCTAGTAGAATTAAAGCTAAAGCTGCACAACCCGCATCAACGCCAACAAAAGTGTGATACTGGGCAAAAATAATCACTAAACCTGTAATCACCACAGCATATTGCAATAGCTTTGCGCTTAAGCCTTTTTGTGTCTGTACAATCGTGCCATGTTTGAAAATTTGCCATTGCCAAAAAGCCAATACCAAGAGCATCAAGGCTGTCTGTGCAATCGGTAAATAATAGAAATGTGGTAATAGCACCAGAAAGGTAGCAAGTAATAAGGATTGATAATTCTTTTGGCTGAGCGGGCTATAAGCGATCGCTTGGCGTACATTTGCGCTGAGCTGATTTTCAGTTCCACCCTCAAATTGATCAGCACTGTTTTTCTTTGCCTCGAAAATTCTCATCATCAAGGCTCCTGTGCAAGCATCAATTTGGCTTGATGATAATGCTGTTCACCCATCCCAAGCGGGAGCTGAGCTGACGGCAGTTGCAGAGAAAATGCCATATGTTGATCGTAAGCTTGTTGCACCAAGTACATGAGTTGACTTAATTTCTCCTCATGTAATGACAGTGTCATTTGAGCGTAATTAAAATCCAATTGCTGATGTTGATGCTGTTCAAAAGTTTTTACCAATAAGCCTCGTCCTTTGGCATATTGTTGCCATGCAATCCGATTCAACGCATCGCCCGATTGAAACTCTCGAAGATGACTAAAGTCTTCATTGCCGACTTGTTCACGTTCATTTTGCTGACGCAAGCCATATTGCTGTAAATCCACTTCGATCGGCATCGGTGCAATCCAAATCTCCTGCTGTGGAAAGACATAGCTC
>LUMW01000689.1_pt1 | contig 10212 bp, 8 predicted proteins | sample 729761 | NCBI WGS metagenome assembly LUMW01 (sample SAMN03860302, study PRJNA289734) | marine metagenome | biome: seawater column; feature: ocean; material: water; isolation source: Red Sea water column Station 192 - depth 500m | place: Saudi Arabia: Red Sea | collected 2011-10-15 | depth 500 m
TATTCCATAAATAGATATTACAAAAATGAATAAAATTCCAAGAAAAATTTTTGTATTAAAGATAGCAATTATATCTAAAAATTTTGATATTTTACGCCGCATTTTTATTGTTTCTCTATGTCCTGATTTATTTTCAATGCAAAAAATTGGGGATAAATTGCGAAAAAATGGATATGAGAGAGTTTCAACTGTTTTTAAACCAGGAGAATTTTGCATTAGAGGCTCCTTAATCGATTTATTCTCACCCTTGTATAAAAATCCCATCAGAATAGATTTTGATGACGAAAAAATTCATTTGATCAAACTCTTTGATATTGATTCTCAGCTCACTTTGAGCACAGCCAATTCAACAACAATCATACCCTCGGAACATTATCCAAAAAGTTCTGTGGCTTTTGATTTTTTCAAAACAAACATGAGAAATACTTTTGTTGGCAACCAACTAGAATGGCCTCTCTATAATTTCATTGAAACATATGCTGAATCTCATGGTGTGTATAACTATTTACCTTTGTTTTTTGAATCCATGTCCTCAATCTGGGATTACTGCAAAACCTCTGAACTCTTTTGTGTAGGTGACATTCAAACTCCTATAAAAAACTATCAAAAACTGATCAACCAAAGATTTATTAATGAAAATGATTTGGGCCAACCAAATCTTAAACCAAACGAGTTATTTTTTGATGCTACTCGACAAATTAAGAAGATAGACAAAATGAATCCAATCAATTTACAGCAGCAAAAATGTTGGAAGTCACACAAGCATAAGGCTATCAATTTTGATACAAGTCCCTTGGAGCCTTTAAATGCATTTAAAACTTCTTCAATGGATAGAATCATTAACAATTTATTTGAAACATCTACTAATAAAATATTACTATCAGCCGGAAGTAAAAATCGTAAAGTTTTTATTGAAAATCAACTTAGGGAACATTCAATTGCGGTGAGACAGGTTTCCAGCTGGAACGAATTTCTTGAAAGGAGATCCGGTGTTTTTATTACTGAGCAGCCTATTAGCGAAAGTTTAATCACAGCCGCATCTGGGATTGCAGTTTTTGGTGAAATGGAACTCTTTGGAAGACGTTCCAGAACCAGAAAATATCGAGGCTCTGTTGGTAAAGACCCAGAGTCAATAATACGAGATCTAAAAGACCTTCAAGTCGACTCCCTTGTTGTTCATGGTGAACATGGGATTGGCAAGTACAAAGGCTTGTCCGTGATGATGATTGACGATATTAGCTCTGAGTTTTTAACCATTGAATATGCTTTAGGTGACTTACTACATGTTCCAGTTACTTTGATGGAACAGGTCTCAAGATTCATAGGTCAAAGCTCTGACGCAAGCATACTGAGCCATTTGGGAAGCGATCAATGGAAAAAGCTCTGTAAAAAGACAAAAAAGCAAGCATACGATGTTGCTGCAGAGTTACTTGAAATATATGCAAACAGAGCAATCGCCGTTGGGAAAAGTCAAGTTGCAAATCAAAAGGATTACGAAAATTTTTGTAATGGGTTTGAATACATTTTAACTCGAGATCAAGCCAAAGCAACAGAGGAGGTTCTCGACGACATGGCAGCGTCAAAATCCATGGATCGATTGGTTTGCGGTGATGTTGGTTTTGGAAAAACAGAAGTCGCATTGAGAGCAGCTTTCACTAGCGCAATCAATGGATTTCAAGTCGCTCTTCTGGTCCCAACAACCATCCTTGCTCAACAACATTTTGAAACATTCAACGAACGATTTTCAGAGTGGCCCATCACCATCAATATGCTTTCCAGACTCCAAACTTCGACAAAGAATAACCAAGTCAGAGAAGATATAGAAAAAGGGAAAGCAGATATCATTATCGGTACACATGCGCTGTTGTCAGACAAAGTTGTATACAAAAACTTAGGTTTGGTGATTGTTGATGAGGAACACCGTTTTGGAGTTCGCCACAAAGAAAAACTTAAAGCCTTGAGAAAAGACGTGGATTATCTTGCGCTCACAGCTACACCCATTCCTAGAACTTTGAATATGGCCATAGGTGAGTTGAAAGATATCTCAATGATTTCCACAGCACCAGAAAGCCGAATTCCAGTCAAGACGTATATCAGTCAGTGGAATAAAAGTCTTATTCGTGAAGCCTGCCAAAGAGAAATCAGTCGCGGTGGACAAATTCTTTTTGAATACAATCTGTTATTGGCTACTTCAATCATTGAGAGTGGCTTGGATATACCGAATGCAAACACTATTATCATAAATAGAGCAGAACGCTTTGGTCTGGCACAACTACATCAACTCAGGGGTCGTGTTGGTCGATCTGAAAGACAATCCTATGCCTATTTGATGATTCCATCAAAACAAACATTGACCAATGAAGGCAAACAAAGGCTTGAGGCTATAGAAGCGATTGAAGATTTAGGTGTGGGTTTCATTTTAGCAACTCATGATCTTGAAATTAGAGGCGCTGGAGAAATTTTAGGTGATGAACAAAGCGGTCAGATTCAGAAAATTGGCTTCAGCCTATACAAGGACATGCTCAACCAAGCGATTGACTCTTTGAGAGACGAGCCTAAAGTGATATCAAGTATCGTCTCCAGTGACATCAACTTGAATATCCCAGCTTTGATCCCAGAAAATTATATGCCTGATGTTAATCTGAGACTGACGATGTATAAAAGAATATCCAGCATAAAATCAAAGAACGAAATTAAGGATATTGAGAGAGAATTAATTGACCGTTTTGGAGAACTTCCAGAGCAAACAACAAACTTACTTCTGATGGCTCATTTAAGAAATCAAGCAAATACTTTGGGAATCAAAAAAATAAGAATGGACAGAAAGTATGGTCGGTTATATTTTGATAAATCAACATCAATAAAAGCCCAAAATATCATTAATTTGATTAAACATGAACCCGATGTTTTCAAGATGTATCCGGATCAATCACTTGGTTTTAAGGGAGATTTTCCCCTCGTTTTAGACCGTATAAACCAAGTAAATACTATACTAGGCCATCTAGTAGGCGATTTAGCTTAATTTTTATTTTTTGCAGATAATTTGATTGTCTCTGCACTCGATCAGAAGGTATTAAATATTGAATTTTACGCTCAAGGTTCGCAAACTGATCTTTTGAAAAATACAATTCTGATAAACACTCATGAACAGTTTCAGGGGCATTACATATTAAAACAATATCGCAACCAGCGGCTAAAGACATGAGGGTTTTTTTTGGTGTCGAGATTATGAAATCAGTCCCCTTCATCATCAGATCATCAGAAAAAATAACACCATTGAAGTGGAGTTTTTTCCGTAAGTAATCCTGTAGCCAATAGTGAGAAAAGGTAGCAATCTGATCATCTATTGATGGGTAGCGAACATGGGCAGTCATAATTCCAGATAAACCTCTTTTTATTAGTGTTTTATAGGGCTGTAAATCATCAACAATTTTTTTCTTTGCACGATTATCGACAGGAGTTCTCTGATGCGAATCCTCGCTAACACCTCCGTGGCCAGGAAAATGTTTGGCGACGCAGTGCATTCCTGCTTTTTGCATTCCGTGATAAAAATGCTCGCTGAGGCAATCGACTACTTTTGGATCATAATGAAAAGAGCGACTTCCAATTATTGCTGAAACTCCGTGATCAATGTCCAAAACAGGAGCGAAACTGAAATCAATTCCTACTTCAACGAGTTCAAGACCTATAATCTCTGCTGTAATGTAAGTTGCCTGCATGCCTTCTTCACTTGATTGATCGTATAAGTGACCCAGAGACCGCATTGAAGGGATTGGGTAAAAACCATTCATAAAACGCTGAACCCTGCCTCCTTCCTGATCAACAGAAACTAACAGATTAGGATATTTTAATGACTTGATTGACTTGATCAGCAATCTCAATTGATCTTTGTTTTCGTAGTTACGTGAAAATAAAACTACGCCGCCAACAAGATCATGAGATAAGATTTTCTTATCTTCCTTTGTAAGTTCTTTGCCCTCAACTGAGACAAATATAGGACCTAAAGGCATTGCTTAAAAAGACATCATTATTCGATATTTACCAGCGTGCCAACATCAGTTGATTCAAAGATTTTTATGATATCTTCATTCCTCATGTTAATGCATCCTTTTGAATTTGGGACTCCTAAAACAGTTTCATCCGGTGTTCCATGAATGTAGATAAAGCGTTGCATGGTATCAACATTACCCAGCCTATTTCTGCCCTTTTCAATTCCACTGAGCCAAAGTATTCTGGTTAAAATCCAATTGCCTTCATCGAATCTGTGTGTATTGTTTGAGAAAATATCCCCTGTAGGTCTGCGACTTTTAAAGATTGTTCCTAGCTCCTGTCCTGCGCCAATTTTGGCACGGATAATATGTTTTCCTCTGGGAGTACAGAAGCTATTTTTCAGCTCCCCTGGACCGTATTTCGAGGTGGATATCAGATAGGAAAAATGATCTTTTGAGTTCACCAGCTCTAGAGTTTGAGAAGGGATGGAGATATTAATTTTTGTTGTCATAAATGAAACCAACTGCCAATCTATTTATTATTCCCATGCTGAAAGAAATAACTGGAAATGCTGCTTCTCCGTATTTGATAACAACTGCTTTAAGGAATGAATTCTTGATGAGAGTTCTTCATTGGTGATTTTTCCCATCATTGCTTGATAGTGGATAAAAATCAGGTAAGTGTTCAAGACATCATGTTCACAATAATTTCTGATATCCTCAATTCTACCCTCTAGATAGAGATCCCATACTTGATCTCCTGATACATCTAATTTACCTGGTAAGCTGAGGCCTTTAGCAACGCTATCTAAGCTGCCTTGGGCCTTAGCATTGTGATTTGCAAGCACGTCTTTAAGATCAATGTGCCATAATTCATTTTGCCAATAAGATGATGCGTCAACTTGATTAAATAGAGCCCTATAATTCAACACAGGTATGTCAAACAGCAATCCATTCCAAGTCACCAAACAGTTTTCATTGGCACCAACTAGATCATAAAACAATTGAATCATTGATCGTTCACTGCTCTCTTCAGACCCTAAGGATTCAACCTCAAGATTGCTTCCAGTATCTGTCAAAACCGAGATGGCAATAATTTTATGAAGATTTAAAGGTAAAAATTCTGTTCCAGTTTTCTGTAGTTGTTGAAAAAACATCGCTCTACCAATATCGGCTTCCTTCAATCCATCAAGATTGAGAAATTGCTTGCCGTAGTCAAGATCGGGTATGGTCTCTATATCAAAAACCAAATAATTCATTTCAATTTTTTTCAAGGACCACAAAAGCGTGGGCCCAAGGATGATCATCGGTCAGACTGATGTGAGCAGAAAAGATTTTTTTTTGAGTCAGAAGTGTTTTTATTTTTTTTGAGAAAATCAGTCTAGGCTGACCGCTTCGGTGTTTAGTTACTCCAAAATCTTTCCAAGTTACACCTTGAGAAAATCCAGTACCAAATGCTTTCACAGCAGCTTCTTTGCCTGCAAATCGGTTGGCTAAAAACTTAACCGGGTTAGACTCTGATTGAAAAAGTTTCTTTTCCTCTGGAAGCAATATTTTGTCTGCAAATTTTTCTCCGTATTTATCATAGAGTGTTTGGATTCGATTAATGTTGACAAAATCGGTGCCAATTCCATAAATGCTCATTATCTTGCGCCCAACATAATCTTTTTCATATCAGCTACAGCTTTTGCAATGCCTAAACTGAGAGATTTGGCAACAATTGCATGGCCAATATTGAGTTCCAAAATTTCATGTATTGCAGCAATTTGTTCTGTATTTTCATAATGCAAGCCGTGCCCTGCGTGGACTCTCAAGCCTATCTTGGTCGCATGAGCAACACATTCCTTGATCCTGTTTAATTCATACTTTTGCTGTTTTTGACTCAAAGCATCGGCATAAGTTCCTGTGTGTAGCTCAATAACTTCGGCACCTGCCATTTGGCTTGATTCAATTTGTTTTGGCTCTGGATCAACAAAATAAGCAACTCTGATACCTGATTTTTTTAGTCTTTCGGTAGCTTGAGCTAAATGATCTATTTGACTTAGAACATCCAACCCACCTTCGGTTGTTAACTCTTGTCTTTTTTCTGGCACCAAGCAACAGTCAGACGGTTTTACTGAACATGCAAAATCTATGATTTGATCGTTCAAAGCCATCTCCAAATTGACCTTGGTTTTGACTAGACGAATTAACCTCTCAACATCACCATTTTGAATGTGTCTCCTGTCTTCTCTCAGGTGGACAGTAATGCTGTCAGCGCCATTTTCCTCTGCAATCAATGCAATTTCAACAGGATCAGGATAGGTTGTCCCTCTTGCTTGCCTTAAAGTAGCAACGTGATCAACATTTACCCCAAGGAGTATATTTTTTTTTCTTACCATAGCTAAGTGCCAATTGCTTAATACATGATATAACAACATTGATTTCGCTGAAACTTGAAGCCACTATGTATTTAGAATAAAGTACACTGATTTACAAATCTTGGAGCATGATGAGCAATCTTTTAGAATTTACAACTGTTGATCCAATTAATGGAATGAACAACAAAAACCCTGGCAAAGCCCAAAACCTTCTGAGTGGAGAATGGCTAGACACTTCAAAGTATTTTGACAATATTCCTGATCCTGTTTCAGGAGAATATTTCTTAGATATCCCCGATACAGAAGACCTTTCTGGATTTATCCAAAATCTCGATATATGTCCAAAAAGCGGTCTGCATAATCCAATCAAGAATGTTGAACGCTATGTAATGTTGGGCAATGTTTGTGCCAAGGCTGCTGCTTTACTTAGCAACAAAGAAGTTGAAGATTTCTTTGTTCATCTCATACAAAGAGTGATGCCAAAAAGCAGTAATCAATGTTTAGGTGAAGTTACAGTCACAAGAAAGTTTTTGGAAAATTTTTCTGGCGATGGAGTCCGCTTTTTGGCGAGAAGTTTCTCCAACCCAGGAGATCACCTGGGTCAAGAGTCTTCAGGTTATAGGTGGCCTTTTGGATCTGTCGTCATCGTTGCACCTTTTAATTTTCCACTTGAAATTCCGGCGTTACAATTTATGGGTGCCCTGTTCATGGGAAATCGACCTCTAATTAAATCTGCAACAACGGTTGGAATTGTTTTTGAGCAATTTCTAAGGCTCTTAATTCACTGCGGCCTTCCAGCGACAGATGCTGATATGGTGCATTGTCGTGGATCAAAAATGGGAAAATTGATCTCTGATGCAAGTGATAAAATCAGAATGGTTCAATTTACAGGCTCTTGTGAAGTTGCTGAAAGAATAGCAGCTGAAACTAATGGAAAAGTCAGAGTTGAGGATGCAGGTTTTGATTGGAAACTTATTGGCCCGGATTACGATCCCTCATGGAGTAATTACGTCGCTTGGCAATGTGATGAAGACGCATACAATGCTTCGGGTCAAAAATGCTCTGCTCAAAGCATCTTATTTGTACATAAAAATTGGGAACAGGACCTGTTGCCAAAATTAAAACAGCTGGCTGAGCGAAGAAAACTTGAAAATCTCAGTATTGGCCCTGTTCTGACATGGAACAATGATCAAATGTTTAATCACATTAACAGTTTACTTGAAATACCCGGTGCGACTTGTTTGTTTGGTGGCTCAGAACTTGAATCTCATAATATTCCAGAAATCTATGGCTCTATAAAACCAACAGCAGTAAGCATCCCTGTCAATCAACTTTTGGGTAAAGATTTTGAACTGATCACCAGTGAAGTCTTTGGACCTGTCCAAGTTATAGTCGTTTACGAAGATGAAGATCTTTCTACGATTATGGAAGCACTAGAGAAAATTCCACAAAATCTCACTGCAGCAGTGGTCAGCAATGATGTTCATTTTCAACAGAAGGTTCTGGGAAATACGGTCAATGGTACCACTTACGCCGGAATGAGAGCACGTACCACAGGGGCACCCCAAAATCATTGGTTCGGTCCATCAGGTGATCCAAGATCAGCAGGCATAGGTACACCAGAAGCAATTGTGGTTACATGGAGTGGACACAGAGAAATCATTAAGGATGTTGGTCCTCTGGTGGATCCAAACTGGGAAATTCCTGATAGTTTCTAGTAAAACATGAATAGCCCCTCACAGAGAGATTTAACCCCCTTACAGAAAGATTTAATTTTTAAAGAATCAGAATTTGGTGCAGATACTTACAAGCCCCTTCCTGTGGTCTTGTCCAAAGGCTCAGGAGTATGGCTTTGGGATGTGGATGGAAATAAATACCTTGATATGATGTCAGCCTATTCAGCGGTGAGTCACGGTCATTCTCACCCTGAATTAATCAAAGTATTACGTGAACAATCAGAACGTTTGGTGCTCACCTCTAGAGCCTTTTATACTGAGACTCTTGGAGCATTTCTGGAGAAATTGACAGAAGTTTCAGGTTTCGAAATTGGTTTGCCTATGAACACCGGAGCAGAAGGGGTGGAGACAGCCATTAAAGCTATTAGAAGATGGGGTTATAAAAGCAAAAAAATACCTCCCAACAAGGCTGAGATTATAGTTGCTGATCAAAATTTTCACGGGAGAACTACCACTATCATTAGCTTTTCATCGGACAAAGAATCCAAAGAAAATTTCGGCCCCCTTACCCCAGGATTCAAAACAGTGAAATTCGGTTGCATAGACTCACTTCGATCTGCGATTACTGAGAATACTGCAGCTGTACTTGTAGAACCCATTCAAGGTGAAGCAGGAATTGTGATTCCAGATCCATCTTGGTTACCAAAAGTTCGTGAGCTCTGCACGGAAAACAACGTGCTTCTAATCCTGGATGAAGTCCAGTCAGGACTTGGGAGAACTGGAAAAATGTTTGCCTTTGAACATTCATTGATACGACCTGATGGCTTGATTTTAGGTAAAGCATTGGGTGGTGGCATGCTTCCAGTGTCTTGTTTTCTTAGCAGCAAAGAGGTCATGCAGTGGTTTACCCCTGGATCCCACGGCTCAACATTTGGAGGGTTTTCATTGGCGGCAGCGATAGGAAAAAGGTCTATTGAGTTAATAGAAGAGGAACAACTGGCGGAAAACAGTATGAATCTAGGAAACTATTTTCTCAATCAATTAAAGGAAATATCTAGCCCCATTATCATTGAAGTTCGAGGTAAAGGCCTTTGGATTGGCATTGAAATCGACACCAAGATTATTTCTGGTAGGGAGTTGTGCAAACGTTTGCTAACCAAAGGGATTCTCAGTAAAGAAACTCACGATTCAGTTATTCGTTTTGCTCCTCCGTTGGTTATTACAAAAAAAGAAATAGATTGGGCATTGGAAATCTTTAATCAAGTCATCTCAGAAATCCAGGCTGAACAAAAAAACTAAAACAACCGTGGTAAAACAATCGACCAATCGTATCCTTCTGATAGAGCCAGCCGAGTTTTTCAGCAACTCGGAAACTGCTGAAACCAACCATTATCAAATTAATAACTCAGAATTAAGCAAGGATGCAATTTTAGAAAAAGCACTTGATGAGTTTAGGGGCTTTAAAAATACCCTTGTATCCAATGGTATTGATATCACGATGCTTCAAGGACAAATTGGATGCCCTGACAATATTTTTCCCAATTGGGCAGCAACATACGAAGACAGAACAATGCACCTTTTTAGTATGCTGGCAAAAAATAGGAGAAAAGAAAAATCAAAAAAACACATTTCATTCCTTGAGAAAACATACCAGCTAACAATGGATTTTTCTGAATTTGAAGATCAAGCAATTTTTCTAGAGGGTACCAGCAGCATGGTTTTTGATCGTGTGAATAAAATTGCCTACACAGGCCTCTCACCAAGAACGAATGAAAACTTAGCCAAAATGTGGGGCGATAAATACGGCTATGAGATTGTTTTTTTCCGGACTGAAAGTCATGTTGGACAACCTATATATCACACGGATGTGATCATGTACATCGGTACTGATATGACTGGAATTTCAATTGATTCTATCAAGTCAGAAGATCAAGAAAGGGTCAGAGAAAAATTAGATTTATCACACGCTATTCTTGAAATAACTCAAGAACAGATCATGGATTTTTGTGGAAACTGCCTTGAAGTTCAAGATAAAAACAATCAATTAATCTTAGTAATGTCCACCCGAGCTTTCAATGCTTATTCCGATGAACAAAAAACAGTTCTTCAAGACCACTATTATAAAATTATCCACTCTGATATAACCTATATAGAACAATATGGCGGTGGTTCTACAAGATGCATGAT
>LUMW01001144.1_pt1 | contig 10203 bp, 14 predicted proteins | sample 729761 | NCBI WGS metagenome assembly LUMW01 (sample SAMN03860302, study PRJNA289734) | marine metagenome | biome: seawater column; feature: ocean; material: water; isolation source: Red Sea water column Station 192 - depth 500m | place: Saudi Arabia: Red Sea | collected 2011-10-15 | depth 500 m
ATCTCCGGGCTTCTCCTCTCAGAGCCCGTACCTGTAATCGCCTTGGTGGGCCATTACCTCACCAACAAGCTGATAGGCCGCAGTCCCATCCTATGGCGACGAATCATTTTAACCACTAACCATTCCAGGAGAAGTGGTCTACCGGGTATTATGCTCAGTTTCCCGAGATTATCCCCGTCCATAGGGTAGGTTGACTACGCGTTACTGAGCCGTATGCCTTGTATTACTACAAAGACTAGCATGGCTTAGTATCAATCCGATAGCAGTCAGGTCCGGCAGGATCAACCGGATTCCTGGATTTGCTGAAGTATTTTCAGCTTAATTATTGAAATTGACGGAATGCACTAATCTTCACATTTCAGATTTGAACAGTTTGTCAAATCCTCATTTTGTATGCGTAACTGGAGGCTTGTAAGTCATAAAATGGCCCAATACCATACTTCATCACAAGCGCCGCTCTTGCGTTACGTATGCAAAAACTCACATGAATAGAATACATATAAACTATTCAAAAAAAAAAATCAAAAAAATGATTTTAGCGATCAGTAATATATTGATAAAAATAGATATTAAAAATGATGAAAAAAGATCTGATATTATATAAAAAAAATACAATAAAATCATCAAAACTCTTTAAAGAATCTAAAAAATTTCATGTTAATGGTGTACATCATAATATTAGATTTTTTGAACCATATCCGTTTGTTACAAAATCATCTAAAGGAAAATTTCTGATTGATGTAGATTCCAACAAATATGTTGATTATTGGATGGGTCATTGGAGCCTCATTTTAGGGCACTCGCCCAAAAACGTACTTCATGATACAAAAACACAACTTAACAATGGTTGGATGTATGGAACATTAAGTAAGAATACAATCAATTTATCAGAAAAAATTTCAAAAGCTGTTCCTATTGCTGAAAAAATTAGATACGTGACAACTGGTACAGAAGCTACCATGTATGCAGTTAGGCTTGCTAGAACTGTAACTAGGAAAAAAATAATAGCAAAGATTGATGGTGGTTGGCATGGTTATACTACAGATTTACTAAAAACAGTAAACTGGCCATTCCAAAAACCTGAAAGCGGGGGTATCGCTGATGAGAAACATATAGTTTCATTACCCTATAATAATTTGGAAAATTCGATCAGAATTTTGAAGTCAATAAGTAATGATTTAGCTGGAGTTATCATTGAACCTGTTCTTGGTGGTGGTGGATGTATTCCAGCCACAAAAGAATATTTAACTGGCATTGAAGAATTTTGTCATAAAAATAATTCATTATTTATTCTAGATGAGATTGTGACCGGCTTTAGATTCAGATATGGCTGTTTGTATAACACAATGAAACTTGATCCTGACATAGTAACTCTTGGAAAAATTGTTGGTGGAGGATTTCCAATTGGAGTAATTTGTGGCAAAGATGAATTTATGAAGTATGCAAACACATCGTTATTTTCAAAATCAAACCGCGCATATATCGGTGGTGGAACATTTTCTGCAAATCCTCTTTCAATGATAGCCGGAGATTCAACGCTTCGTATGATTAAAAACAAAGGCAATATGCTTTATGAAAGGTTAAACAGGTTTGGCTCTGATGCTAGAAAAATACTAGATAAAAAATTTGCCGGTGATGTGATCACAACTGGAATCGGTTCATTATTTCTAACACACTTTCTAAAAGGAAAAATTGTTGAAATTAAAAATTCTACTGATGCTGCAAAATGTAATATAAAAAAACTGCACGATTATCATTTTCATATGATTGCAAATGATAAAATTTTCTTTTTGCCAGGAAAATTAGGTGCGATTTCAGACGTTCATACAAAGTCTGATATCACAACAATTATGAAATCTACGGACAATTTTCTTACAAAGTTTAAAAAATAAATCTACGTAACATAAGCTGATTTCAATGATATTTTTTGCAGGCAAAGAAAAAACAGAGGATTTGCTTGATCAGGCTATGTCATATTTAGAAAAGGGGCAGCCAAAAGTTGCAATTCCATTATTCAAAAAAATTGTAAAACGGGAACCAAAAAATACTACAGCTTTATACAATCAAGGCCTCGCATTAAACCAATTAAAAAAGTATCAAGATGCGATAACCTGTTTTGATAAAGTTATTGAGATTAATCCTGATGATATTGGCTCTATTAATAATAGAGGAATTTCACTTGCGGAACTAGGTAATACTGATGATGCATTCGAGTACTATAACAAAGCAATAGAAATAGACCCAAAATATGCAGCTGCACATTACAATAAAGGAGTACTTTATGACAAGCTTCTACAGCATGAAGAGGCCATAGAAAGTTTAGATGAAGCATTGAAATGTGATTCGGCAAACGTGAACACAGCATTTTACAGGGGGATAGTATTTGGAAAGATGAAAAAACATGAGCAAGCCTTAAACTGTTTTGAAAACATTATACGAAAACACCCAAAACACATGGATGCATTTTTCCATAAAGGAATCGAGCTGACGGAGTTAGGAAAACATGAAAAGGCTATAGATATTTTTGATAAGCTGTTACAGATTCATGGTAATAACGTAAATGTAATCTATGCAATCGCACGAAGCAACGCAGCAATGGGCAATATCGATAAGGCCCTGTACCTATTAGAGCAAGCAATCAAAAAAGATCGAAAAACAATCAAAAAATGGGCAATTGAAGATGAATTTTTTGATTCACTATTAGACGAACCGAAATTTCAGAAGCTCGTAAAGTGAAATTACAAAACTTTTTTCCTTATACCGTCTATTCTCATAAGGCGCACATTTTTTTTAGGTCCAATTAATCTAGCCTCATAAATTGGCACATACAACTCAATTATTTCATTTGTAATGATTTTTTCCTGCATATTACGTCTTCCAATTGAAACAGATTTCTTTAATTTTGAAACTAATCTTTGTACTGCAGCATCATAAGTAATTTCTGGTTTTTTTACGGTTTGTTTTGTTTTCTCCAGTGTTCGCTTTGGATAACTCTCAATCAGTTTAGAGCTTGTTTTGTATGGCATTTTGATTTCTTTTCCGTGATGATCAAATGCAATTTCCTGCTCCTCTTCTAAAAATACATGTTCCTCCAATTCCAAGTCAATTCTATTCTTTCTTTTTGTCGTTGTTTGTATTTTGGTATTTAATTTTCCCATGATACCCTTTCCCTGCTTAACAGGAAAAATTTCATCGCCCATTATAATTTCTTTTACAGTGGGATCAACAGTAATCGTATGTATATTTTTTCTATAATAATTTGCAGTATATTTTCCAGATAAAACAAGAAATGCTTCATAAAATAATTTTACGGAATGAACATGAACTTCACTTTTTTTAGGCTTTTGTAGCATTTTTCTAAAAAGTGACGTCTTCCTATTCTCAATAATCTGACTTGCTTCATCAGAATCTAGTAGTGGACGTAAAACCACCGTTTTAATTTTATAATCAACATCAGTCATGGTGAGTATTCTATACTACGTACTTGGGTTTTTAATCATTGTCACTTCTTATAACTAAATGTTAAACTGATTATTTTTAATAATAGGATAACATACGGGCTATGTGAACAAAAAGTCAGCTGCCCAGATTTTAATGGTAAATAACGATGCTACATTTGAACAAATTAAATATAATTATAGAAAATTAGCATTAGAATTTCATCCTGATAAAAATAGTAGTAAAAATAGTAATGAAAAGTTCAAAATGATCACTGTTGCTTATCATTTTTTAAAAAATCAAAATAAATTAAGAAATTTTAAAAACCGAAGTAAAAAAAAGGCTGCTGACTCTAAAAGTCATCAAAAACCGCCATATTCGGAAAAAAACAATCATGCCTATAATACGGAAGAAGACTGGAGTAGATTTACAAAAGATTTTGAGATGGATGAAAACTTTTGGAGACAATATGAAAAATCATTTTGGGAAGACTATGAAGTTAACACTAAGAAAAAATCTGATAAGAGAGACTTTGAAAATCCATTTTGGGACGTAAAACAAAAAAATGTTAACCCAGAGCCAAAAAAGAATTATCAGAATAACCAATCAAAAGCATTCGACCATAATTTATCAGTAGACGTTGATGAAAGTTTATGCATAGGCTGTTGTAGTTGTGAAATTATCGCACCAAAAGTCTTTACTATTGATAAACTTAAGATGATAAATCCAAAATCTCATGTTCATAATCAATATGGTGCATCATATCAAAAAATAATGGATGCTGCTGAAACTTGTCCAACTAAGGCAATTCAGGTTGAAGAAAGAAAATCTGGAAAAAAAATATTTCCGCGTTAATTAAAGATTCTTTATTTCATTACATAATTCGTCTAATTCTTCATCAGATAGATTTGGTCCATTATCAAACATTCTATGTACAGGTCCTGCATGATCAGAAGCCTGCCGTGGTATTAGATGAACGTGAACGTGTGGTATCTCTTGTCCACTATCTTTACCATTATGTACCGCTAATAGTGTCGCGCCCGTAATTTTATCCACTTTAGATATTGCCATATGCACTGTGTTAAATAAATCAGTATTATCCACATCTGTCATATCCTGAATTTTTTCGTAGTGAAGCTTTGGAATTACTAATGTATGCCCACGTGATAACGGAAAGGCATCTAAAAACGCAATTGAATTATTAGTTTCTGCAATTATTCTAGATGGAATTACTTTGTTAGCAATATTACAAAAAATACAATCCATATTTTGATTATGACTTACAAACTATTAAGTGAATGATCAAGGATTTGCAATTACTGCGTTAGCCATTCCCTTACCAAATTTTATAGTAACAATATCGCCAATTTTGTGATCACAGTTGGAAATTGTTTTTGGTATGTTATCTGATGTATCAGTATAACATTTACCATTTTCATTCAGCATAATTTCAACCTCTTCATAAACATCCTCTCGGATTAAATTCCAAAATGGAAACACAACAGTAGCTATTATAACAAAAGCAGTAATGAATATGAAAAGAAACATTAATCCATATTTTTTTGAATCATGCATTACAATAACTACCTATACAAATTTCCTCTAAGATGATTACCATAGACCGCCTTCACCTACGTTACCACCTGAATCATCCATTTTTTTTTCTGGAACATTTCCGTGAGCCTTCTTCTTATGTCGCTCCAAACGTTCAGGTGTAGGAAGCTCAAGATTACATACATCACATTTTGTCTGATTTTTAGACTTTTTACTGAACAATCCCATATTTTGGATACACTGGGAACATATTATAAAGGATATTAATTTTCTTGGACGTTATGGAAATCAAAAATATTACTGTACTGGGCTCTGGAATAATGGGTCATGGAATTGCTCAAGTTTCTGCGATGGCTGGTTATAACATAGTGCTTAGGGATATTGAACAACAGTTCTTAGACAAGGCAATGGAAAAAATAAAGTGGAGTCTGGATAAGTTAGTCTCAAAAGAAAAAATTTCTAAGGATGAACGAGATGAAATATTTTCAAGAATTAAGCCGATAGTTGATTTAAACGACGCCGTACGTGATACTGATTTAGTAATAGAAGCGGTCCCAGAGATAATGGATCTCAAAAAAAAAGTGTATGCAGAATTAGATAAAGTTGCTAACGATCGTGTTATTTTTGCATCTAACACTAGTACACTACCAATTACTGAAATTGCAGATACAATTTCTAGACCGGAAAAATTTATTGGGATACATTTTTTCAATCCGCCTCAACTAATGAAGCTTGTTGAAGTAATACCAGGGCAGAAAACTTCAGATTATGTTACTGATCTCACAATTAATTTTGTAAAATCTGTTAATAAGACACCTGTAACTTGTAGGAAAGATGTTCCAGGGTTTATTGTGAACCGGCTTTTCATACCAAGACAAAAAATCCAACAAACAGAAATTGACTCTGCGGTTAAATTCAGGCTTGGATTCCCTATGGGTATCTTTGAATTAGCTGACTTTACAGGATTAGATGTAATCCATAAAGCTACTGTAGAAATGCATGCTAGAGATAAAAAAGTAATTTTACCACATACATCTATTGAACAACTCTTCAATGAAAAAAAGCTGGGACAAAAGAGTGGTGAAGGTTTCTACAAATATTCCGATGATAAATATGAAAGGATACCACTTTCGGAAGAATCCGCCCAAAAATGTGATCCTACACAAATCATTGCAAACATTCTCAATAATGCGGCATGGCTTATTACAAACAATGCTAGTGATATTGACGAGATTGAAAAGGCGGCAAGTCTAGGACTTGGTCTCAAAAAACCATTGTTTGATACTGCAAAAGAAATAGGTATTAAAAAAATTGTAGAAGAATTAAAAGAATTATCTAAAAAGCATGGTACATTTTATGAACCTGATCCTCTTTTACTATCTATGTGTTAATCTGTTCTAAAATGTATTTTATCGCTTGTTGAGGAGTATCAACACCTACAATCTTTACATTTTTTCTATGGTCTAGATATTTATCAAAATATTTTGATGCTGTTCCACCAGAATTTTTTAGCGCTACAATAGGTTTTTTGTACATATACGCAGCACAGATTTCAGATAATGTTCCTGAACCACCACCAATAACTATTACGCCATCTGCAGAAAGCGCGTTCAAAAAGTCACGTGTTAAACCCATTCCAGAAGGTATTACTATATCACAAAATTCGTTTGCGTGAGACGGATTATCCTGAGGGATTATTCCAACAGTTATACCACCAGAGTCTTGCGCACCATGACATGCTGCACGCATTACTCCGCCAAGACCACCAGTTATCAAAACAGAATTAGATTTTGCAATTTGTGAACCAACATCATATGCAAGTTTTTCTGATTCTGGTGCACAACCATTATCATTATTGCCAATTACCAAGATCTGACGATTTTTCACATTAAAAATTAGTATGTAATATTTCAAATACTTTGTGAAATACACAAACAGTAAAGGATATTAATTAAAAAAAAAATATTTGTGTATGGTAAAAAGAACAATGCCGATTTGCTTTGATACCGCAGAATACAAAAAGATTGAAAAATATGCTAAGAAGCATGGTATGGTAAATGCTAGTCAGGCAGTAGAGAAAATCTTAGACGAGATTTAATCACATCTATAATTTTTTAGAAATCAACTCGTGTGATTAAATTTTTTGCAAAGAATATTATATTTTCAAAAAATTATAGGTTATAATGGGTATTTTTAGCCGTAAACCAGCAAATTGCACTATTTGTAATAAACAAATTAGTCATAAAAATAAGGCAAAAAGGGAATGGGGTGTTAAATCGCCATTATGTAGTGACTGCTACTTAGATCAAATGCGGCAAGCTTATGATGCATCAATAAGAAAAAAGTGTGTCAGTTGTGGGTTGGCTGCTAAAGTTACAGATCTGTGGGAACCAAGATGGCAATGGGACATGGAAGGCTTGCTTTGTAAGAAATGCTTTGATGAAAAGGAGTCAAATTTTAATAAAAAGAAAGATTTTTGCAGTATTTGCGGTAATAAACTTGGTCTAATTAGATACAATCCAAAAAGTAGTTGGAAGATAAAGGGACAATTATGCAGAAACTGTTGGGATACCACAAAAACCCAACATGAAAAATAACGTGCCTAAAAAATTGATTGTAGATAAAATATAGTTCTATACAGCCTTCATTGTTTTAACAATTGGTGGCCTTACCTTGGTAAATACACGAAAACCACAAATACATTTTATTTCTGGTAATCTGTTTAATTCAGAACTACTGACCTTAGTAGCACATCTCAAACAAGAATAAACAACATCAAATTTTTCATCCTCTATTGCATCATTAATGGGTTCAGTATCGGTAAATTCAGATTCAGTTTCATCAATCATAACATTACTACCTAAAACCATAATAAAAAGTCTGTCTACGTGAGTGATAATTCAATATAAACATCATCAGGAATTTTTAGTCTCATTAGTTGGCGAATTGCCTTATCATCCGCACTAATATCTATAATTCTTCGATGCATTTTCATTTCCCACTTTTCATATGTCTCCGTTCCACTACCACAAGGAGATTTTCTTGTAGATATGTTTAGACGCTTAACTGGTAATGGTATAGGTCCTTTAATCTTAACACCAGTTTTCTCACCAATATCCATTATATCGCCACAAACATTAGATAATTTTATTAAATTTTTACTTGTTAGTTTAACACGCGCTGGTTGAGTCATTGCTAAGACTCTATTTGTCAGTTATTTCCTTAACAACACCAGCAGCTATGGTAGCACCCATATCTCTTAATGCAAATCTTCCCATTTCTGGAAATTCCTGGAATGTTTCAATACATGTTGGACGAACTGGTTTGATTCTAACTATAGCAGAATCTCCAACTTTAAGGAATTTTGGATTTTCTTCCTCCGTTGCACCAGTTGCAGGGTTTATCTTTGCTTCAAAAGCAGTGATAGTTGCAGCAACTTGAGCAGTGTGACAGTGCATAACTGGAGTATAACCAGGAGCTAGCGCAGTAGGATGATGAATAACAATAATTTGAGCTTTAAACTCTTTAGCAACACTTGGTGGACTATCTGCAGTTCCAAGAACGTCACCCCGCTTGATATCTTTTTTCTCAATTCCCCTCAAGTTAAAACCAATGTTGTCACCTGCTGATGCAGATGGCATTTCTTGATGATGAGTTTCTATTGACTTTACTTCGCCTGTAGCACCTGATGGCATAACAATGATTTTATCGTTAGCTTTTATTGTACCGGTTTCAACACGACCAACCGGAACAGTACCAACTCCTGTAATTGAATATACATCTTGTACTGGAAGTCGTAATGGCTTTCCAGTCGGTTTATCTGGAACTGTAAAGTCATCAAATGATTCTAAAAGAGTTTTGCCCTTATACCATGGCATATTTTCAGATTTTTTTACAAGATTATCTCCTGTCCAACCAGAAACTGGAATGAATGGTACATCATCAATCTTATAACCAACTGATTTGACAAGTTGAGTGCCCTTTTCTACAACAGCCTTGTATGCGTCCTCAGAAAATTTACTATCATCCATCTTGTTAACTGCAACAATTAACTGCTTTACACCAAGTGTTTTTAACAAAAATGCATGTTCTCTAGCCTGACCTCCAGCAGCTATTGCAGTATCTGTTTCACCCTCTTTTGCTGAAAGAACTAAAACAGCACAATCAGCCTCAGATGCTCCTGTAATCATATTTTTTACAAAATCTCTGTGACCTGGCGCATCAATTAATGTAAAGAAAAATTTTGGTGTTTCAAATTTTTGAAAAGCCAAATCTATTGTGATTCCTCGTGCTCTTTCGTCTTTGATATTATCCATAACCCAAGCATATTTGAAAGAATCACCTTTGCCAGTTTCTTCAGATTCCTTGGCATGTGCGGCAATTGTCCTTTCATCTACAATGCCCAAATCCATCAAAAAGTGACCCATAGTGGTTGATTTACCATTATCTATATGACCAGTAATGATCAAGTTTAGATGGTCCTTATCTGCCATATCGAACTCAAAGTGCCATGGGCTTTATTACCATTTCGATTTTTTCGTGTATTTGTTGTTTTTTTTGAATTCGATTATTTTTCTATGATTCAATAAAACTGCATATACTATAAATCAAAGTATAGTTAGAAAAACTCATGAAAATAACTGTTTCAGTGATTAAGGCTGATGTTGGTGGAATTGGTGGCCATACACTCCCAAGTGATGGACTTCTAAATGCAATCAGAAACACTGTCAAAAATTCTGGAAAATTATTGATTGATCATTACATCGGATATTGTGGAGATGACTCACATATTGTTATGACACATACAAATGGTGTTAATAGTAAAGAGGTTCACCAGCTTGCATGGGATGCCTTCATGGCTGGAACTGAGATTGCCAAACAAGAAGGGTTGTATGGTGCAGGGCAAGATCTTCTAAAAGATTCCTTTTCAGGAAATATCAAAGGAATGGGACCAGGTGTGGCAGAAATGGAATTTGATGAAAGACCAAATGAAGTGTTCACTGTTTTTGCGGCAGATAAAACTGAACCTGGTGCTTTTAACTACCCGATCTACAAATTATTTGTTGATGCATTAAGCAACACAGGACTAATAGTAAACAAATCACTTGCTCGTGGTGTTAACATAAACATTATGGATGTTGAAAAGGCTGAAATTGCAAATCTTTCGTTATGGGAAGACAAGCCTACAATTGAGGCTGCACTTATGTATCC
>LUMW01001112.1_pt1 | contig 10189 bp, 7 predicted proteins | sample 729761 | NCBI WGS metagenome assembly LUMW01 (sample SAMN03860302, study PRJNA289734) | marine metagenome | biome: seawater column; feature: ocean; material: water; isolation source: Red Sea water column Station 192 - depth 500m | place: Saudi Arabia: Red Sea | collected 2011-10-15 | depth 500 m
TAAGCCATCACTTCATCGATCAGATCGAACAGATCGTGCATCCGCTGGTGGCCGAGGATCGCCAAGCTTTTATCGCAAAAAGCGACGCCGATATCGTGGTGCTGGACATCCCTTTGCTGTTCGAAGGCTCTGGCCACCGCATGGTGAACACCACCGTCGTTGTCTCGGTCCCCGAAGATGTGCAGCGTGACCGGGTCCTGGCCCGTGGCACCATGACCGAAGACCAGTTCATGATGATCAAGTCCAAGCAGATGCCCGACGCCGAGAAACGCGCGCTGGCGGATCATGTCGTCATCACCGATACTCTGGACCACGCCCGCGATCAGGTCCGGGCAATTGTTGCGAAGATCCGGAAGGAACTGGCAGATGCGTGAGATCGTCCTTGATACGGAAACAACCGGGTTTGAGCCTTTTCAGGGTGACCGTCTGGTGGAAATCGGCGCGGTCGAGCTGTGGAACCACGTGCCGACCGGCGAAACCTATCACGTCTATATCAACCCCGAACGTCCCATGCCGGAAGAGGCCTTCAAGGTGCACGGGCTGGGCGACGATTTCCTGCGCGACAAGCCCCTGTTCAAGGATCTGGCCCAGGGGTTTCTGGACTTCATCAAGACCGACAAGCTGGTGATCCACAACGCCGCCTTCGATATCAAGTTCCTGAACGCCGAACTGGGCTGGCTGAACCTGCCGCAGATCCCCTGGGAACAGGCAATCGACACGCTGGCCATCGCGCGGCAGCGGTTCCCCGGCTCTCCTGCCTCGCTGGATGCGCTGTGCCGGCGGTTCGGCATCGACAACTCGTCCCGTACCCTGCACGGCGCGTTGCTCGATTCAGAAATCCTGGCCGAGGTCTATCTGGAACTGGTCGGGGGACGACAGCCGGACTTTGGCCTGGCCACCAGCAGCGGCGGATCCAACGGTCAGGCGGCGGATGACTGGCGGCCGAAACCGCGCCCGGTAAAGCTGGACAGCCGCATCACCGAAAAAGAAGCCGCCGCCCATGCCGAATTTGTCGACAAGCTGGGCGACGGCGCGATCTGGAAAACCTATTCGGCCTGATCCCGGTCAGAATCCCGTCGGATCAGGCCTATGGGTTCGGCAAGGGCTTAGGCCGTGCCGACCGGCTGCTGGGCTGCGGCGCGACGCTGCAGTTCCGTGCGGTACAGGTTCACGAAGTCGATGTTTTCCAGGTTCAGCGGCGGGAAGCCACCGTCGCGGGTCACATCCGACACGATGCGGCGCACGAAGGGGAACAGGATGCGCGGCGCTTCGGCGAAGAGGAAGGCGTGGGCCTGCTCGTCGGGCAGATTGCGCATGCCGACGAGGCCGCAATAGGACAGTTCGATCAGGTAGAAATCGCCCTTTTCGCCCTTGGCGGTGACGTTCACCTTCAGCTCGACTTCGGACAATTCCTGATTGACCGTGTTGGCGCCGATATTGACCTGAAGGTCGATCTGCGGCTGCTCGTTCCACTGGAAGCAATCGGGCGCGTTCGGGTTCTCGACCGAGAGATCCTTGATATATTGCGTCACGATGCCCGCCGCCGGGCGGTTGTCGGCCCCGTTCGGTTTCGCGTTCGGGTCCATGTTCAGATCGGTGAGGATGTCGCCTTCGTCGGCCATTGGGCACACTTTCGGTTCGATGTTATGACGGGCGATACGCCAGGTAAAAGCGTGCGCCGGTTCGACCGCGCGCCTAGCACCTGCCTCGAACCCCGGCAACCGAGCCGATGGCGGCCAATTGATGGCGGCCGGGCGATGGCGGAAGGCGATTGAAGCGGGCAGGTGCGGAATCTGCGCCCGCCCGGGCACCCGGGCTGCTCAATCGCGTTGCCGATTTGTAATTCTTACCTATGTAGGGCAGGTTACGAAGACATATCCCGCGCGCTGCCACAGGTGCCCTGTCGAAGGCACCCGGTGCGCACGCAAAGCTGCAGGTGCACGCATAGTGATTCTCGAAATCGTCATCCTCGCCGCCATCGCCGCCTTTCTGGGGCTGCGCCTCTATTCGGTGTTGGGCCGCAGGGCCGAGCATGAGGAGGAGCATGCGCCCCAGCGGTTCGAACGCCCGGACGCGATCGCGCCGCAGGGCGATGACCGCGCGCGGCGGGCCCAGCCGGATGTCGCGCTGCGCCAGGCCGATCTTCCCGCCGGGACCGAAAGCGGCGTGCGCGCCATCGCCGCCGCCGATCCGCGCTTCGACGTGCTCGGCTTTCTCGACGGGGCGAAGGGCGCCTATGCGATGGTGCTCGAAGCCTTCTGGGAAGGCGACAAGGAAACGCTGCGCGAATTGTGCGACGACGATGTCTATGAAAGCTTCGCCGGCGCGATCGACGCGCGCACCGAAGCGGGCGAGACGTTGGAAAACCGCCTGATCCGGATCGAGGACGCGACGATCAAGTCCGCCGACATGGATGGGCGGATGGCGCGCATCGCGGTTCTGTTCGTCTCCGACATCGCGGCGATCACGCGCGACCGGGACGGCACGGCCATTGCCGGTTCGCTGGACGACGCGGTCGAGAGCCGCGACATCTGGACGTTCAAGCGCAATGTCGACGCGGCGGATCCGAACTGGGTTCTCGACGAGACCGATCAGGGTTGATCGTTTGGCCCGCTTTGGCGGCGGGCATTCGGGGAGGGATGATGCAAGTTGCGACGAGGGCCCTGCGCGGTCTTATCCTGAGCGCGGGGCTTGCGCTTGCCGGCTGCCAAGCCGTCCCCAAGGCCGAACCGCCTCGCACAGCCACGCCGTTGCCGCCGATCGTGCCAAAGGTCGAAAGCGCGGCTTTTTCCGGCCTGTCCGCAGGGCCGAATATCGGCTCGCTCGGCATCCAATCGGGCGATGCGGGCACCGCGCTTGCCAGCTTTCTCGAATCCTGCCCCAAGCTCGTCGCGCGCCACGATCAGAGCGGGCTGACCAATCGCGAAGATTGGCGCCCGGCTTGCGATGCAGCGCGGGCATGGCCCGCCAGCGATGCGCTGCGGTTCTTCACTACCTATTTCGAAAGCGCCCGGATCGGTGACGGCAAAGCGTTCGCCACGGGCTATTTCGAGCCCGAGATCCTGGGCAGCCGCACGCGCCGCCCCGGCTATGACGTGCCCGTCTATCGCCTGCCGCCCGATCTCGTGCGCGACTGGCCCGCCGACATGGCGATGAGCGAGCGGACCGGACGCGCGCCGCTGGGCCGCAAGGATGCGAGCGGCAACCACGTCCCCTATTACGAGCGCGCCGAGATCGAGCGGGGGGCGCTCGCCGGGCGCAATCTCGAAATCGCCTGGGCCGCCGATCCGATCGAGTTCTTTTTTCTGCAGATCCAGGGTTCGGGACTGCTGCGCCTGCCCGACGGATCGCTGATGCGGATCGGCTATGCCGGCCAGAACGGTCGCGAATATGTCGGCATCGGATCGGTCATGCGCGAGCGCGGCCTGCTGGGTGACGGGCCGGGCCAGTATGCCGGATCGATGCAGGGCATCGTCCAATATCTGCGCGACTACCCCGAGGCAGGTGCGGACCTCATGCGGCTCAACAAGAGCTGGATATTCTTCCGCGAGTTGACGACGGATGGGCCTCTGGGTGCGCTGGAAGTGCCGGTGCGGCGTGGATCGTCGGTTGCGGCTGACCCGGCCTACGTGCCGCTGGGCGCGCCCGTCTGGCTCGATCTCGATCGCGACGTGGCGGACGGCTTGTGGATCGCGCAGGATACGGGCGGCGCGATCAAGGGTGCCAATCGCTTCGACACGTTCTGGGGCAATGGACCGCAGGCGCGCGAAATCGCGGGCGGGATGAGCGGACGCGGACAGGCGCTGGTGCTGCTGCCCAAGGGGACGCTCGCCCGCCGCCAAGGGCAATGAGCGCGCCGCGCGGCCTCAGCAGCGAAGAAGCCGAGGCGTGGGAAAAGGTCGCGGCGACGGTGAAGCCGCTTGATCCCCAGCCAAAGGTGGTGGCGGCGAAACGCCTCCACGCGGCCTCGTCTCAGCCCGAAGCCAAACCCGTGCCGCCCAAGTCCACCGCTGCGTCGAAGCAGAAGGCACCGCAGCGCTCCCATTCTGCAGCGAGCCCTCCTCCGGCACAGGCTCGCCAGGCGGGTCTCGATTCGCATTGGGAACGGCGGCTGAAGGGAGGCACGCTCGCGCCCGATTTCACGCTCGACCTGCACGGCCATGGGCTCGACGCCGCCTATTCGCGGCTGATGAGCGGCGTCGCGCAGGCGCGTGCGATGGAGGCGCGCACGATCCTGCTGGTGACGGGAAAGCCGCGGCCGGTTGCCGCTGCCGATCGCGGATCGAGCAGGGGAGCGATCCGCGCCAAGGTGCTGGACGAGATCGTCGGCGCTGAAGGGGAATTGCCGTTTTTCGTGCTGGACGCTGATCCAGTGCGCCTTCGTGAATGCCTCCACCGCCCAGCGCCCGTTGAACCGCCCGAGGCCCGAATTCTTGGCACCGCCGAAGGGGCTGAACGGACTGTCGTTGACGGTCTGGTCGTTGATATGCGTCATCCCCGCCTCGATCCGCTTGGCGAAGGCCAGAGCGCGGCCTTCGTCGCGGCTGAACACCGCGCTCGACAGGCCGAGATCGGTCGCATTGGCGAGTTCGAGCGCGTGTTCTTCGTCCCGCGCGCGCTGGATCGGGGCGACGGGGCCGAAGATCTCGTTGGTGACGAGGCAATTGTCTTCGCCCACATCGGTGAAGACATGCGGCGGAATGACCAGCCCATCGGGCTCGCCGCCCAGCGCGCAGGTCGCACCCTGATCCTTGGCCTTGGCGATCATATCGTTGATCTTGTCGAACTGGTCGCGATTGACGATCGGCCCGATCATGCAGGCCGGATCGTCGCGCTGACCGACGACCAGTTCTTTCGTGCGGGCGACGAATTTCTCCACGAACTCGTCGTAGATCGCATCCTCGACCACCAGGCGGTTGGCGATCATGCAGATCTGGCCCTGATGGACGAACTTGCCCCAGACGCTCGCTTCGACCGCATAGTCGATATCGGCATCGTCCAGCACCACGATCGGCGAATTGCCGCCAAGCTCCAGTTCGAGCGCTTTCAAACGCTTGGAATCGAGCGCGGCCTTGCCGACACCGCGACCCACCGGCGTCGACCCGGTGAAGGACACCACCGAGGGGACCGGATGCTGGACCATGGCATCGCCGATCTCCGAGCCCGAACCGGGCAGCACCGCGACGAGGCCGGGCGGAAGCTCCGCCTCCTCGCAGATCGCGGCAAACAAGGTTCCGCCGGTGACGATCGAATCGCTTGCCGGTTTGACGACGACGCCATTGCCCAACGCGACCGCGGGGAAGAGCGTGCGGGCAGTCAATTGTAGCGGGAAATTCCACGGCGAGACGAGTGCGACCACACCGGCGGGCTGGCGATAGGCGCGGCTTTCCTTGCCCGGCAGGCTTTCGGGAAGAATCGACCCTTCGACCATGAAGGGCAGTGCAGCCGCTTCCTGCCGGGCGACTTGCGTCACCAGCATCAGTTCAAGCGCGGCCTTCAGCCTGGTGCCGCCGACCTCGCGCACGATCCAGTCCGCGATCTCGTCCTTACGCGCATCGAGGATATCGGCGATCGCGTGCATCTTGGCCGAACGAGCGGCGGGCGGCAGCTTGGCCCATTCCTTCTGCGCTTCGGCACTGGCGCGATAGGCTTCGTCGACATCGTCGGCAGTCGCACCCTTCATCTCGAAGATCGTGCTTTCGTCCCACGGGCTGACATTCGTCAGCGCTTTGCCGCTACCGTCGCGCCATTCGCCCGCCAGATACAGACGATCGAGCTTGTCGTATTTCGTCATGATCGGCCTTACTCCGCTGCTTCGCGAAGGGGGGCGGCTTCGCCCGAGATCGACTTGGCGCTCGCAAGGCCGGGAGCCTCCGATTTTCCGCCGATCATCTCACGCACCTTGTCCTCGATCCGCTTGCCGATCGCGCTGTCGACATTCTTCCAATAGTCGAACGCGCGGACCAGCACGTTTTCGCTGACGCCGTCGGCCAGATGGCCCGAGACGTTCGAGACGAACCGGTCGCGCTGCGCATCGTCCATCACCTCGTTGATCAGTGCGCGCGGCTGGCTCCAGTCGTCGTCGTCTTCGCGCAGGGTATAGGCTGCACGCACCATGTCGCCATCGGCATACCACGTCGCTTCGCCGCCGACCTGCGGCTGCGCCGCCGGGCCGCCATAGCTGTTGGGCGCATAGACCGGATCGACTGCGTTGACCGTCCGCATGGCGCCCGCGCGCGAATAGGAATTGACCTGATCGGCATTTTTCGGCGCGTTGACCGGGATTTGCTTGTAATTGACGCCCAGCCGGTGGCGGTGCGCATCGGCATAGGAAAAGCCGCGTGCCAGCAGCATCTTGTCGGGGCTGAGGCCGATGCCGGGCACCATGTTGTTGGGCTCGAAGGCGAGCTGTTCGATCTGCGTATCCCAGTCGACCGGGTTTTCGTTCAGCACCAGCGTGCCGACCTCGATTAGCGGATAGTCCGAATGCGGCCAGGTCTTGGTGAGGTCGAACGGATTGATGCGGTAGGTCTTCGCATCCTCATACGGCATGATCTGCCATTTGAGCGTCCAGCTCGGGAAATTGCCCTCGTGGATGGCGTCGAACAGGTCGCGACGGTGATAGTCGCTGTCTTCACCCGCCTTCTTTACCGCTTCGTCCTGCGTCAGGTGAGCGTTGCCACCCTTGTCGCCGACATCGGTGTGGAAGTGGAACTTGACCCAGAATTTCTCACCCTCCTCGTTGATCAACATGTAAGTGTGGCTGGAATATCCGTTCATTTCCCGCCAGTTCTTGGGCACGCCGCGGTCGACAATCAGGTACGTGACCTGGTGCGCGCTTTCGGGGCTCAGCGTCCAGAAATCCCACATCATGTCGTGATCGCGCAGTCCGTTATCGGCGCGGCGCTTCTGACTGCGGATGAAGTGCTGGAATTTCAGCGGATCGCGGATGAAGAAGATCGGCGTGTTGTTGCCGACCATGTCGAAATTGCCGTCCTCGGTATAAAATTTGACCGAGAAGCCGCGCGGATCGCGCCACGTATCGGGGCTGCCGCGTTCGCCCGCCACCGTGCTGAAGCGCATGGCGGTGTCGGTCTTCACGCCCTTCTGGAAGACCTTGGCCTTGGTGTATTTGGACACATCGGCGGTGGTTTCAAAATAACCGAACGCGCCCGACCCCTTGGCGTGGGGCTGGCGCTCGGGAATGCGCTCGCGATTGAAGTTCGCCATCTGCTCGATCAGGTAGTGATCGTTGAGCACGATCGGGCCGTCACGGCCAAGGGTCAGCGAATGCTCGTCGCTCTGGACGGGGATGCCTGCATCGGTGGTGGTGGGGGAAACGGTACGGTCGGCCATGGCGACGCCTTTCGAGATTTTGGGAGGTTACGGTGATGAACGCCCAGGCGGAGGCGCGCGTTCCACCGCTTCGTCGCAATTGCGCTGCGGCTGGTGACGGGCGCAAACGAAGAAGCCCCCGGCGCTTGCGCACCGGGGGCTTCCCGCGTCCCGAAGGGTTTGCCCCTTACGAGTGGTATTGCTGATAGGTGAGGTCGAACCGGTCCGCGTCCATGACCTTGGTCCAGGCCTTGACGAAGTCCTTGGCGAACTTCTCTTCGTTCCCGTTCTCGGCATAGACTTCCGCGACCGAGCGCAGCTGCGAGTTCGAGCCGAAGACCAGATCGGTGCGCGTGGCGTGCCACTTGGCGTGACCTTCCCGTCGGCACTTGCCGACGAATTCCTCGTCCCCGCTCTCGTCGACCACTTCCCACAGCGTGCCCATGTCGAGCAGGTTCTTGAAGAAATCGTTCGACAGCGTGCCCGGCTTGTCGGTGAGGACGCCGATGCTGTTGCCATGCTCCGTATGGGTGGAGACGGCGCCGAGAGCGCGCATCCCGCCGACCAGCACGGTCATTTCGGGGATCGACAGGCCGAGCAGGTTCGCCCGGTCGATCAGCATGTCCTCGGTCTTCACCGAAGCCTTGGTCTTGAGGTAGTTGCGGAACCCGTCGGCGAAGGGCTCCAGCGGCTCCCAGCTTTCGGCATCGAACTGATCCTCGGCCGCATCGCCGCGACCGGTGGTGACCGGGACGGAGATGTCGTAGCCGCCGTCCTTGGCCGCCTTCTCGATCGCCGCCGCGCCGCCGAGCACGATGGCATCCGCCATCGAGATACCGCCGCGAAGCTCGTCGAGCTTGCCGAGGACCTTGGTCAGTTCTTCCGGATCGTTGACCTTCCAGTTCCGCAATTCATCGAAGCGGATATGTGCGCCATTGGCGCCGCCGCGATGGTCGGACTTGCGATAGGTGCTGGCCGAAGCCCACGCCGCCTTGACCAGTTCGGCCACCGTCAGACCGCTATCGAGAACGGCCTGCTTGAATTCCGAAACGGCACTGTCGGAAGGCTTGGTCCCGGCAGGGATCGGATCCTGCCAAATCAGGTCTTCGCTCGGCACGTCGGGGCCGAGATAGCGGATCTTGGGGCCCATATCGCGGTGGGTCAGCTTGAACCAGGCGCGGGCGAAGGCATCGTCCAGCGCCGCCTGATCGTCGCGGAACCGCTCGGAAATCTTGCGATAGGCCGGGTCGCGCTTCAACGCCATGTCGGCGGTGGTCATGATGGTTGGGACCTTCTTGGAAGGGTCCCGCGCATCGGGGGCCATGTCGGCTTCTTCCGGGTCGATCGGCGTCCACTGATAGGCACCTGCCGGGCTCTTCACGAGCTCGTATTCGTATTTGAACAGCAGGCGGAAATAGTCGTTGCCCCACTCGGTCGGATTTGGAGTCCACGCGCCTTCGATGCCCGACGTGGTGATGTGGCCCTTACCGATTTCTTCCGGATCGGTCATCCAGCCGAAGCCCATCGCGACCATGCCTTCGGCCTCGGGCGCCTTGCCGAACGTGTCGGACGGCTTGGCGCCGTGGCACTTGCCGAAGGCGTGGCCGCCCGCGGTCAGCGCGACGGTTTCTTCATCGTTCATGGCCATGCGCGCGAAGGTTTCCTTCATGTCGCGCGCCATGCCTTCGGGATCGTGTGGATTGCCGCCCGGACCTTCCGGATTGACGTAGATCAGGCCCATCTGGATTGCGGCGAGCGGGTTTTCGAGCGCCTTGCCTTCATCTGGGATGATGCGCGTTTCCGCGCCGGTATCCACCCACTCTTCCTCGGTGCCCCAGTAAACGTCCTGTTCCGGCTCGTAGACGTCCTTGCGGCCTCCGCCGAAGCCGAACACCGGGCCGCCCATCGATTCGATGGCGACATTGCCGGTGAGCACGAACAGGTCGGCCCAGCTGATGTGCTTGCCGTATTTCTGCTTGATCGGCCACAGCAGGCGGCGCGCCTTGTCGAGATTGCCGTTATCCGGCCAGCTGTTGAGCGGAGCGAAGCGCTGCTGGCCCGAAGAGGCACCGCCGCGCCCGTCGCCGGTGCGATAAGTGCCCGCCGCGTGCCAGGCCATGCGGATGAAGAACGGGCCGTAATGCCCGTAATCAGCCGGCCACCAATCCTGGCTGTCGGTCATCAGCGCCTTGATGTCGGCCTTGAGGCCCGCATAATCGACCGCGTTGAACGCTTCGCAATAATCGAAATCCTCGCCCATCGGATCGGGCGACGTACCGCCTTGCGTCAGGATGTGCAGGTCGAGACTGTCGGGCCACCAATCCTTGTTGGTCCGGCCGAGCAGGCCGCGAAAGCCTCCATCGCCGTGGAAGGGGCAGCCGCTGATATCTCCGGTCTTGGCGTCCATCGTGGGAAATCCTCTCTCAGATTTGGTACGTAAGCGCGCGCGAAACGTGAGCGCGAGCGTCTAGAAAGAGAATGCACCGAACCCTCTGATGGGTCCAATCGATTAATTGCGTCGAATTGATTGGTTGAGCCGATTGTGGGATGAGTTGTTTCGTTGGCGTGGATGGGAAGCTGAGCCTATGGAAAAGCATGCTCCTGAAACGACACTTGGATCAGTTAGAAGCTATTTTCCTTCGCCAGTTCGAAGACCGCAGTGATGGAATTATCTACCGGAGGTCCAGGCGCGGAGCCCCCATTCCAGTGACGGAAGGCGAAAGGAACGAGTTTGCACGGCAATACCGGAGCGCGACTAGGTTTCGTGGACAAAGCTTGACTGTGGACTCGGACCTTGATTCAAGGCTGGCTTTTGGAGGCAGCCTTGGGCGAGCGGATTGGCGTTACGGACGAA
>LUMW01002422.1_pt1 | contig 10173 bp, 13 predicted proteins | sample 729761 | NCBI WGS metagenome assembly LUMW01 (sample SAMN03860302, study PRJNA289734) | marine metagenome | biome: seawater column; feature: ocean; material: water; isolation source: Red Sea water column Station 192 - depth 500m | place: Saudi Arabia: Red Sea | collected 2011-10-15 | depth 500 m
ATCATCAGAAAGGCAAGGAATTTTTCTAATAGCTGGGTTTGGCTTGATTATTATTTCGTTAGTATTAATTTATGAAATTGCAGGCAGATCTTTACTCTGAAATCTTATACATCAAAATACAGATAAAACTCGTGTGGGTGTGGCCTAATTGAAATCTCTTTCTGATCCCTGCGCTCCAATTCTATAATTCTATCAAGCACATCATTTTTGAATATTGGTTCAAGAAACTTTCTATCACTGTCAAGCTCGTCAAGAGCTTCACCCAAATTAGCTGGAAGTACTTCAATACCTTTTTTCTTGCGCTCCGTCTTTGACATCTTGTAAATATCTTCGTGTATAGGATCACCAGGTTCCAATTTATTTTTAATTCCATCAAGACCAGCAGCCAACACAGCAGAAAATACAAGATACGGATTAGACGACGGATCAGGAACTCTACACTCTAATCTTTTAAGAAAAGAATATTTCTCTCCTTTAAAATGAGCAGGGATTCTAATGGTAGCAGACCTGTTGCCCGTACTCCAAGCTATATAGACAGGCGCTTCATAACCGGGCACTAATCTGTGATAAGAATTAGTTGTGGGATTTGTAATAGCTGTTAATGCTCTAGCGTGATGAATTACGCCTCCACAAAAGTATCTACCAGTTTGGCTGAGCTCTTCTTTGTCATCAGGATCGAAAAACGAATTCTTGTTGTCTTTCCATAAACTTACATTGGTATGCATTCCCGAGCCAGAGTCCATCGAAATTGGCTTTGGCATCATAGTGGCGATTTTATTATGTTTTTGTGCTACATTCCGTACAACGTATTTGTATGTCTGAGCGCCATCAGCGGCGTTTGTCAGATAATCATATTTTATGTCAATTTCACACTGGCCTGCAGTAGCAACTTCATGATGATGGTTGTCACAAATTATTCCGAAATCCTCATTCAGTATTTCCACACAATCGTTACGATACGGAGTTAAGGTGTCTGACGGTGTACTTGGATAGTATCCCTCTTGGAGACCCATGGGGTAACCAGACCCCTCCTGACTCCACGGAGCCTCCTTTGATTCGATCGAGTATGATTGACCCTTGTACGGCGTTAGAACATCCCAGTGAATTTTATCAAAAACAAAGAATTCTACCTCAGGTCCCCAGAAACTATAATCAAATCCCTGTTTGGTAAGATAAGTTTCCGCATTTTGGGCAATTCCTCTAGGATCAAATTCAAGCCTTCCTCTTCCACCGCCCCAAAAAATATCACAGAGAAGACGAGCTGTGTTACGATTTGAACTCCAAGGTATAACTGCAAAAGTTGCTGGATCTGGCTTGAGGATAAGATCCGAGTCCTCTATTGAGGCAAACCCAACAATTGACGAACCGTCCAGTTTTGGCAAACCATCATCCATTTGGTCTTGTGAAAAAGTATTAGCCGAAATAGTAGTGTGATGGAACCTACCAGTAAGCCCAGTAAACTGCAAATCGATGAATCTTATACCTTCATTTTTTATTCTTGCAAAAACCTCATCGCTAGAATATTTTGTGTGAGTTGCTTTTCCACCTATTATTTTATAAGGCAATTATTACTTCAAGTTAACAAAATGGATCCGGCATTTAAGGATTATTAGGTTTGTGCAATGTCTCAACCAAATCCAACCAACATAACTTCTCTTCACACTTTTGTTTTACAAGAAAGTGAAAATGAAGCAATACAAGAGCTCGATCCAAATTTTTACGAATTACTTTCAAAATATATCGGAGAATTGAAAAATGAAGAATATGATGGTATAGAGGAAAAAATAAAAAACAGTTTACTAAGCATGGTAACCGAAACCGCATCACTTATTCTAAAATTACGGTTAGAAAAGGCAATTTCGACCAGTTCGAACCAATCAATGTTGCTTGACGAAGAAAAATACATTCTTGATTCACAGAAGGAAATGGAGGAAAGAAAGGGCATAATACTTTCAGGAATACTAAGTGGGAAAATAAAACTGGTAGAATCTACTGCAAAAAACCAAAAACCACAGGATGACTAGATCAAATTATTTCATATGGTATTAGAGCTGATATGTCACATCTTGATGTAGATATTTTTGAATTTCTGATTCTTACCTTGATTCCGGTTGCAGCACTTTTCATAATTGAGATGATTTGTAGGGCAGTAAAAGTCAAATCTTGGCCAAAACTAACAGTACAAGGTATCAAGCAAGACGAGCAAAAATCAATCCAAAAAAATCTCTTTACTAATTGTATTTTAATCCTTAACCAAACCTTCCGAGCATTCTTTTGAAAGGATTACGTTTACCCCTACCACCATCTCGAACAACTCTTCTTTCACCAAATTTTTTTGCTCTAATCTGAGAAAGCTTAACACAACGATGATCCTCTGGAAGCCGATGCTCCGAACAAAATGGATCATGACAGTAATTACATTCAAAGGGCATGTCTGTCATATCCCCACAGTACGCACATTTTTCTGCTAACATACAACAACATATGCGTTTTTTCCTAATAAATTAGCTACCATATTTTAAAAACACATTTACAGTGTTTGTTGAAAATTTTCTCTTATGACGATAAAAGGAAAGGTTGCCATTATTACAGGAGCAAGTAGTGGTATTGGCTATGCTACCACGTTAGCATTATCTAAGGCTGGCGCAAAGGTAGCTGTAGGTGCCAGACGAACTGACAAGCTGGAGCATCTAGAAAACGAAATTAAAAAGAACGGGTGTGAAGTGTTGTCACATAAGCTTGATGTTACGAAAAAAGATGATTGTAATGCTTTTGTTGATCAGGCTATAAAAAAATGGGGAACAGTTGATATTTTAGTAAATAATGCGGGGTTGATGCCACTTAGCTTTGTAAAAAACCTCAAAGTTGATGAATGGGAACAGATGATTGATGTGAACATCAAGGGCGTGCTTTTTTGTACAGCTGCAGCAATACCGCACATGAAGGAAAAAAAATCAGGACATATAGTCAACATTTCATCTGTTGCAGGTAGGATTGTATTTCCTTCCGGTAGTGTGTATTGTGCTACAAAGCATGCTGTTACTGCATTTAGTGAGGGATTACGTCAAGAACTCAGCGTACGCTCAAACATACGGGTGACATGCATAGAACCTGGAGCTGTTGAAACCGAACTGCTAAACACCATAACTGATGAATCATTACAAAGTTTTCTTGATGCCGCAAAAAAGATGCAGGCTCTAAAAGCAACGGATATTGCAGACGCAATATTATTTGCAGTGCAATCTCCTGAACATATGAACGTAAATGAAGTTCTTATTAGACCCACTACTCAAGAGCGATAATACTAATTTTTTTAATTTATGATTTAACCCGACGGTTTAATAATTTCAGTTTAATGCCTAAAACAAGGGGCCGTCGTCTAGATTGGTTATGATGCCAGCCTGGGGTGCTGGAGGTCGCAGGTTCAAATCCTGCCGGTCCCAGTGCAGAAATAATTTTCTCTTTTTTAGGTGTTTTGCAAATACGATTTACAGTTTTTGAAATTCTAGAGCCTATGTAAAACGCTTGAGTTGCAGAGGTAACATTCGAGACCCTTCGTTTCATACTTGAGCTTTCAAAATCAATAATAGTGATTTTGTTACCGACAATCACATGTTTTGGCATTCTACTCAATTCTCCATGGTCTAAACCAATACTGTCTAGTTTGTAACAATCTTCAAGAACCTTTTTAATTACAGCTTTCAGCTTAGCAGTATTTCCTCTCCCACCCAAGCTATCAACATATCTACCAATTTTTTCACCCTTCAAATATTCAATCACAAGAAAATTTTTACTATAATCTATTAATTTTGGTCCCACACCATAGCGATTTGTTATTTGAAGTAGTTGAGCTTCTTTTTTCAAATTTTTTCTGGGTGAGTCATTTCGTCTGATTTTAACAGCAACTTTTTTTCTTCCTAATTTACCCAAAACTACAATTCCTACGTATCCTTTACCCAATACACTGATAGTGCCAATTTTTAGCTCCCCTTGAAATGAAATGTCCCGTACACCAAGCCCCTGTAATTCTTTAATTCGCGATTTTATCTGTGCTTTAGTTCCCCTTGGATAAACCCAGATGTTAGAATTAGGCGGTTCAGTTATTTTGCTAATTTTAATGAAAGATTGTTTCATCTGTTACGGCAATATTTACAACTGCTTCTTTAATGGATTTGTTTGATGTCTTGTTTGCGCTAATGATTTTTACGCCTATTTTGAAATCCTTCTCAAGCCCCTTAGGAATACCAGAGTTTTTTAGATTATTTTTCAAAAGGTTTTTCAAAAATAATATCGCATCATTGTATTTTCTTTTCTGTAACGATTTAATTTTACCCTTTTCATCAATCCACATAAGCTGGCTTTTTTTGGCATTAGCTGAAATAAATTTTTCACAGTGAGCCTTGCTGGAAATTTCTGGTCCAATTCGGATTAAACTATTTTCAATTTTTTTTGCATGTAGGAAAAAAATCAGCGCTGCATTTTCCTTTTCATCCTTTATTGAAGAATTTCTTAAGACAGTAAATCCCCCCAACTCTAACTGGGTTTTTAGGGCATTTGATGCGCGTTTTATTTGACCCCAAATAATATCATCACTTCTATTTTTAAATCTAAATTGTACAACTATTATTTTATCAGCATTTTTCATAACACGCTTAGAAATTGGCTTGTTAAAAAATTTCTTAGAGGGCTTTTTCAAAAATGATCTACTAGCTAAAACAAACTTTCCTAGACTATCTATTGAAATTGCAGCGCCAAGATTTCTATTGCTATCAATGCTACCAAAATGGGAAATTAATACTTCTGACGTATATCCACTGAATCCTTCTTTGGCTATCTCTGCACCATAGGCTCTAATATGCATCAAAAACTTCTTGAGAATTCTTACTTCTTCCTTCATCGGGGCAGATAATTTTTGTGACATGAATTTTGTATGATGTACAGATCTATCCGCAGCACTTTTCCATTCTCCCTTCTTGACATTATAGCACGGAACAATGTTTACTTTAGTTCCATCAACCACTGCTTCAACAAACGGATGTTCAGCATATCTAGTATATGGCCTGAATTTTTTTAAAGACTGAAAACCTATCTTCGTTCCAAAGTTTCTAAAATCTTTTTCAGATGTTTTTTTGTTAAATTTAACAAAAATATCCATGTCAGCCTTTTCTGGTAGCCATGTACCCTTTGCATACGAACCACCAATCTCAAAACCAACTATAGGATATTTTTTCATATTCTGGCTTACCAAGTCGCATACCTTATTGGCGATACGCTTCTTTTTTTGCTGTAATTTCTGTGATGGTGTCACCACTTTCTTTGCATAATTTATGATCGAATTCATTTCTTTCCTTTCCTTTTACAATCATTAGATCTGTATAAATAGGTCCGTCGGGTGTGAGTTCACTTTTCTTTAATTTAACTTCAGAGATTACTTGTTTTCCAAAAGAATACGTTGAGAATTTTTGTAGTTTAGTTGAGACATTCTCAATTTTCTTTTTTACTCTAAATATGGTAACATGCGGCTTGAATTTTTTATCAGGCTGAAATCCAAACTGCGATAATTTCATACGTATCATCTCCGCTAATTTTTCAAGCTCATCAGCGCCCTCATTTGTTCCAACCCAAATCACTCGTGGGGAGCTAGGCTTAGGAAAAACACCAACACCTACAAAACTCACTGAAAACGGAATAAATTCAAGGGAACTAAGCTCGCTAGAAATCTTTCTTACCATCTCCTCCGACACTTCTCCTAAAAACTGTACAGTGAAATGCATATTATGAACTTCTACAGGTTTTGCTTTAATGTTTAACTCATCTTGGACTTGAGTGATAGAATTCAAAACACCTTGGTCACTTATTTCAATTGCAACAAAAGTTCGCATGATATATTTTTTGAATTATATTTTTAATCACTTCCGGTAGCTTCATAGACTAGAATTAGTAAACAATTTCATCTTGGTAAAGCTGATAGTTTGCTTAACTGGCATGCCGGGCTCTGGCAAGTCAACCATTGTGTCTGCGCTGAAGGCAAGGGGTCTTGAATCTTTGAATTTGGGTGATGGTGTTCGTGATGAGGCAAAAAAACGTAACCTAGAGCCAACTGGTGAGAACCTAGGCAGAATAATGTTAGAATTACGTGATAAAAACGGGCCTGGGGCAGTAGCAATCCTACTTACAGAAAAAATAAAAAATTCCCAATCTGAAGTGATTATTATTGATGGTGTAAGATCAACTGCAGAGATTGAAGTTTTAAAAAATGTTGGCTCTGTAAAATTGTTATCGATAGAAGCATCTGACACACGCTATAAATTTCTGGGGGCTCGTGGGCGTTCAGATGATCCTGAAACAAGGGAAAAATTTGAAGAGCGTGACAAACGAGAGATTGGTGTTGGAATCGGCAAATCCATAGAAATTGCAGATGAGACCATTTCTAACGACAATATTACACTAGATGAACTTACTGAACGCGCATACACAGTAATTGAAAAATGGATTGAAAGTTGAGATCCTTAGACGTTGACTGTAAAATATCTGCTTATTGCGCAATAAATCCATCAGAGGATATTGACAAAATCAGAACAGCCGTATCAAACGTTCTGATTGACATGGATGAGAAGATTGTAGGAAATCTCCTAATTGCAAATTCAAACAATTATGAATCCCTGTCAAAAATCTATGAAATAATACGAGCAAAAAACATCAAAAAAGTATATCGTCGCAATCTAAGGCAAAACATCGTAGATGATTCGACCTGGTTTTATCTTAATAAGCAAGCTGCCTTTGCTAATGTCATAGCACTATGTGATGAGGGCGGTCTATCTCCTTTGGGGCCAATAAAGATAATGTTACAATCAAAAAACATACAGGATGTAGTAGATTGGCTTGTTCCTTATGAAGAATAATGTCTGTTCTAAACAACATCAATTTTTAATTGATCATTAGCAGTTATTACAGAATTATGAATAGACTTTGCTTCGTTCAATAATACCTTTTCATCTTTGTACCTAGCAGAAAAATGAGTTAAAATTAAATTTTTAACATCAGCATTTTTTGCAAACACAGCAGCTTCTTTCGCTGTAGAATGGCAAGATTGAATTGCTTTTTCTCTCAATTCATCTGAAAAAGTTGAATCGAATATTAGGTAATCACAATTTCTAAAAAATTTTTCTAGTTTTTTTGTAGGACGAGTATCACCAGACACACCAATCTTTTTTCCAGATACATTTGGTCCTAACACTTGGGAAGGTTTTATTGATTTATTTTCAATTGTAATTTCTTCCCCTTGTTGTAACTTATGCCACATCTTTCCTTTTGGAACACCAAGCGCAGAAGCTTTTTCAGGATAAAAAGTTCCTGGTTTTTCTTTTTCCTTAAAAAGATAAGAAAATGTAGTAACAGAGTGCTCAGCCTCACAAGCATGTACCTCATACTTTTCTTCACTTACAATCATCCCTTCATTTATCGGTGTTATTAAAACTGGAAAAGATAGCCCAAAATTCATAATTTTGGTATTTGCTGCAATAAATTCTTCAATACCTTCAGGTCCGTAAATTTCTATTGGCTCGACTCTTTTTTGTAATGTCATTGTTTGTAAAAATCCTAAAATTCCAATAACATGATCTCCATGTAAGTGAGTAACAAAAATTTTCATTTTTTTATTCCAGCCAAGACTTGATTTTAGATAAGAAGTTTGTGCACCTTCACCCGCATCAAACATCAAGATTTCTCCCTCTCTTATCAGGCATACACACGTAGTGGAACGCTCAAGTGTTGGTTGTGCACCAGCAGTTCCCAAAAAAACAAGTTCCATCATATCATTGAACCGATTTTGCTAAAATTCCAGATACATCAACTTTTGATGTGTTTCCGGGAATTGTATTAGTACTAATTATCCGTGATACTCCAGCTTTCCTGATTTTCTTCTCTGCATCATCCACAAGTAGTCCGTGGGTACATGCCACAAAAACCCGTTTACATTTTTGTTTCTTTAGAAATTGGGCAGCTTTGATAACACTGCCACCGGTGCTGATCATATCATCAACTATGATCAAATCTTTTCCTTGAACATCTACCTTAGTAGTTTGGATGCTTACCCTTCCGGTCTTCCTATCCCTGTGTTTTTTTAACACGATAAAATCAGATTTTAAAAGAGAGGCAAATTTTTTTGATCTCGAAGAGCCTCCTGCATCTGGTGATACTACAAGCGGATTTTTGAGATTCAATTTTTTGAAATATTTAACAAGCTCCGGAATGGCAGAAACATTTTCTGTGGGAATATTAAAGTGATTTAATGCAGTATTACTATGAATATCAACAACAATCACTTTTTTTGCCCCTGCTGACTGTAGCATTTTAGCAACTACCGACATAGTAATTACCTCTCCACTGAGGAATTGTTTATCCTGCCTAGCGTAGCCCACGTAGGGCATAATTGCAAAGGTCCTTGAGGAGATTTTTTTAACCTGAGAAATTATTGATAATGCCTGCAACAGGTTTGTATCTACCGGTGGATATGTAGATTGTATAACTAAGATAACACTCTTTTTTGGAATTTTTCGTAACGTAATCTTACTTTCGCCATCTGGGAAAATTTTTGTTTCAGTTTCTATGTAAACTGCCCTAAGCTTTCGCGCCAAACGTTTCGCTAAATCCTTAGATGCGCTTCCTCCTATTACGGTAAATTTAACCAATGTTTCAACGAATCAAAACAGATTCTTAAGTCTTCAGAAATTTCTAATCTCCTTCGCCACGAGCTAGGTCTCCAATGCCGAATTCATCAATAACTTGTTTACGTTTATCTTCATACTCTGCAATCTCATCTGCCTCTCTCTTTTCATCTCCTTGGTAAACAGTTCTAATTGGCCATGGTATTCTAATGTCGTATTTTTTAAACTCTTCATACATTATTAGTCGCATCGCACTTTTCATTTTGAATTGTGCTCCGTAGGAATTAACATAAATCCAAACAGAAAAATCAAGAGACGAATCGTTGAATTTGTTAAATCGTACGGTAGGCTGCTCTATATCTACATGAATGTCTCTATCACAACCACAGCTTGGCTTGTTTTCGTCAAGATAAGGACAACGCTTTTGCACTGCAACATGATTGCCCTTCGAGTCTTTTACCTCAATTAGCGCACGTTTTCCAATTTTAACCAGAATAGATGCAACTTGTTTTGGATCGTTGAGGTATGATACTCCAACATCAACTATGGACGGCACCAAATTAATTTCCTTTGTGAAATTAACAATCTCTGCGGTAACCAATTGCCGCGTGGGAATAATTGCTAGCGACTCGTTGAGTGCATGTCTGATATAGGTGACTCTAGGAGTTATTCTATGTACATATCCATTATAGCCACTTTCTAATTGTACTCTGTCTCCTTCAGTAAACACTTTGTCTTTTCTAATCAAAATATATGCAAAATAATTTTCCAATGTTTCTTTTAGTGCTAATCCAACACCCAGTGCCATGCCACCAGTAGCAGTAGCCAAGACAAAAAGATCAACACCCCACCATCCAACCACGCCAATAACAGTGGCAACAAAAATTCCAATAGGAAGAACTTGCTTAGCTGACTTGGGAACACGTTCTTCCTGTAACTCAGCGTGACCTGCCGGCTTTGATGAGATATTTTTCATATTTCTCTCTCTCCGCCTTCTTCCATTCTTTACCAGGATCCTTCATCAGCGTTTCATAACTTCCTATTGAAACGCCCTTACTCGTTCTATAATTTTCCAAAAAGTCTAGCCCCTCTTTTGTTTGTAGATTTTTTTCAAATTCCTCCTTTGTAAGATCCTCGGGAAGAGTTTTTGGCGGAATCCATTTGAATAATTTGTGGAACAAATCACCATCGTCGTCCTTAAAGCCCTTCAAGCCCTTCCACTTCTCAAAGTCCTCATCTTCAAGTTTTGATTTTTCTGCCATATTCAATGCGATGGGTATTATCTGGGAAACCGTGTATCCAATGACAAGTATGTTGATTGTGTTTAGGATCTTTGCAAATGTTTCGAGAGTTTCGTCAGCATTAGAGTCAGTTATGTCCACCCATTGAGTGTATAAATTAATTGAAGTAACTAATCCAATTGCAAAAAAAGCCAGCATTGCAGAACGTGTAAATCTTGCTACATGGGGACGTGTATAACTGAACGTTCTGCCGCGCATCCATATAC
>LUMW01001365.1_pt1 | contig 10171 bp, 10 predicted proteins | sample 729761 | NCBI WGS metagenome assembly LUMW01 (sample SAMN03860302, study PRJNA289734) | marine metagenome | biome: seawater column; feature: ocean; material: water; isolation source: Red Sea water column Station 192 - depth 500m | place: Saudi Arabia: Red Sea | collected 2011-10-15 | depth 500 m
GACTGGAGATCCAGCGATAGACGCCTTACTCGCAACGGTGTCGGATGTCCTGGCTGAGCGGTCGGCACGGGCTGAACGGGCTTGGGTGGGTGGTCGGGCCCAGGTGGCGGCGGCCTTTGGTGAGGTTGAGAGAGTCCGCGAGGTATTGGATATCCTGGAACGCCAGTTCGTGGTGGTCAGCCTGGTCCGCGACGTCATTGACCGGGGCCTGAGCGTGGCCATCGGAACAGAGACCGGACTGGAGCCGCTAGCGGACTGCTCTGTGGTCGTGGCGCCGTACGAGATTGAGGGCCAGACAGCTGGTTCGATCGGGGTGCTTGGACCGACCCACATGGACTACACACAGGCTCTGGCCACAGTGGCCGTAGTAGGACGGCGTCTCGGCGATCGTCTTACCGAGGGCTGATGTTTCCTAAAGCCCCTGAACTTGGTGCTCTTCGTGGCACTACCGAGGGCTGATTGATGGCACGGGACCACTACGAAGTCCTGGGGGTGCCCCGAGATGCCAGTCCTGAGGAGGTAAAGCGGGCCTACAGAAGCCTTGCCCGCAAACACCATCCCGACGCCAATCAGGGGAACGGGGGGGCAGAGGCTGAGTTCAAGTTAGTAGCCGCCGCCTACGAGGTGCTCTCTGACCCAGACCGCCGCCGAAACTACGACCGATTTGGCCACGACGGGCCATCGACCGGCATGGCCGGCGATCCCTTCGGAGGTATCGGCGACATCTTTGAGTCCTTCTTTGGTGGTGGTTTCGGCGGGGCCAGAGGACGCCGATCGGGTCCGACGTCCGGCGAAGACCTCCAGACGACGATCGAGGTTGAGCTAGAGGATGCTGTATTCGGCTCTGAAGAGGAGATCACCGTCCGGACAGCGGTGGCTTGCACAGGCTGTGAGGCCACCGGCTCGACACCTGGTACCTCCGCGGAGCGATGCGGAGAGTGCTCGGGTACCGGCCATGTCCAGCGGGTCCGACAGTCACTACTGGGCCAGATGGTGACTACCACGTCGTGTCCGGCCTGTGGAGGTCGAGGGGAGATCGTCGCGGACCCTTGTGGAGCGTGCCGGGGCGAGGGTCGCCGGGTAGAGGAGCGGTCGTTCACCGTCAACGTTCGAGCCGGAGTCGATGAGGGTACGACGCTTCGACTCAGCGGTCGAGGGGCGGTGGGGCCGCGTGGTGGCCCAGCCGGCGACCTTTACGTGCACGTAAAGATCCGCCCCCACGCGAAATTCGAGCGCCACGGCAGCGACCTCGTACATAGGTTGCACCTGCCGATGACCCAGGCGGCTCTCGGAGTGGTACTGGACTACAAGACGTTGGATGGGACCGAGATACTCCGGATTCCCGCCGGGACTCAGGGCGGCGAACTTTTCCGTTTCCGAGACCATGGCGTGCCCCACCTTCAGGGACGGGGCCGCGGCGATCTCGTGGTTGAGGTTGTGGTGGACACCCCCACCGACCTGACCGCCGAGGACTGGGCGCGGCTCGTCGACGACTGGGTGCGCGGCTGCCTCGCCCGCAGCGACGTCGACGCCGACCGCAGCGTGCTCGAGGACCTGCGCCGGGCCATGCCCGGCATCGGGTTCCGCGTCACGCGGCGTGGGGTCAGCGGGGCGGGGTCCTCGGTCGACCGCGTGCTCTCGCGCAGCGCCGGCAAGATGCGGGCGGCCGCCGCGGTGCTGCAGGCCGAGCGGGACGCGCTGGGCGAGCGGCTGCGCGCGGTCGTCGTCTGCGACCACGAGCGAGCCTCACCCACGTCGTCACTCGTGCTCCGCGACGCCCCCGCCGAGCACGGGTCGGCGCTGGAGGTCATGGACGCCCTCCTCGGCGGCGGCTTCGAGCCGGTGCTGCTCACCGGACGCACCGTCGCGGCCGGGGACGCCACGGCGCGGCGTCTCGTCGAGGTGCTGGGCCGGATCGCCCCGGACCTCGAGCTGCGCACCGAGCCGCTCGAGGGCGCCGAGGACCGGCTCCACCGTCTCGTCGGCCCATGGACCAGCCGACGGTGGACGCCGCTGGTCACGCGGGCCTTCCAGGACGGCCACTGCGACGTGCTCGTCGGCACCCGCGCCCTGCTCGGCGAGGGCTGGGACGCGCCGCGGGTCTCGACGCTGGTCGACCTGTCCACCGCGTCGACGACGTCGGCCGTGACCCAGACGCGCGGTCGGGCGCTGCGCACCGACCCGACCTGGCCCGACAAGGTCGCCACGACGTGGAGCGTCGTCTGCGTCGCCCCAGAGCACCCGGGCGGCGACTCCGACTGGCGCCGCTTCGTGCGCAAGCACGACGGCTACTTCGGCGTCGACGACGACGGTCAGGTCGTCTCCGGCGTCGCGCACGTGGACGCCCGCTTCTCGCCCTTCGTCCCGCCCGATCCCGACCTGTTCGACGTCGTCGCGCTCGACATGACGCAACGCGCTGGGGAGCGCGACGTCGTGCGGGCCCGCTGGCGCGTCGGCGAGCCGTACCGCGACGAGGTCCGGCGAGCGATCCGCGTGCGCCCGGACGACGTCGGGCGGAGCGACGGCGCGGAACCCGCGACGATGCCCGCACCCGAGCCACCATGGGCGCGGATCGGCGAGGACGGTGTCGTGTCCACCGGCCGTTCCGCACGGCTGGAGCCGTGGGACGCCGCGCGCGAGGCCGCCCGCGACCCGGGCCTCGCGGCCCACGCGTGGGTCGTGGCCGACGCCATGTCCCAGGGCGGTCTCGGCGGCCCCGGGGCGGTGGGGGTGCGTGCGGTGGTCGACGCGACCGGCACGTATCGGTTCGAGCTGGACGCCGATGCGGCCACGGCGTCGACCTTCGTCGACCTCCTGGAGGAGCTGCTGGGGCCCCTCGTCGCGCCTCGGTGGCTGGTCGCGCGTCACCAGGCGCCGCCGCCTACCGCAGGCACGGGCTGGCGCGTGCTGCTCGGCCGTGCTCGACCTGTGGCGCGCACCTGGTACGCCGTGCCGACGGAGCTGGCGCGCAACGTCGCACGGCGCCGTGCGTTCGAGCACGCCTGGGCGCGGTGGTTCGGCCCGGCGACGGTCGTCGCGTCGACGTCGGCCGCGGGGGAGGCGGCGCTGACGTCGGCCTACGGCACCACCCCGCTCGACGTCGTGACGCTGCTGCGCTCCAGCTGGTCCTGAACGCGCGTCCGCAGGTCGGAGGTCCGCGGGCGAGCCGGACGCTGCGTCCTAGACTGGCGACATGCCTCCCGTCAACCAGGGTCTCTTCACGCTCGAGTTCCCGCAGTCGCTCGGCGTCTACGACGACTACGCCACGGCGCAGAAGGTCGTCGACCACCTGTCCGACCAGGAGTTCCCCGTCCAGAACCTCCTCGTCGTCGGCACCGACCTCAAGCAGGTCGAGCGTGTCACCGGGCGACTCACCACCAGCCGCGTGGCCGGCGCCGGTGCCGCCTCGGGCGCATGGCTCGGCGTGTTCGTCGGCCTGCTGCTGAGCCTCTTCAGCAGCGAGAGCACCCTGCTGCAGAGCGTCGTCGGCGGGCTCGGCATCGGCATCGTGTTCGGCGTGGTCTGGGCTCTGCTCGGCTACGCCGCCACCCGCGGCCGTCGCGACTTCAGCTCCGTCAGCAGCGTCGTGGCCACGAAGTACGAGGTGCTGGTCGAGCACAAGCACCGCGCGCGGGCGCAGGAGCTCATCGCCGATCTGCCCGAGGCGCGCCAGAACCCCTTCGCCTGACCGTCCCGCGGCCCCGCGCCGTGCCCCTCCGCCCCGCCGACGGCGGTGGGGCGCCACCCAGGAGAGCCATGACCAAGACCAACCCCGGCAACTTCTTCGAGGACTTCCACGTCGGGCAGGTGATCGAGCACGCGACGCCCCGCACGATCACCGACGGTGACCGCGCGCTGTACGGCGCCATCTACCCGACCCGGTTCGCGATCCCGTCGTCGGCGGAGTTCGCGGCCTCCGTGGGTCTCCCCGAGCACCCCGTCGAGGACCTGGTGGCGTTCCACGTCGCGTTCGGCAAGACCGTGCCCGACGTCTCGCTCAACGCCGTCGCGAACCTCGGCTACGCCGAGTGCCGATTCCACCGTCCGGTGCTCACCGGCGACACGCTGCGCACGAGCTCGGAGGTCATCGGCCTCAAGCAGAACTCCAACGGCCGCACGGGCGTCGTCTACGTCCGCTCGACCGCCACCAACCAGCGGGGCGAGGTCGCGCTCGACTGGGTGCGCTGGGTCATGGTGCACAAACGTGACGCCGACGCACCCGCCCCGGAGACCGTGGTGCCCGAGGTGGCCGACGTCGTCGCGCCCGACGACCTCGTGCTGCCCGCCGGCCTGGACTTCTCGGCCTACGACACCACCGCGGCCGGCGAGCCGCACCGCTTCGACGACTACACGGTCGGCGAGACCATCGACCACGTCGACGGCGTCACGCTCAGCGAGTCCGAGCACATGATGGCCACCCGGCTGTGGCAGAACACGGCCAAGGTGCACTTCAACACCGAGGCCCGCCCCGACGGTCGACGACTCGTGTACGGCGGCCACGTGATCTCGCTGGCCCGTGCCCTGTCCTTCAACGGGCTGGCGAACGCGCAGCTCGTCGCCGCGATCAACGCCGGCTCGCACGTGGCGCCCGCGTTCGCCGGCGACACCGTGTACGCCTGGTCGGAGGTGCTCGACAAGGCCGCCCCGGCAGCCTGGAAGGGCACCGGGGTGGGGGCCCTGCGGCTGCGGCTCGTCGCCACCAAGGGACGCGACGAGACGACGACGCTGCGCGGTGACGACGGGAAGTACGCCGAGGGCGTGCTGCTCGACCTCGACCTCTGGGCCCTGGTGCCGCGCTGATGGGTGCCACCCTGGTCCTGGTGCGGCACGGGCAGACCGAGTGGAGCCTGGCGGGTCGGCACACGGGCCGCACCGACATCGAGCTGACCGCGGCGGGCGAGGCGACGGCGAAGGCCCTCGCTCCCGCGCTGGCGGACGTCGACTTCGACCTCGTGCTCACCAGTCCCCGGCTCCGCGCGCGACGCACGGCCGCGCTGGCCGGCTTCACGGAGGCGACGGTCGAGGACGACCTCGCCGAGTGGGACTACGGCGACTACGAGGGACTCACGACGCCGCAGATCCGCGAGTCGGTGCCGGGCTGGACCATCTGGGACCACCCGGTGCCAGGTGGCGAGACCCCCGACGAGGTGGGGGCCCGGCTCGACCGGGTGGTCGAGCGCGTGCGCGCGACGGGCGGCCGGGTGCTCGTCTTCGCGCCCGTGCAGGACGGGCGCATCTTCGACCTCGACACCGCGACCTACTCCGTGCTGGGCGACGACCGCGGCCAGCCCGTGGTGCAGCGCTGGAACGTCGGCCCGACCCTCTAGCCTGACCTCGTGAGGATCGATCTCCACACCCACTCCAACCGCTCCGACGGGACCGACACGCCCGCCGAGCTGGTGGTCAACGCGGCGCTCGCCGGGCTCGACGTCGTGGCGCTGACCGACCACGACGCGACCACCGGCTGGGACGAGGCGCGTGCTGCGGGCGAGCGGGAGGGTGTCGTGGTGGTGCCGGGCATCGAGATCTCCACGACGTTCCACGGCGAGAGCGTGCACCTGCTGGGCTACGCCTTCGACCCGGCGCACCCGCCCCTGGTCGAGGAGCTGGAGCGGGTGCTGGGGGGCCGTGACCAGCGCCTGCCGCGCATCCTCGCCCGGCTGGCCGAGCACGGCATCGACATCACCGAGGAGGACGTCGCGCTGCAGTCGGGAGCCGCGGCGGCGTCGGGTCGTCCGCACATCGCCGACGCGATGGTCGCGAAGGGCTACATCGGTCACCGTGACGAGGCGTTCCAGGGCTGGCTGAACAGTCGCGGCCGCGCGTACGTCGAGCGCTACGCCGCTCCGCTGCTCGGCGCGGTGCGGCTGCTGAAGGACGCCGGCGGCCAGGCGGTGGTCGCCCACCCGTGGTCGCGTGGCAGCGACCGCGTGCTCACGGCCGACGCCTTCGAGGAGCTGGCGGCCCTCGGCCTCGACGGCATCGAGGTCGACCACGTCGACCACGACGACGTCGCCCGCCGCGGCCTGCGCGACGTCGCCCGCGCCCTCGACCTCGTCGTCACCGGCTCCAGCGACTACCACGGAACAGGCAAGTCGTCGGCCTTCCACCTCGGCGCCAACCTCACCGACCCGGGGGAGTACGAGCGCCTCCTCGGCTGACCCCTCGGCGGTGGATCCGCCACCTCCTGAGCGCTCGTGAGGTGGCAGAACCACCGCTGGGGAGGCTGAAGGCGGCAAGGGTTCTCCCTTCTCGTGGACCGTGCCGCGAGAAGGGAGAATCTCGTGTCTCCCCAACGCAAAGGGCACCCAGGATTCTTCGTTCACGCGGGCGAGGCCGAACGCTTCTGCCTTCACGACGGGATCCCGTAGCAAACGAAGCATCCTTGGCCCTGTGACGCGCGAACGCAGAATCCTGCGTCCACCCCAGCACCCATCCACAGCCCGAGACCCCAGACCAGCGCCGTCGCCAGTCGCCCGGTCGAGGCCCTCTCGGAGCGCAGGCCGGCGAGGAGCCGGGCCGACGTGCCGGCAGATCGACGAGAGCTCGACGAAGGCTCTTGAGCATCTGCTCAAACTCTGTCATGCTTCAACTGAGCGACCGCTCAAAAAAGGAGGCACGCATGGACACCCCGACGACCACCCGACCGCCCACCGGCACCGACGTGATCTGTCGCGTCTGGCTGGGAGGACTGTGCTGGGGCCCGGTGACGGCCGCGGGGGTGGTGCTCGGCTGGATGGTGTCCGGGGCCGTCCTCGACGGAGTCAGCGTCGCCGACCTCGACGAAGGGGTGGCGATGCTGCTGATCCTGATGGTCGTCGCCGTACCGATCGGGCTGCTCACCGGACTCGTGGCGGGCCTGCTCGCCGGCCTGCTGCTCGTCGCCGTCCGCCCGCTCGGCGACGTCGCGCCCTGGCTCGTCTGCGCCGTCACCCTGGTTGGACTGGCCCTTGCGTGCAGCGCCTTCACCGGACCCGGGAACGAGTTCACCTTCGTCCTCGCCGTCCCGGTCTGCCTGCTCTCCGCCTGGCCGGTGCTCCACACGCTCCGGAAGGCGCTGCGCCCCACGACGGCACGTCGATGACGTCGTCGACCACGCGGCTAGGCTCGGTGCGTGAGCGACGACCCCCGCACGCTGGCCACCCGGCGCCGACTCCTCGACGCCACGATGCAGACCATCCGCGAGCAGGGCATGGCGAAGCTGTCGGCCCGCACCATCGCCGCCACCGGCAGCGTGAACCAGGCGCTGGTCTTCTACCACTTCGGCACCGTCGACGGGCTCGTCGCCGAGGCCTGCCACGTGCTCACCAGCGAGCGGGTCGACCGGCACCGGCCCGCGCTCGACGCGGTCACCACCTGGGCCGGCCTCATCGACGTCGCCGAGCAGGTGCGTGCCGACGAGCGCGAGGAGGGCAACGTGGCCGTCCTCGGCCAGATCCTTGCCGCGTCCCACGGCAACCCCGACCTCGCGACCGCCGCGGGTCGGGCGATCGGGCTCTGGACCGGCGCGGTCCGCCCCACGCTCGAGCGGCTGCTCGCGACGTCACCCGTGGGCGAGCTGTTCGACGCCGACGTGCTCACCGACCTCGCCGCGTCGGCCTTCGTCGGCATCGAGCTCATGGAGCCCACCCGGACCGGGGAGGGCCGGCAGGCCGACGACCCGCTCGCCCGGCTGCGGCCCGTCGCCGAGCTGCTCGACGGCCTCGGACCCATCGCCCGCCGCGCCGTCCGCAGCGTGCTCCGCGGCACCCAGCGCACCTGACCCCCACCCCCCACTCCCGCCCACTTTTGGACTCTTGCGGGGCACTCCGGCGACCTCGAGTGCCCCGCAAGTGTCCAAAAGTCGGGGGATGGGGGCGGGTCAGCCGGTCTCGCCGAACTGCTCCACGCGGATCGCGTCGGACGGGAACGCCTGCTCGCGCAGCAGCCGCGTGGCGTAGCCGACGAACCCGACCGACCCGCACACGAACGCCGCCTCGACGTCGTCGAGCAGCGGCGCGACCTCGTCGGGGTAGGGCGGGGCGGCCACGCGCGCCCCGAGGTTCTCGCGCGTGAGCGCCACGAACGCGCCCGACGCCAGCAGCTCGTCGGCATAGGGGAGGCGGTCCAGCGACTTCGCCACCGCCACCACCCGCAACGCGTCAGGGTTCCCGGTGCCGATCGCGTGCCGCAGCATCGAGACCATCGGCACCACGCCCGACCCGCCGGCGAACGCCAGCGCGCGCTCGCGACCGTCCCAGGTGAACCAGCGGCCGATCGGCCCGCGCACCTCGAACGTGTCGCCCACCTGCACCTCGTCGTGCAGGAAGCCCGACACCTCGCCGTCGTCCATCCGCTCGACCATCAGCTCCACCAGCCGGTCTCCCGGGGCCGACGCCGTCGAGTACGACCGCTGCGCGGTGTAGCCGTCCTCCGCGCGCAGCCGCACGACGTAGTGCTGACCGGCGCGGTGCGGCGCCGGGTCCGGCAGCTCCAGACGCAGCCGCACGAAGCCCTCCGTCGGGTGGTCCTTCGCGCGCACCGTCGCCAGCTGCCAGCCCGTGCCACCGGGGTTCTCGACGACAGGGTCGGGCCCCGCGGGCTGACTGCTCACGGGTCCCCCTGGTAGCGCTGCTCGAGCCACGGGTCGCCACGGTCGTGGTAGCCGCCACGCTCCCAGAACCCGGGCTCGTCGTGGTCGAGGAGCTCCAGACGGGTCAGCCACTTCGCCGACTTCCAGAAGTACAGGTGCGGCACGAGCAGACGCACGGGGCCGCCGTGGTCGGCCGTCAGCGGCTCGCCGTCGGCCTCCCAGACCACCCAGGCGCGGTCGCTGCGCACGTCGTCGAGCGGCAGGTTGGTCGTGTACCCCGACGCGGTGTGCGCGACCACGTGCGTCGCGTCGGAGGCGACGCCGCAGACGTCGAGCAGCGTCTCGACGCTGACGCCGGTGAACGCGGTGTCGAACCGCGACCACGTCGTGACGCAGTGGATGTCGACGGTGCTCGTCGCGTGCGGCAGGGCGCGCAACGCCGACCAGTCCCAGGTCTGCGACTCGAGCACGGCGCCGTCGACCGTCAGCGTCCAGCGGTCGAGGTCGACCTGCGGGGTCGGCTCCGCGGAGAGCACGGGCCACTGCCGGCCCGCGTCGTACTGGCCGGGCGGGAGTCGGTCGGACTGCGCGGGCCGGCGACGGCCGACGAAGCCGCGCGTGACGGGTGCGTCGCTCATGAGAGGTCCTCCAGGAACGGGAGCCAGGCAGCGGCGAGACCCACCGGGTTCTCGACGGCGGGGGAGTGGTCGGCGCCGGGAACCACCTGCACGGTGGTCCCCAGTCGTGCCGCGAGGTCGTCCTGCACGGCGTGCGGCCACGCGTCGTCTCCGGCGCCTCGGCCCACCCACGCGGGGAGACCGGTGGCTGCGACCTCGGCGACGCGGTCGGGGGCGTCGAGCAGGTGCTGGGTGAACGCGCGCAGCCCCACCCTGGAGTTCGCCTCGAACCGGCGCAGCAGGAACGTCTCGATCTCGGGCGGGTGGGTGCCGAGGCTCGACGCCTTCAGCGCGCGGTACACGTCGCCGATCGGCTCCGGTCCGTCGAGCCGTGCGACGAGCTCGTCGAGGGGCCGCTCGGGGCTCGCGCCGAGCGCGGCGGGGCCGGTGCACAGCAGGCTCAGGCTCGCCCATCGTGCGGTGTGCTCGATCACCGCCGTCTGCGCCACGAGTCCACCGAAGGAGTGGCCCAGCAGGTGCACGCGCGTCGTGCCGAGGGCCTCGGCGAGGGCGGCTGCGTCGGCGGCGAGTGCACCCAACGAGAAGTCGTCAGCGTCGTCTGCGCTCGTCTCGTGCTGTCCGCGCTGGTCGTACGCGGTCACCGAGAACCCCGCGCCCGCGACGAGTGGGAGCAGCGGCGTGAAGTCCTCCTTGCTGCCCGTCCAGCCGGGCACCAGCAGCACGTGGGCCCGCGGGTGCTCGACCTGCGCGTGGTGCACGGCGAAGCGCCCGCGCGGGGTCTGCACGGTCGCGGCGACCACGCCGGGCGGGAGGTCGAGGGAGCGCGGCGTGCTCATCGTCCGCGCTTGGCGGCGCGGGCCACGAGCGACGTCGGGGCGTGCCGGGCCAGGGTCGCGAGCACCTTGTAGCGCAGGCTCGGGATCGACACCGTGCGGCCGCGCTCGAGGTCGGCGAGCGCGGC
>LUMW01000926.1_pt1 | contig 10122 bp, 7 predicted proteins | sample 729761 | NCBI WGS metagenome assembly LUMW01 (sample SAMN03860302, study PRJNA289734) | marine metagenome | biome: seawater column; feature: ocean; material: water; isolation source: Red Sea water column Station 192 - depth 500m | place: Saudi Arabia: Red Sea | collected 2011-10-15 | depth 500 m
CTACGACACCGTTAACAACAGCCGGAGGTGATTTAAGCTGCATGGCCATAACCTGGTTGGTGGGCTCGATAGATCTGATAAAAGGAACAACATCTACAATTCCCTCCTTACCGAATTTAGGGCAAGGAGTACCAGTTGCAGCATCCAAAGCAATTAACCTCTTATCGCTTGTTGCTAAAAATAAACTGTGCGCACAAACTTCATTGGCATCTGCATCTGGGTCTCTCCATTGCGCCAGACCTCGACAATTAAATCTTCCAGCAAATGGTCTTAAATCGATCTTTGGGTTGTAAAACCATCTTTGCTCCCCGGTTTCTGGATCGATGGCGATGACTTCATTGAACGGTGTGCATAAGACCAGATGGCCACCAACATCTTTGGGCAAGATGATTGGAGTAACCTGAAAGCCTACCAAATGCTTGAGAAACGATAGTTTTTCAGGAACACGATCTAAATGCCCTGTTTTAAAAGTCCATGCAACCTCCAGTTTATGGACATTGTCTTTGTTGATTTGGGTCAGAGCAGAATACCTACCGCCCCCTTCTTGACCACCATACTGCATCCAGTCACTTTCAGATGCATAAGAATTCAGAGGGGCTGCGGCAAGAAAAAATACACCAACAAGACAGGCTTTGATTCGCCTGATTATGTCTAGTCCACAGAAATTAAACACAGCGCTATTGGTTAATTGGCTCATTGATGAGAGCCCCTTGTCTTACATATATTGTTCTCGATACCAATCATTGATGTCATCGCCCGTAGTTAGTAAGACATCATCATGGCCGGCTATGTATTCAAATGCGCGTTTTAAATGCTTAAATTTGTTGGGTTGACCTACGTGAAAAGTATGCAAGCAAATGGGCATGCATCGAGCATTAGTGGCTCCCTCTTCATACAAAACATCGAATTGATCAACAATCATGTCACCAAATGCTTCTGAAGAGACTCCAAGGTTCAAAAAAGCAGGAATATCATTGAGCTCCACAGTGTAGGGCACTGCAATCAGATTGTTTTTTGGTGTATTAAATCTGAATGGGTGATCATCAGCCGTGTAGTCACATAGGTACTCGACTCCATTTTCCTCAAGGATTTTCGGAGTATTGTCCGTATGAGTCAAGAACGGACTCAACCAACCCTTGGTTTTTCTACCCAATGCTTCTTCCATGGTCTTGCATACCGTGCTGATGATAGATCTTTCTTTGTCTTCATCCAGTGGATTGTGTCCACCTTGGCCATCCGGAGCATTCCCAATGAAATTTGCTGGTGCATTGTTGATACCATGACCAATGAAAGCCCAGTCTCTTGCCATGCCTTCTTCAATGATTCTTGGATACTCCCTGATGATTTCTGAGTTCAGACACACTGTTCCTCTCATACCAACTTTGTCCATTAATTCCATCATTCTCCATAAACCCACTCTATTGCCGTAGTCTCGCCAACCATAGTTTAGTGGATCTGGAGAAAATCCTTGTGTTCCAGGAATCAAAGCTGTTCCAGGAATATCAGCAGGAAAATGTTCAATATTAATATATGGTAAGACTGCAACTCTTGCCCCATCTGGGAGTTTAAAAGGCTCCCTATCTATGATTGGTACATAATCGTAATGTTTGCATTGTGTTAAATCACTCATTCTATTTCCCCTTTTGTAAATTCAATTTTTTTCAAATAGTAAATAATCTAGAGACTGTTTAAATAGCCCATAGCTTGCTCTTTGCTAATTACATCACCGTATTTTGCGTTGATATCAAACAAATTTGCCTCATGTGGACCTTCGGCTCTGTCGCCAATGCACTCCCTCACGCAAATAGGTCGGAAACCATGTTGAACCGTATCAACAGCTGTAGCCCTGATGCAACCGGAAGTGGTACAACCAGTAATAATGAGGGTATCTACCCCCAGACCATTTAATGTTGCAACCAGAGAAGTTCCAAAAAAAGCACTGGCATACTGTTTCACAATGACCACTTCCCCTTCTTGGGGCTCAACCCCTTCACAAAATTCAGCGTATGGGTTGCCTAAAACCAAATCTTTTAAAACCGGTGCCTTTTTAATCCAAACACCTCCATCGTCTAAATTTGGTGCAGTATACAAGACTCTTGTATGAATAATGGGTACACCTTTTGATCTGGCAAGTGCAAGTATATCTGGCATCTGAGTAACGCATTCCACGACGCCTGGAGCATATAGGTCTGATCCTTCAGTAGTGTATCCTTGCAAAAGGTCTATAACGATAAGTGCTGATTTTTTACCAAAACCTAGACCCGTATCCCAAACTCCTGCGTAATTGTCTTCAGTTGATTGTTTTGACATGTACAGCCTTCAAGCCCCTATTAATTTAAAACAGAGGCGAACTGGTAATCATAATAAATAATTGTAGGTTTGACTAGAATTTGGAGACTGGATTGTTTGGATTATTGATTTGTATAGGCTGAATTAGCTGTTTTAAGGTAAGAGGCTATTTCATTCAATTCAGATTCAGACAACCAAGAAAATCCAGGCATAACACCACCACTAATACTGTTATCTGAATTTGGCATTCGACCAAGCTTCAGCATTTCAGTCAATTCTTCTAGGCTGGACTCTGAGACAAAATCAGAATTCTGTAAGCTGACACCTAGACTGGCAACTCCTTCTAAATTGTTCCCATGGCAAAAGACACAACGTTTCAGATAGTTTTCACGACCAAATTGAGATCTATCTTCAACCAATTTGGTGTCGATTGGACCTGCTGTTGTCTCTATTACAACGTCCAAACTCCTCGAGACCATGCCAAAAGCAGCAACTTCATTATGTTTTTCATTGGCCGTGTTTGTGGGAGTGTTGTAGACAAGATATCCGGGTGCTTTCATGCTGTAAACTCCCATACTAACAAGAGCAATACATGCTGAAGTGATTACTACCGACAGATGCCTGTTGAAAGTAAGTTTGATTTTAGGCAGAGAGTTAATGAAGGTAATGATTAAGATACTGGTGCACAACAAAACTCCAATGTGCAGAATAAAGACTAAGATTTCAGGGGACCATTGGCTTCCCTGATGATAAATGTCTGTTATGCTTAACGCCGATGTTTTCTCCATTGTATTGATGGATGAATATGCCCACTGGAGATCAAACCAGTTTTGTATTGCGGTAAATAAACTTGCTGTAATTGCAAACCCTAGAGCATAACCTGATTGCCTTAAGACCCCAAATAGACCGGACACCATTCCTGCTCTTTCAGGTGGCGCGCTTGCTAACATCAAATTATTGTTAGGCGAGAAAAATAGACCTGTACCAGCCCCAATAAGCAACATTGCAGGCAAAATCATCACAACTGTAGATTCAGCATTTAGCATCAGTAAAAGTGTGTAACCGATACCAGTGAACAAAGCACCCACCATGCACAACTTCTCAGCTCCAAATCGATCAGAAGCATTGCCTGCAATTGGGCTGATCAATAAAGTTGCCAAGGCTGCCAACCCCAGAGCCAAACCAGCGTCCCAAGCCTTCATTTCCAAACCACTTATCATGACAATAGGGAGGATAAACAAGTAAACAGGGAAGCTTGCGAAAACAGATGTAAACGCAATCGATGCTCTGGTGAAATTGTTACTCTTGGTAAATAAATCAAGATCTATTAATGGGTCATTGTGTTTTCGCTCTTGTTTTAAAAATAAAGCAAAAAAAACGAAGCCAGAAATAAATACAATCCATACCAAAGGATCCAGATGATTGTCCTCAACAGGTAGCTTGTTGCAACCAAACAAAATGCCAAATAAGGCCACAGTTAAATAAAGAGCACCCAGATAATCATAGGTTTTCTGCCGACTGGTAAATTGAAATGTGTGCTTAAAGCCAAGAGCAAAAAATGCAAGTGCTATGGCCAATATGGCAAACGGAATTCTGGACCAAAAAATTGCAGTCCAATCATATGCATCGATTAACCACCCTGCAAAAACAGGCCCCATCACAAAACCAACCGCATTTGCTGCCTGAAGAATGCCCAGTGCCCTGCCTCTTCTTTCAGCACCATACATTGCGGTGGCAATCGCAAAAGTCGTGGGTAAAAACAACGCCATGCCAAATCCTTGGATAAAACGAATAGTGATCAATGTGTTGGCATCGGGCGCCCATGAACAGGCAATCATTGCGAGACCGTATATCAAGGTCCCAAATTGGAAAAATCTTGCATGGCCTATGCCATCTGCCATCTTTGCTGCCAACAACATCGGACCACTTGCTGCGATTAAATAACCCAGAGCCACCCAAACAATCTCGCTGGTACTGGAATCGAGTTTATCGATCATATCGGGAATAGCGATAGGGGTAAAACTTGAGTCTAAACTGGCCATCACAGATGACAGGACCAATGAAGTCATTATTAAGAATATACGCCCTTTTGACAGCTCCACCGCAGGATCCTTTGTTTTCAGATTAGGTTATTGATCTAGTATATTTTGACGTCAGGGATATTGAAAAGTGATTTCCATTCCTTGGCAATAAGGATGTCCATCAACCTAGATTCCTTGCCTTCTTGTTTTCTCTCCATTTCATATTGCATTGTGATCAATGCCTCATCCACCTCTTCACCAAATAGACTTCGAAGGTATTCAGTTGGCACTCTTGGCTCATCGGAAAATTCACCGCTCTCGTCAAAAGTGGGAGGCAACATCGGTGGGACATAAAAAACATTGGGCTCTGTTCCGTATTCAGGGTGAAGTGGCAAAGCAACTTTCCATTGATATACCAGTTCATGAATGGGACCGTTTTCATCTTCCAGAAATCCTACAAATCTTAACCGACCTGGACATTGCCGCGCACATGCCGGAGCTACGCCTTCCTCGAGTCTAGGGAAGCAAAAAATACACTTCTGTGATTTTCCGGTTACATAATTGAAATATATTTTGTCGTAGGGGCATGCCTTGTTGCATTCGCGAATACCCTGGCATTTGTCCTGATCAATCAAAACCACGCCGTCTTCTTCGCGTTTGTAGATTGCTCTCACTGGACAGGCTTCCAAACAGGACGGCTTGGTACAATGATTACACATCCGAGGTAAATAAAAGTGGTAATTATTTGGGTAATCGCCCGAGCTAGTATCTTCATCCCAATTCGAACCTTTGCCCATCGGTCGTTCTTGTTGGAGTTGAACCTCGACACCCTTGAAATAGACTTCATCATGGTTTAATGGGATTTCATCGCCATGATCTTCCTTTGTAGTCATCACGCCATCGCGATTGAGACTGCCATTTGCATCAAATCCACCTCCGCCTTCTTCCCAGTACCGTGGGTATCCTGGTCCCGGTTTAGTTTCCACATTATTCCAAAGCATGTATTCTTGACCGGGCTCATCGGTCCACAGTGATTTACAAGCTGTGGTGCATGTTTGACAACCTATACACTTATTCAAATCAATGACCATTGAAACTTGTCCCATTCTCAAACCTCCATTTAAAAGCTATAAATCATCGATCGTACCTAACTGCCATTCGATATCGCTTTCAATAAACTTACTCAATTCTACAACAATTTTTGTATACAAATCATCTGGAGAAATTCTTTTTAGTGTGCTTTGAAAATTTGGGATCCAATTGCTCAAATGACGTGTGGAAAAATCAAGCTGTGCCAGCTGATAAGACAACCTGTCCTCAGAGAGATTGTGCTCCTGGAAACACAAAAAATACATGAATTCCAATTCGATGGACAAATGATCCATTTGCCATTGGTATTTTTCACCGAGTGTGTAGCCAAAGTAATCATAAAAACGTATCAAATCTTCTCGCAAACCGGCAGGTTGGAGTAAAAACAAGTCTTCTCTGATAGGAGCCGGCGGTCCATCATTGCCAACCTCAAACAGCCCACTGTATTCTTTTTTCAATTCAATCAGATCTCGATCGGTAAATTTATTCACAAGATCTGAGAGATCTAAGGAATATGGGAGACCGGTTGTGCTTGGGATGCCATTGAGCTTGCTCTTGGTGTCCAAATCATGGGGCGAACTCAACAGAAGAGAAAATAGTTCATATCCTTGGGAACGGGGTATAGCGGTTTTCTCAGGAGACCTTAAATCATCATTGCAGAATCTTTGGTCTCTCTTTTTTGAATTAGATTGATTATTCATGTCGATCTTTCGAAATCACAAGTGAAGTCTTTGTATGTTTGATTCGGGGCAAAAGCAAGGGGTTGATATCCCAAATGACCATAGTCACCAGCCATTGAAGTTGGCTTAATCAATCCAGCGGTTGGGATGACTTCACCAAAATTTTTCCCATGTTTAAACATTTTAGGGTCCCAGCCATGATACATAAACAACATACCAGGCTGAATTCCAGAGCTTACATGCGCCATTGCGAAGAATTCTCCAGCCGAATTAAAAACGCGGATCATATCATCATCTTTTACGCCACGTTCCTTAGCATCATCAGGGTTCACATAAATGTCTGGCTCACCTCTCTGCAGGCTTAATAAAAAAGCATCATCTCGCCAAGTACTGTGAATACCATGCCTGGCATGGCCCATCATCATCCTCAAAGGATAACCTTTGATTGAGAGCGGCTCTTTATATGTGGGCAATGTTTCCTCAAATTCAATAAACCACTCATGGTCAATGTAAAATTGCTGACGGCCAGTAAAGGTTTCATAGGGGTGTTTTTCAACAACACTTTTCACAATCTCAGTGTGATATGGGGATTCTTCATTATCCCAAGCTGTATTGTCCACACCGTTCACTCTGACTATGCCTTTCTCTGAAAGCTCCTCGAAAGTAATCTTTGGAATGCCGTGACTGGTGTTGATGATAAATTGGGCAACATCCTTGGAAGTTTGAACTCTGCCCTCCATGGTATATAGCTCTAGGGTTTTTTTGTAATCTCTCCTGACTGTTCTGCCATCCACAACATCTTTTATTGGAGCCACGCCTCGTTCAGTAGCTCGGCGACTAATCGCCTCAGCCAATCTTCTGTTGGCCTCCCAATCATCGACAGATTCACCTAATGGAGCGACTGCTTCATTTAGAACTTGCAAATACGGCACCCTGGATTGAAGCATCAAGTCGTTTCTTTCATAGTGGTGTGCAATGGGTAAAACATAATCAGAATGAAGTGATGTAACGCCCATATCAGGCGCCAAAGAAACGATAGTCTCCAATTCATCAAAGGCATGTTTTCTCCAAACGTTGCTTGATGCACGCCAATTTGCGCCATTGTTGCCTGCAAAGATTCCCATTTTCCAGCCGTGTTTGCTGTAATCTGGAAACCAATCTTCACTAACACTTTCTTGATAATACTGGTCGTAAGTATCTGCTAATTTCTTGCCGTAAATTTTCCGCGTTAATTCTTTCATGTTGCCGTGGTCATAGTCCCAGGTTGTCCCTGAAATCAGGCGAAAAGCTGGACCAATATCTGAAAATCCAAACTGGTTCATGCCTCTGGATATGGGTGCATTAGCCACTTGCAAACCTCCACCTTCTTTACCGGTGCTGCCCGTAAGCGCTAAAAGCAATAACATGGCTCTTTGCAACAGATCTCCATGCAACCATTTGCAAGAAGCATAGCCTGCATAAATCATGCTTGGGTTAGCACTTGCAAAGATTCTCGCGGTTTCCCGAATCACCTGAGCACTAACTCCGGTAATTTCTGTGGCTTTTTCAGGAGTGAAGTCTCTGCATTCTTCTTTTAACAGTTCAAATACTGTGGTTACTTCAATTTCACCATCGAGAGTTTTTACCTTCCATCTTCCCTCCAAAGCTGGCTCGATGTCTCCCAGATCAAGCGTACCGTGTTTTCTTCGGTCCCTACCAGTGGGTTTGTCGGCCCGACCTGTTCCAGGTGCTTGCACCATAGTATCGGTGGCCTCATCCCACATATAGTAAACATTGTCTGCAACTGCCAAAAGACCATAAAGTGAGAGATGCTCACTTCGTAAAAACTCTTTGCTGTCGGTTCTCACGAGCAAGGGTAAATCGCTTTGTTCCTTGATATAGGCCTCTTGATATAAATTTTCCTTAAGAATCACTTCCACCATTGCCATCGCCAAAGCACTGTCGGTTCCTGGCTTCGGGTTTAGCCAAAGACTTGCATGCATAGCAGTTGGTGTGAAATCTGGAGAAATGGCAATCACCTGAGTCCCGTTGTATCTTGCTTCCCAGAAAAAATGTGCATCTGGGATTCTCGTAGCAGCTGGATTACTCATCCATATCAAAACACATTTTGATTTATAAACAGAGGCAAATGTATCCCCAGTATAGACCTGACCGAGGGTCATGTATGAGCCTGTTGGGAGATCGCCAACACCGGAAAAAAATTCAGGAACGGTAACGCCTGTAATATTTGCAAACCTGAGAAGGGAGGCAAAAGATGCCATTTTGACTGACATTTGTGTTCCACTTCCGTAAGAAATGCACTCAGGATTGTATTCGGTTGCGAAGTCGAGAAATTTATCGGCAATCTCAGTTGTTGCCTGTTCCCAACTGATTCTTTGCCATTTACCTTCTCCGCGTTTACCTATTCTTTTTAAGGGATAGAGGATCCTCTGGTTGCCATACATATACTTGTGATGACGCATGCCTTTTTGACAACCTCTTGGACCAAAATCAGGAGCATCCCCTATTTGTTCGTACTCACCTTGTTGTTCTTCTCGCCAGACCACGCCATTCTTAACGAAAACGTTGAACGCACAAGTTCCAGCACAGTTGGTTCCATGGGTTCCGCGAACAACTTTATCCCAAGTCCATTTTTTTCTATAAAGATCTTCAAAGCCTCGGTAGGTGTCGTTTGCGAGGATTTTTGGGGTCACTGCATATTGCAATGCAAGGCCAATACCTGAGGCCGTTGTTCCTTGCAAGAAGTTGCGTCTGCTTAGCTTAGTCAATGTAGTTACTCATTGTGACCATAGTTTATCTCAAATTCCTTGTTTTGTTTAAAACTTATCGGAGCTACAAATGATCAAATAAAACTACTAGATTGCAATAATACTTTCTTTTTATCTCAAGTCCAGCTTGAACTAGGCAGTTCAGCAACTCCATTTGAACATCGGAGTGCAATGGATGGTTTTGCTGTAAGGTCTGTTGAGACCAATGGAGCCAATGAAGATAATCCAGTAAGAATTGAAGTGAGAGGATGTATTCTTGCTGGTGAATTGGCCCCAGCAATAGATCAAAAAGGATCCTGCTGTGAAATCATGACGGGATCGGTTATGCCAAGTGGTTTTGATGCCGTTATTCCTGTTGAACAAGTTGAGATTACCGATGAAGGTGGGAGAGCTTTTATTGTGATTAATCAATCCGTTCAAACAGGACGCAATGTACGATTCTCAGGCGAGGACTTTAAACCTGGTCAGGTGGTTGCTAAAAAAGGGCAGCTGCTAAATCCTCATATTTTGATGGCTATCAATGCAAATAAAATAGAATCAATCTCAGTTTATCGTCCTCCCAATATAAGCATCCTGACTACTGGAAGTGAACTTGAAACTGTTAACCAAGAGGAAAACAGTCCCACTATTCCAAATACCAATGGACCGTTTCTGCAATCTTCCATCAGGAGGATGGGGATACCTAGTAGTGGCATGGTCAGTGTTGGTGACTCATCACAGATGATCCTAGAGAAAATTCAAAATTTTATGGACCTTGAAAGCGATATTATCATTATCAGTGGAGGTGTTTCAGCAGGCAAAGCTGACTTTGTGCCTGGGGCATTGCAAACACTTGGCGCTGAAATACTTTTTCACAAAGTTTGGATCCGCCCGGGCAAACCGATCTTGATGGCTAAATTGCCCACAGGTCAATTTGTATTTGGCCTTCCAGGTAATCCTGTTTCAGTCGCAGTAGGATTTAGATTTTTTGTCAACCAAGCAATTAGAATTCTGCAAGGTCAAGTTCTGGAAGAGCCAATTTCTGCGATTAATAAAAACGAATTCAAAAAACCTGAGAAATTTTGTTTTTTTGCCAAAGCACAAACTGGATATACCCAATCGGGTAATTTGGAGACAGAGATTCTGTCTGGACAGGAATCATTCAAACTCAGCCCATTCTATCAGGCAAACTCATGGATGATTCTTCCTGAAGGCAAAGATGTGATAAAAGCAGGAGAAAAAATAGAGATCATGCCCCTGCAAGCAGGCGAAGCAATATAAATATCGGATAAATAG
>LUMW01000808.1_pt1 | contig 10093 bp, 10 predicted proteins | sample 729761 | NCBI WGS metagenome assembly LUMW01 (sample SAMN03860302, study PRJNA289734) | marine metagenome | biome: seawater column; feature: ocean; material: water; isolation source: Red Sea water column Station 192 - depth 500m | place: Saudi Arabia: Red Sea | collected 2011-10-15 | depth 500 m
CAGCAGACTGGATGAGAACATGATGAAGACCCGGCCTTCCTCAGGCTTAAAGCAGGCCGCGTTGAATTGTGGACTCGCATAGGCATAGAGCTCTAGCGGACTATCGATTCCAAGTCGTTCAACACAACGGTCGGCTTTTTGATGCACCCCGGCAGCCATGCCAGGACTGAGTCGAACTGATGTGGCCAGTAGATGGCGGCGGGTGGCGGACTGCTCGCCTTTTTCTGATTGGCGTTTTATCGACCGATTGAGGCGCTTGACTTCCTGACGGGCAAGCAGGGCCTTACTGAGTGTCAGATCGTTGCTGCAGCGTATTGCACTAGCCGTCATGATGGATCCTGTATTCTCTCTAAATGTGGGTCTTTAGCGTGTGAGTGTTGATTATCGCTCAGCATCATCACGCGCATCCTTAAAATGAAGCCTGCACATCGAAACGTAGCGTTCGTTACCACCGATTTGTATCTGCTCCCCGGCGTGTATTGGGTTGCCATCATTGTCCAGTCGCACGGTCATAATGGCTTTGCGGCCGCAGTGGCACACGGTCTTGATTTCTCTGAGTTCATCGGCGAGAGCCAGCAGCTGTTGGCTGCCGTCAAACAGCTCACCTCGAAAATCCGTGCGCAGGCCGTAAGTCAGCACCGGAATGTTGAGTCGGTCGACAACGTCAGTGAGTTGTTTGACCTGTTCGATGCTCAAGAACTGTGCTTCATCCACCAGGACACAGTCGAGACGACCTTGGTTCTCCCGATCAGAAATTATCTGCAGTAGATCGTCACCGCGGCCAAAGTTGACAGCTTCGGCCTCAAGACCGATTCGGGAGCGGATTCGACCGACTCCTTCGCGCTCATCGACCCGGGGTTTGAGCACTAGTGTCTCCATGCCGCGTTCGGCATAATTGTGGCTGGATTGCAGTAGAGTCGTGGTCTTGCCGGCATTCATAGCTGAAAAATAGAAATAAAGTTTAGCCACAAGTCAACACCCGAGATTATGTTTGCGTCACTTCTACAATGATACCGCACCCGGAAAGTTGATCAGCTATCGACAACCGCTTGACCGTTTAGTTCATCAGGCCGCCGCTGGCGACCAGCACCTCACCCGTGATGAAATCGGATTCGGGAATACACAGCAGATAAACCGCATTTGCGGCATCCTCGGGTCGGCCCAAGCGCCCGAGTGCGGTCATCCCCCTCGCTGATTCTCGTTGCGCTGCAGTAAGGCCAACCGGATGGTCGCGGTCCTTGATCGTAACGCGGTTGGGCTGATCTTCGAATGGCTCTATGAGGCGGGTATCGATATAACCGAAGGCGACACAGTTGACAGTGACATGATAACGACCCCATTCTCGGGCCAGTGTTTTCGTCATGCCAACGACAGCAGCCTTTGCGCTGGAATAGGCCACCTGTGTTGCCGCACCGTAGATGCCGGAAATCGAAGAAATATTGACAACCTTACGCAGCCTACCCGGTGGATCGGTACTCGCTTGCCGGCGAAAGTGGTGCCCGGCTTCGCGCAACAGTCGGAACGGGCCTGTCGCATGGACATCGAGCATGGCCTGCCACTGTTCGTCGGTGTGTTTGACTGCTGCTGAATTCCAGATGTAACCGGCGTTGTTGACGACGATATGAAGATCGCCGTAACGTTCGAGTGCGGTGGAGACGAGAGCCTCAGCTGTTGCTTGTTCGGTGATGTCGCCAGCTTGGCAATCACCTGTGCACCCTCATTTGCCAGTTTTTGTACAATGGACCGGCCAATCCCCTGCGCCGCGCCTGTAACGATAGCGACGCGTCCTACTAGTTTTAGTGATTGGGCCGTCATCACGAATAAAAATTACGGCTCGGAATTCCTGTGTCCTGGGTACTCTAGCCGATAAGGCTAAGACGTTGTGTGGTCATCGATGCGGGTTTGTCCGGATACGTCAAACGCTCACCGCATTTCACTCTAGCTTGCCAGTCCGCGTAAGCATCAGTGGGGGAAAATATGTGGGGCCGATGTGTGGTTGTGGTCTGTGATGCAACAGCCTGTTTGCGCGCATCGATTACCGCTGCGCTTACCATGCGGCGCGGGACCATGCAGACAAAAACAGTGGCTCGCAACAGATTGTCTACTGGGTCGATGGCCTGACCATCGGTACCCGGGCAGTTGCAGTGTGCAGTCCTGGAATCCCAACACAGCAGATCTCCGACTTCCAGATTAATTCGTAGGGGCTTGAAATTCCGGTGGTTAAGGACCGGATCTTGTGCAGGAATCTCGAAATAATGTTCGTCTTGAGGCAGGTTGGCGACGATGTCAGGATACCGCACGGAATAAGCGGCGAAGTGATTATGGGAGCCTGGAATCAGCAGATTCGCCCCGGAAGCCTGAGTCATCGGTAAAAGGTTTACCAATCCCTGGATGCAGTCAAATTCAGGATAGACCGCTGGGTTCTGGTCAACATGGAACCAAGTTCTTTGAGTCTTCCATGATAGATCGTGTCTCCAGGGGCGCATCACACAGGCACCATCGAAGGAAGTCAGTAAGTCTTCAGTCTGCCATAGTGTTGCAAAGGCGCCGATCACGTCGGGCTGTGTGCGGATGCCCCAGCAGAATTCGCTCTGGCCGATTCCCTGGTAGGCCAGAATCGGGGACGACCTTTTGATCAGAGGTCGCCCTGACCCAGTTCCAGAAGTGACCCAGGCTGTTACTGCATTGCTTGGGCGACACCACTGCCTTGAAGACAGCATAGCCCTGATCCCGCAGGTGTTCGCGTGCGGCAGGATCGCCCGGACTGAAATGCTGTGGCTTCTCTGCGCTGGTTGTTTCGCTATTCATCGGTTGTTCGATTGCTGGTGTTTAACAGCTACACCAGTTTTTGATCGGTTATTCGTACCCGGGTGGTGGCTGAAAGCCGCCGACCACATCTTCCATCAACTGTGCAAACTGGATTGCTGTGTTGTCTTCCAGGTAGGGGGCAATCAGCTGTAACCCGCAGGGCAGTCCGGCGCGGGTCAGTCCTGCCGGTACAACGGTAGATGGAAGATAAGCCACGCTGGGCAGGCCTGCCCAGAAGAGTTGGTCTACAACCAGCTCCTGTTGTCCGTTTATGTCGATGGTTCGATCGGGCCGTTCACCCAGGTGATCGTGTACGAAGGCGGCAGATGCTGCGACCGGACACAGCAGAAGATCATAGTCCTCAAAAAATGCCTGCCAGCGCAGGCGCATCTGTTCCCGCTCATCGTGCAGCGCCCACCAGTCGCGATGGCGTATCGTGATACCTCGATCAAGATAGGCTCGGTAGCGCGTGTCATCAGGATTTCGTGTCGCAGCGCTTTGACGGTGAAATTCAAATTCCTCATCGCTATAGCTGGCGCTGGTGGTCGCCCGAAGCAACAGCAGATAGACCTCCTGGTATCGACGCCAGTCAAACCCCGGATCGGCTGCATGGTCGATCTGTACACCGGCTTTTTCCAGGGCTGCGACCGTCTCCAGTAGCTGGTCAGTCAGTTCTTCATCCTGCGCGCAGACAGGACTTTTCATCAGAACCCCCACCTTGAATTCAGCAAGATTTTTTTTACGCGGCGGCGTGAGTTGAAACTGCCAGGCCTTTTCGAGTTCGCCCGTCGGCCCCGCCAGAATATCCAACGCCAGTTTCAGATCGCCGGCGGTTCGTGCCAAGGGGCCACCCACTAAAATGTCCACGTGGGCCGTGTCTCCGGGCAGCAGATGGCCTTGAAGCGGTACGATGCCCATGGTCGGCTTGTGGCCGTAAACACCGCAAAAGTGTGCCGGCCCCCGGATCGAGGCGCCGATGTCGCTGCCGATCTCCAGGCTCGCCATTCCGGTAGCCAGTGCAGCCGCCGCGCCGCCCGATGAGCCGCCGGGTGTACGCGTCAGATCCCAGGGATTGTTGGTAGTACCATAGATCTCATTAAATGACTGCCAGTCGGAAAGTTTGAGCGGAACATTGCTCTTGCCATAGATAATTGCCCCCGCGTCCAGCAGTCGCTGCACAGCGACCGCGTTAACTTCGGGATAATTGTCGATCATTTCAGGCATACCCCAGGTCGACGGTGAACCGACCCAGTCATAACTGTCTTTGATGGTCATGGGCACACCGTGTAAGGGACCGGTGGTTTTGGTCCGGGTTACGGCTTCGTCAGCGGCCTGTGCCTGTTCATAGGCATGATCGATTTGCGTGAATATCACAGCGTTGACTGCCGGGTTATGTTGCCGGTAGCGCTGTAGGTGTAGTTCGAGCAGTTCCACTGCACTGATTTCCTTACGCTTTACTTTTTGTGCAAGCTCGATCGCCGGAGTTATTGTTAGCTCGGTCATGGCTTTTGTTGGATGGTTGAAACTGATACCGTAGCAGTGTGGCTTTGGTTCTAAATATTATACTGGCCGATCAGGGTGTCATGAGCGACAGACCAGGAGCCGTTGCTCGTTCCCGTGCCATACAATTGTGCAACCAGCGACCGTCATTATTGACGAGGCGAGGTGACCATGGCCACAGATACAGGTAGTGGACGATTCATCACTGTTGATCCGCTGACCAGTGCATCTTTCGGTGGACGGGTCAGCCTTGCCGAGACGTCCAGCCTTGATTCAGCTGTGTGTGCTCTCGAATCTTCTCCTGCTTTACTGGTACAGGCTCTTTACGATGCGGGTGGTCTGCTCTACTTGTGCGGACTTAATGAGATTGCCACGGAACCTGGATTACTGACACGGTTGAGTCGGCTCTTTGGGCCAGAGGTTGAGGACTACAAACAAACCTTAACCGAGCGGAACAAGATTCATCCTGAATGTCCACAGATCCTTCAGATCACAAATATGCCGCCCAGTTGTCAGATGCCTCCTGTGCCTCCTGATCCACCACTGACACCATCAGGTGGGCTGCCGGTCAAATTTCCACACCGCCGTGGATGGCACACAGATCAGAGTTTTCGTCGCCCGCCGCCCGACATTTCCCTGTTTTATGCTGTGATTCCGTCGCCACCCGGCCAGGGGCAGACGCTTTATGCCGACGCAGCGGCTGCTTACGATGCCCTATCAGCTGATCTCAAAGCCACGGTTGAGGGACTGGAGGGTGTTCATGCAATACCCGGTATCGGACGAGCCGAATATGCTGTCAAAGCCGGTGAGACACCAAAATCTTTGCTACCGCACCAACGGCCACAACGCCAACCCGTGGTACGCACGCATCCAGTGACAGGCAGGCGATCACTTTATCTGTGTGAAGCAGGACAGATGGACTGGATCGATGGGCCTTTCGTCGGTATGGAACCGGGTCCTGAGGGTGACGGTGCAGAATTGCTTTATGATTTAATGATGCACATAACTCAGCCGAATTTCACCTATGTTCACGAATGGAGCCAAGGCGATCTTCTGATCTGGGACAACCGTAACTTGCTGCATTGTGCGACCTGGTACGATGCACAGAACCACCAGCGGCTGATGTGGCGCACGACAACACGTGGTAATCCTGGTGAGCTGTATTCAGGGGAAGGCCGCAGTTGGCTGCCCGAAGAGGATGCCCGGCCGATGACAGGTCTTGATAATGACTGATCAATCACAGGTTCCGGACAGAAGCGGTACGAAACGCACGGCCTCGGCGGTCTCACTGGAAATCAAGCCGTTTTGGTTTCGTAGTGTCGTCAATTGCTGATATCCAGGTGCACCGATCGGCGCAATCAGGCAGGTGTCGGGTTTAATAAGACCGAGGAGCGGTTGAGGCAGGTTGTCACTGGCCGCGGTGACAATGATCGCATCGAATGTCTCATGTCCTGGCCATCCCTCTGTTCCGTCACTGTGCTGCAGTGTGGCATTGTTAATGCACAGCAATGCCAGGTTTTTTTCGGCTCTCTGCGAAAGCGAGAGGATTCGCTCTACCGAGTAGACCTTATCGAATAGAAGGGACAGGATGGCCGTCTGATAGCCGCATCCAGTGCCGATTTCGAGAACTCGCCGGTTGTTCTTTGCGGCCGTCAGCACCATCTCGGTCATAAGAGCAACGACAAACGGCTGCGAAATCGTCTGGGCGTGACCGATTGGCAGGGCCGTATCCACGTAGGCATTGTCAAACTGTTCTGGATCCAAGAACAAGTGCCGCGGTACAGCCTCAAGGGCATCCAGCACAGCCGGATTGCGGATGCCTTTGCGCTTTAGTCTTTCGACCAACTTCATTCTGGCCCGACTGCTGCGGCGTGTCTCCAACTGTCTTGCGGTTCGCTGGTCAGAGTTTGGTGAGGATGGAAGCATCATCGGAAACGTCGACAGGGCGAGGTTGGTTGACTCTTCAACCTGTTCGATGTTCGTTGAAACCGCAAATTGATGATAGCGTCCATGGGTTCAGCCTCCGTCACCTAAATTTTACCGCAATCGACCCTATCTTCTGTGTCATGTGAGAAGGTTACGTCCGGTTCGCACAATGGTGATCTTCTGTGCATTATTCATTTGACTGAAGATGTCATAATACTGTTGCTGGTAACCTGACGTCAGGTTTAGCCGTTCCCGGTTTATCTATAAATTTTTGAAAACGACGGTGTAGCAGGCAAATGTCATTCATAGACAAGATCAACGAATATAAGGACAACATCGAGGCTCTTCAGGCAATCGACAGTATGGAGGTTTACCGTTGGATGATTTCGCTCGGGCAGAAATTGACCGATGACCCACTCAGTGTGAATGGACGTTTACCAAAGAACCAGGTGAGTTACTGTCAGTTCGAGCTGTACGTAGACTGGGAAGACGACAGGTTCAAGGCCTACAGTGACGCTCTGATAGCGGGCGGTTATGCCTACATGCTGCTTGATATCTTCAACTCTTCACCGCTTGATAAGGCCCGGCAGATCACCACCGATCACTTCCGCGCGATCAAAATGGATGAACTGCTCTCCATGAACCGCACCAATGGGTTCTACCAGATGATCGAGATGATGCAGGAGAGGTTACCGGCTGCTTGACAGTTAAAGCAGAAAAGCCCTGTCATAGGGCGTTGCATATAGATTTTTTTCTGGTGATGCTCGTGTAGAAGCTTCTGTGGAAAACGTTTTTATACAGGGACGATTACCCTGTAGAAAACGGTGTTGAACGATCTGCCGATGCTGCCTGAGAATAACGCACGGTCAGTTGGTGTGTCGTGTGCTGCGGTCCAGGTTCATTTGTACTGGCCAAGTGCCCAGCTGAATGAAACAACCCAATTCTGGAGTAGAAGGAGAACGATTATGGCTGAATATGTTTGCGATCAGTGTGGTATGGGTGTGACAGGAATGAAATGCGCGAAGTGTGGTGAAGAACTGGTACACGACCACATTACCACCGATGATGGGCAAAGCGTCGCTGTGACCAAGTGTCCGGATGGTTGTGGAATGATCAAATCGCCGATGTGCTGTGGAACAGACATGAGTTGCAGTGTGTAAATTCTGATCAGCCTTGACCTGAGGTCGGAACTTGATCGGGCCCAGCTGGGTTTGCCTGCCCGGAATATCTATGGATGATGCAGCCCAAGTCTAACGATAAGACTTGATAGTTGACCCAGAACAAGATTCGTCCTGGATTGTCCAGGTGAATTCTGTAGGGCTGACACGGTGACATCCATAGTCGCAGGAATATCTACTCGGTTGGCCCCTTCTACAGTTGTGTGAATTGTTACCCCGCCTGAAAGGCGGGGTTTTTTCGTTAAGATTGCTCGATAGACAGCTGTTTTTATTTTCTTTAGATCAGCTAATGGGGTTACGGCAGGTCGCGACTCCATCCGTTTCCACGTAGGACCTCGCCGGGATAACAGCCGGTCGACTCACCATCAAGCAATGTCGTTACGCCGTTCACCACGGTAGCGGTGATACCGTCTGCTTTCTGGACCAGCCGCCGTGATCCGCCAGGCAGGTCCGATTCAACGGTAGGCAATCGGGGCTTGATGGCTAGCTCATCAAAGACAACGATATCGGCGCGATAGCCAAGTCGCAGCAGGCCGCGGTCAGCGAGCTCAAATGCGGAAGCGTTGTCAAAGGTCACCATGCGCACAGCTTCCTCCAGCGTAAACATTTTCCGGTGTCGAACCCAGTAGCTCAACAAGTGGGTTTGCAGCGAGGATCCCATTTCCTGACAGACGTGAGCGCCAGAATCTGAAAACGTGGCCAGTGTTCGGGGATGGCGGAGCATGCCCAGGACATCTTCTGGCGTCTCATTAACCAGGGGTTGTACAAATAACTGGTCCTCATTCTCTATCATCAGATCAAGCATGACCTCCACGGGATGCTGGTCCCGCATCCTGGACAACTCATCGATCGTCGGGTCATCCCAATCCACGCCCTTGAGTGCATACAGGTTGGTGTAGTCAGGTTTCTTGGGGTCCGTGGTCGCTGCGCCACCTCCTTGGAAGGTGTCGTCCCTTGGTTTCATCCCGGCTTCATCAGCGACTAGGGCACGCCGGATCTCTGGGTCAGCGAAGCGCTGTTGCTGTTCCTGGATGGGGAGTTCACGCAGTTCACGCCAGACCGGCAGATTATCAAATGGCAGATACGACTTCACTGAAAACAGGGCGATGATCGGGCGAGTCGTCGTTTGACCAAATATACGCCCACCAGCATCGACGGTATCGTCCAGATACTGCATCTGGGATTGCCAGGGAAACGGATCCGCACCTTGTCGAGTCGAGAGGGTGCCAAACATGACTGGTCGACCACTGTCTACGGCGACCTTCTGCAGCCGGTTCAAGAATGTTTTGTGGGCCTCGCCGCTGGCCACATCAGGCCCGATCTGGAATATGCCGTGATTGTGTCGGGCCATCACATCAACCAGGTAGTCGATTTCGCTCCAGTCGGCAATACGGCTGGCGATGGGGGATCCGTCGGGTGTCACATGGGTCGACGCCCGTGATGTGCTCAGACCCAGCGCGCCGGCGCCCAGAGCTTCAGAGACTGAGTCGCCCATGTGTTTTAAATCGTCTTCGGTAGCAGTTTCGGTTAGGGCGCGGTTGCCCATGGTGTACATGCGTAGCGCAGAATGTCCGAGAAAAGCGCCGTAATTGATGGCTTTTGGCAGTTTTGCGACGTTATCCATGTATTGGGGAAAGGTCTCCCAGGTCCAGTTGATCCCGGCCATCATTGCTTCGGTGGGGATGTCTTCAACCGCTTCTAGGCAACGTGCCAGCCACTCCTGTTGCCCGGGCCGACAAGGCGCTAGTGCAAAGCCGCAATTGCCCATGACCACGCTGGTTACACCATGCCAGCATGAGCAACTGCCTAAAGGATCCCAGGCAACCTGGGCATCCATATGGGTGTGGCCGTCGATGAATCCTGGGGCGACCACCTTGCCTTCGGCATCAATAACCTCGTTCGCACTGCTGTGGATACGCCCCACTTCGACAATCTTACCGTTCTGAATTCCGATGTCTGCCCGGTATCGTGATCCACCAGATCCATCTACGATGGTTCCGTTCTTAATTGCCAGATCGAGTCCCATGAGTTTCCCCTGTTAGTTTCGTGTGAGTCGAGTCGTCCGATCGCAGGTTGCTGACTTGCTGAGCATAGGCGACGCTCAAGGTTGTTTCAACCCGGACCGGACAATTGTCAGCCTCTTCATCGACAGCCGGGGTGGGGGAAATTGCTTGTGTATTGCCGCAGTACTCTGTATAACGCTTAGTCCCCCCTGAGGTGTCGGGTGGACCAAGGAGAATGTTTCATTGTTAATTGAAAGTAGTCAGGAGTGTGTTGTGGAGAGAAGTCGTTTTGTGTCGGGTCGAAAGAAGAACAGTAAATTCATGGTCATTGGTCGCTTCACTAGTTTCCCCGTGACCTGGGGTGGAATTCGGGAGCGGTGGTATGAAATGTCTTCCACGCGCCGTGCTGTCGCCATGTCAGCCATGGCTGTGGTTGCATTCGTAGTCGTTTTTTGAACGCTAGGTTCTATTTATTGCCCTGAGCGATTCCGTCGCGGGCACATCGACAGCTTGGAATTTTGTGCAGGTAGAATCCGGGTTCTGCCAGGATACGGTTGTGTCCTTAACCCAATAGAGTATGTCTTATGGTGAGCCGAATTTGACCGGGTCCAGCAGGGCAGTGGGTTCGCCATTTTCGAGATACAGTCGCGGCAGCCAGCTGTTTAGGTGATTCATCAC
>LUMW01001730.1_pt1 | contig 10084 bp, 10 predicted proteins | sample 729761 | NCBI WGS metagenome assembly LUMW01 (sample SAMN03860302, study PRJNA289734) | marine metagenome | biome: seawater column; feature: ocean; material: water; isolation source: Red Sea water column Station 192 - depth 500m | place: Saudi Arabia: Red Sea | collected 2011-10-15 | depth 500 m
GTACTTTATTGCCCAAATAATTTTAAATAAAAAGGTGTAAATATGAAAAAAACAATTGCGCAAGACTTTTATAATGATCCTCGAATTGAAGAGGCAAAACAACTAATTGCTCAAACAGTACAAGAACATGCCTCAAAAATAACCCAAGTGAAACCTGCTGATGATGAACTAAAACAAAGTTATGAAAAAACCTTGGAAGATTTCTCTCAAAAAAGAGGGGGAAAACTTTATTATGATTATTTAGGCAGCGGTATTGGAAATGGGGCGCTAGTAGAATTAGCAGATGGAAGTGTTAAGTACGACTTTATCACTGGAATTGGTGTACATTACTTTGGTCATTCCCATCCAGAAGTTATCAAAGCGCAAGTTCATGGAGCAGTCTCAAACACTACAATGAGTGGAAATCTACAACAAAATATTGACTCTCCCAAACTTTTTAATCTTATACTAGAACAAGCTAATAAGTATGGAGCCGGATTTGATCACCTTTTTATGACTTCTTCAGGGGTCATGGCCGCAGAAAATTCATTAAAGATGGTCTTTCAAAAAAGAAGCCCTGCCTATAGAGTCTTAGCGTTTGAAAAATGTTTTATGGGTAGAACATTATCTGTCTCACAAATTACTGATAAAGCAGCATATAGAAAAGGATTACCCCATACTTTAAGTGTTGATTACTTGCCTTTTTATGATGCCAATGACCATCAAGGCTCAATTGATAGAGTTTTAAAAAGACTTAAAGAATATTTTCAACGCTATCCAGACCAATATGCAGCCATTTGTATGGAGCTCATTCAAGGCGAGGGAGGTTACTGGGTTGGTAATACTGAATTCTTTCAGGCCATCATTAAAGAGTGTAAAAAACATAATGTATCTGTGATTGTAGACGAAGTTCAAAGTTTTATGAGGACGAAAGAAATGTTTGCTTTTCAATACTTCGGTCTAGATCAAGATGTTGATCTTGTTAATATTGGCAAGAACTCTCAAGTTTGTGCCACAATTTATCGCAATGACCATAAACCTCAGCCTGGCTTAATTTCTCAAACCTTTACTAGCTCAGGCTCTGCAATTAGTGCTGCCTATTATATGATTAACGAAGTGGCGTCTAATGGTTTTTTGGGTGAAGAAGGAAAGATTGAAAAGCTTCATCAATATTTTGCTCAAAAACTCAATAGGCTACATGAAAAATATCCACAAATAATTGAAGGTCCATGGGGAGTCGGTGCCATGATTGGATTAACAATGTTTAAAGGAGACTTAGCAAAATCTAAAGAATTTACATTCAAACTTTTTAATAATGGAGTGATTGGTTTTATCGCAGGAACGGCCCCAACTCGAGTGAGATTTCTTATTCCAGCAGGAGTGGCCACGACAAAAGATATTGACCAGGTTTCTAAAATTATTGAAGATACAATTAAAGAGATGATTTAAATCTCATAAAACTATGCTTATCAATATTAGTCTTCTTATATCTGCTGCCCTAATTTGGGGAGCAGGTTTTATTGCAACAAAATGGACACTCAATGACTATGGCCCGTATTGGTCAAACTCGCTACGCTTTATTATTGCAGGCTTATTTATTTTACCTTACCTCTTCTATAAAATAAAAAAAGTAAATTTTCATTACTTTCTAGGGCCTTTAAGCTGTGCTTGTATCTTATACATTTCCATGCAAACACAAACGATTGGCTTAAAGTACACAACTGCTGCTAAAAGTGGCTTTATAACAACTCTTTATGCTTTCTTTATCCCCATTCTTTTAATGCTTTTTAAGGGCATTAAATACCAACTCAGCTTTTGGGGACTTTTAGCGATGAGCTTATTGGGAATTGCCATGCTCTGCCAGTTTGAATTATCAAGTTTTAATATTGGAGATTTATGGACTTGTATTTGCGCTTTATTTTTTGCTTTACATATTCTTATCACAGCTAAGATCACAAACAACTATCATCCTATTGTCCTCAATGGACTTCAATGTGTTTTTGTAGGCCTTCTGTCCATAATCCCCGCACTTTATATTGAAGGAGTTCCCTCATTTACACCTTTATTTCAATTTGATGAAATCTTTAAAAGCTCTACCATCAGTGGCTTTATCATTGTTAGTATTTTTTCATCCAATATCGCTTTTTCAGTGCAGGCCTATGCTCAAAAAACAATTCCTCCCCATATTGTAGGTCTTATTTTTTTACTAGAAAGCTTATTTGCAACAATATTTGGTTTTTTATTATTAAATGAACAACTCACTTCCATGACTATCTTAGGAGGAACTTTAATTTTAATTTCCCTAGGCTTGATTCCCAAATTTGGAAGAATTATTCAGACTCCTTAGACTTTTCTTCTAACAAGGTTGAATTCAGCAATTGCCTTATCTTCGCTTTTTGAATTTCTCCCGTTCCATTAATCAAACATCGATAGCAGTTTTCAATATTGGCCTGTTCACTTCCCTCTTTATGGGGAACAACTGTTAGTAAAAATAAAACAGGTTGTTTTACGACAAAAACAGTCCATAAAGGAATTTCAATATCAGAAACAATATACATCACGGACTCAGTAAAGCTTACGACTTTTACCTTTCGATATAAATACATCGTCGCAGCTGGATCATTTGATCTTAAAAAAACTTTTTTTCCTGCATCTGAAATATGGAGTTTATCATCAAGTTTTTGTGCCAAAGATTGAATATTATCTGTTTCGATCTCCTTAGAAAAGCTCATGAGGTATTTATACCCCAGTTTTTCTTTGACCTTGTCAGAAGTCTCTGGACTATTTGTCACAATGATAAAAGGATCATAATTTTCAATTTTATTTATCGAGGCAATAATTCCTTTTAATGTGTCAAAAGTATTAACCTCACTCACATGAAATAAAATAAGGTGAGGCATTGATCTTTTTATCTGTGAGTTATCAAAAAGAAGTTTAGTTTGAAAGTTTAAAGAATAGGGAAATTTATCTCCTTGATTTTTAAATTTTTCAAACAAAGTTAAAGTATTATCGATGATCATAATCTTAAGTTTCTTAGGATATGTTGCCCCCATACGAGTCTCAAGCCATTCATCAATACTCTCTTTTATTGGGGTATAATTCTTTTTTCTTTCTCTAATATCTGCCAGAATTTCCCTTTTTTCTATTTCACTAAGCGCTTCTAGTTTATCAGGGTTTTGCTTTAGCTCCTTATATAGCCTCCACCTTTCATTCGTAACAGTAAAAAAATCATCATCAATATAAATAAATTCTAAGTCATAGGCAAAGCGTCTATTATAATACATTCCCTGATCATAAAACTTCGACACATAAACCTTTTTAGAAGGCATAATATGCATCAAGGGATGTTGCGAAATATGAACAATAGAACCTTCTTTTAAATAAGAATTTGTTTCAACGTGAAAAAAATTATCTTCAATATACCCTACTCTCAAAGGCTGCATGATTTCAAAATCTTTAATCGGCTTTCCACTAACGTAAGCTGGCATCTCTGCCAAGTTCACATCTAATAATGAAATGGGATCATAAGTAACATCTTGCATTTCATCAGACTTGATATGTAAAATTCGAATTGTCGCATTTATGGCCTGTTCAAAATAGCTTTGATCTTGAGTGCTGCTAAAGAGTCCTACCAACGCAAGTAGTCTTGTTTCGTTATTTCGATTTAATAATTTAGTTAACTGCAAGCAACATTTGAATTCCTCAGAGAAATCAACATACACAATTTGTGCTTTTTTATGATAAACAGAAATAAAGGTTTCTTTTACAGAGAAATCATCTTCAATCGGCATTTTCTCAAAAAGAAACTCAAGGCTTTCGTAGTCTTTTAATAATCTTTTTTGAATCTTACTCCAATAACTATCATCATTTCCGATATAAAGAATTTTTATTTCCATGTAAGTATTGTATTAGATACTTTGACTAAATTGAACTACTTTATTTTTACCTAGATATTCATCAAAACAAGAAGCAATCACCCTTAAATATGGCCTTCCCCGCTCTGTTAGCTTTAAAAGATGACCATTTGCTTCAAGTAAACCAAGTTCAACAAACTCTTCTAAGCTTTGTCGAAGCTCCTCATAAGTAATTTTTTCCAAATCAATGAACTCATTACACATTAAATTTTGAATGGATTCTGCACGCATGCTATCTTCGTCGGATAACTTATGTCCCGTCACAAGGCTTAGCTCTTTTTTATCTAGGCTATCTTTCATTTCCGAGAATGACTTTGTATTTTGAACAAAGTAATTTTCACTCTCAGAGATACTCGAAACACCTAAGCCAATTAGTAAGGGAGTTTCTAACTCTGAATACCCCATAAAATTTCGCGTTAGTTTTCCGTTTTGCTTGGCCATATATAAAGGCGAGTCCTTTTTTACAATAAAAAAAATTTTTCTTGGATTCTGAATTTGGCAGATCATCTTGAGCAAAAATTCTTTGGGACTTTATTTTTTGAGGCAGATGAGCATAGCTATAATAAGCAATTTGATCAGGGTTTAAGACTAATACCTGTTCCAAAGTTTCCTGTATCGTTCTCATTGACTGCTTTGGGAGACCATAAATAAGATCAAACCCTAAGGTAGAAAATCCCATCTGCCTTATTTTTTTTACAAGTTTCTCTACGAGATCATAGGGCTGAACGCGATTAATAGTATTTTGAACTTCAACATCAAAGTCTTGTATCCCCAAAGAAACTTTATCAAATTTAAACTCTTTTAGAATTTGAAGTTGTTCACTACACGTCGTTCTTGGATCTAGCTCAATTGAGTTTTTTGCCTCGTTTAGCATAAATGGAGAAAAAAAAGCTAATAAATCTTTTAAAGCTTTCGGACTTAGAAAACTAGGAGTCCCGCCCCCGATATGAATCGTCTGAATTTTCAAACGGGGATTATTTTTAAGATAAATTTCCCATTCGGCCTTAATCAACTGTATATAATCATTAACAATAGATTTATTTTTAGTGATTTTTTTAAAGCATCCACAATAATAGCAAAGTTGCTCGCAAAAAGGGATATGAATATAAAGACTAGCAATATTGTTCTTTTGGATTGAACTCAACCAACTCTGACTAGAGATCTTTTTATTCCAATGAGGAACTGGTGGATAACTAGTATAGCGTGGAACTGGTCGGTCAAGTTTTCTTAATACTTTCAGCATGTTAGGGCATCCATAATCTTTATTAATTAAAAACTATCTTACAGTATAAAAACTTTTCACAATCTGACTCAAATCATGTATTTAGATAATCTAAAACGGCTATAATAGAAGAAAGGAATGTATTATGGGAAAAGCCAATAACCGTCTTGAGTGCGAATCCTGTCCATCAAAAGGCGAAGGGATTTTTTGTGAACTTGAAAGTGAAGCCTTACATGATGTTGATGACCACAAAGTCGTGAATACTTATAAAAAAGGACAAACTCTCTTTGTCCAAGGTAATCCACCTTACGGAATGTATTGTATAAGTAAAGGAAATGTTAAAGTGACTCAAGTAGGGGCCGACGGTAAAGAATCAATTGTAAGGATCGCAACATCTGGAGATGTTGTGGGACATAGAAGTATTTTTACTGACCAATATTATAATGCAACCGCCACTGCTATTGATGAATGCTCAGTATGCTTTATTGATAAAAAATATATCTTAAAACTTGTTTCTGACAAACCCTCAGTCGCTTGCCATCTTATTGCAAAACTAGGAAGAGATTTGGGTGCCGCGGAAAAAAGAGTCTCCTCTCTTTATCAAAAAAATGTACGTGAAAGACTTGCAGAATTACTACTGTTGCTTAAAGAATCTCATGGCATTCAAGATGGAGACCGCATAAAACTTAATATTAAGCTGACTAGAGAGGAAATGGCCTCTATCATAGGGACTGCTTCAGAGACACTCATTCGTTTTATGTCAGAGCTAAAGTCTGAAGGATTTATTGAACAAGAAGGAAAAACTATTTTTATTACAGATGAAGAAGGCTTAGTTGATTTTGCCAATATTGCTTATTAATAATTTATAATTTCCTGATTTAGCTTAGATTTTTTTTTCAAATAATTGGGTATATTATTTGTATGAAAAAGCTAGTTTTAGATACATTAAGTCCTGAACATATCAATGATTTACTAACTTTACTTAAGCCTCATTGTTATCAAACTCCAACAGAGCTCATTTATGAAGGCCATATTCCTAGAGCAGGATATCTTTTATTATCTGGAGAGGTTGAGTTCTATAAGAAAAAAAAGCTCATTAGTCGAATTGGAGCAAATCATCTTTTTGGTGTTTACGAGCTTATGACAAACACTTCTCTACCTTACACTGCTTATATTAAAGCAAATTCCAGAGTTCTAATTTTGGATAAGACAACAATCAAAGAACTTATTCTTAACAGAAAAACTTCTGAGCTGCCCCATGTTTTTGATCTTATTGCTGGTTAGTTGATTCAAAAATCTTATCAGCGGATTTGGCCACAAAACCTTGATAAAGTTCACCATTGCTTTGGGGATATCTCTTAGCAAATTCAAAATAACAGCTTGGAATAATCATTTTTCCATCCGAAAAATCAACTTCTATGGAATCAGCTTTAGTTGAAGATTGTTCTAAACAAACTTCTTTTCCTCCTTTAATTTCTCCTCCAGAAGTATTTAGCTCAAACCCATTTTCTTTTAAAAAATGATTTAAATCTTTTATCTCTTTAAACTTTTTTAATTTATTAATAAAAATGGTGAAATGATTAGGTCTAAAACCATGGGCTGCAACCCAAGCGCCATATTCACTTTCACTCAAAAGAGATTTATATTCAGCCAAAGAAAGCTCCCATGGCCTGCCCTGAACCATAAGTCGAGGATCAGCAAAACGATTAGACTCAACAGAACCAATTTTCTGTTTAATGAGATCTTGAAACCCCATCGAAAACTCTTCCAAGATCAATTCGCTTATAAAGACCTTAGGTAGGTTTTTATTATGATGTTCAAAATGTTTAGCAAACAATTTTTTTTCTTCAAAATGATATTCTCCCTTTTGCTCATAACCTGCCTTTATAAAAGGTTTTGCTATGTCATCGATACGTATAGGGCCTATATTAAAAGTTCGTAAAGCAATATGATCATTAATAATCTCTTCACCTTCTTGCTCCAATAAATTGACTATTTTTTGGGCCTGAGGGATAAGCTTAATATAGTCTTCCCACAACTCTTTAAACAAATGTTCAATTTTAAACATATTAGCTCCTTTTCCAACATCCTATCATACTATCCAAAACTAATTAATCTGAATTTTCTTAGGTTTTTTAAAGAAAAAATGTATTTAACAAGGTATAAAAAAGGCCTCTAAATTAACAGAAAGGAGATAAAATGCAATTTACCTTACGAGGAGATTATTTTAATGGCGAATTTAGTTCCAAAGATGGTTTAAGTGCTAAGGATATAAAGGATAGTGCTGAAAAAATCACCAAATTTTGTCCTGGGAATACTGAGCAAAAATTATGGGACGCAGCAATTAACTATAAGAATATTGATGCTGTTATAGAGTCTGCTGAAGATGGATTTAAGAAATGGCGCACAACATCTCTGGAACAACGAGTTGATTATTTAAAAAAATTTCAAACTGAAGTTGAACTCGTCAAAGAACATATTGCCATGGCGATAGCTTTAGAAACAGGAAAGCCCTTATGGGAAGCAAAAACCGAAGCCAATGCGATAAGTGCAAAAGTCAATGTCACAATTGCTGACTCACTCAAGCGTATAGAGAATAAAAAGATTGAAAATGTCCTCCCTCATATCGATGGTCATATTATTTACAAACCACTTGGCCCTTGCTTGGTGATAGGACCTTATAATTTTCCATGCCACCTCGCCAATGGACAAATTTTATCTGCCCTCTTAACTGGTAATTCAATTATTTTTAAACCGAGTGAAAAAACAATGTACTCCTCCCAGTTGCTTATTGAGTGTTTACATAAAGCTGGTTTTCCCAAAGGAGTTATTAACTTCATAAATGGTACTGCTCATACAACCCAAAAAATCTTAAAGCATCCTAGTTTAAAGGGGATATTTTTTACGGGATCTTACGCTGTCGGAAAAAAAATTCTTGAAGCTGTAGGAACAGATCTTACGAAATTAGTTGCTCTTGAGTTAGGTGGTAAAAATAGCACAATCATCCATCATGATACGCATATTGAACATGCTATTACAGAACTCTTAAGGGCGTGCTTTTTATCGACTGGCCAAAGATGTACTTCAACATCAACAATTATTATTCATAAGAAAATTGAACAAGAATTTATTGAGAAGTTTAAGCAAGCGACTCAAAAGATTAGAGTCGATCATCCTACAGAGTTTAAGCAAACACCTTTTATGGGTCCACTCATAGATGAGCATGCCTTAAATAAATATAATCAATCTCTTGAAATGGGAGAAAAAAATGGCGCTGAAGTCATCTTAGAAAACAAACAACTCAACTTAGCTATGCCTGGCCATTATATCTCTCCCTCTATCCATTATTTAGAGCACTTTGAAAAAACAAATCCCTTCACACAAGAAGAAATCTTTGGACCGAATTGTACTTTTACTTCCTATACTGAAATAGAAGAAGCAATTCAAAAAGTTAATATTACTGACTATGGTCTAGCCGATCGCTCAACAGTTGGGGCCAGCTCCCGCCTTCCTTTTGGAGGAGTCAAAAACTCTGGGAATCACCATCCCGCTGCTGTAAGTATGGTTGATCATACCGTTTCGATGATTTCAAGTTTAGAAACGCTGGATAATAACTCTAGAATTTCTGATGTCACAGGACTTAATCCGTAGAGAAAAACTGTATGTTGGTTTATTAACCGGCATACAGTTTTTTAATATTCTTGATTTTGTTATTCTCTTGCCTCTTGGTCCACTTTTTATGCGGACATTGCAAATAACTCCTGGCCAATTTTCAATGCTAGCGTCCTCTTATAGCCTTAGTGCTGGAATTATGGGACTTATATATAGTTTATTTGCAGATAGTTTTGACCGCAAAAAGTTTTTACTCATTTTACTTAGCGGTTTTATCATCACAACATTGGCCTGTGCTCTTGCAAAGAGCTTTCATTTTTTGCTAATAGCAAGAATACTTGCCGGAATTTTTGGTGGTATTATAACCCCCGTCGTCTATGCCATTGTTACAGACTTAATCCCCTTTAAAAGGCGCGGAAGAGCGATGGGGACGATTATGGCAACATTTTCAATAACAAGTATTTTTGGTATTCCCACAGGACTGGCAATCGCCAATGCATGGGGCTGGCGATATACTTTTTTTCTCATTAGTGCAGGAGCATTTTTTGCAAGTCTTTTGATCATAAAACTGCTTCCCTCAATTCCAGTGACTAAAACGATAAATACTGCAACAGAAAAACTTATAAAAACTTTTAAACTAGGACTTCAAAAACACTTTCAATTACCTTTTTTACTTATGATGACCTTTACTGCTTCTGGTTTTTTATTGTTCCCATTTTTAAGTCCCTACGCTGTTAAAAATATTGGTATAAGCGAGACTGAAATTAAGTACATCTATTTTATTGGTGGAATCTTTACCGTTTTTTCGAGTAAACTCACCGGTATTCTCACTGATCGTTATGGAAGTATGAAAATATTTTTTCCAGCACTGTTTATTTCACTACCTTTTATTTATCTCTACACTCACATTGAAAACATAAAACTAAGCTCACTTCTTATTATTTCAACTGGATTTATGGTCATGATAAACTTAAGATTTATTCCAGTGATGACTCTTTTAACCCAGTCCCCTTCAATTAATGAAAGAGGTGCTTTTATGGCCATTCTTTTGTCTCTTCGTTCATTTGCCTCTGCGCTAGCAACCGCATTTGCTGGATACCTCATTACAGAAAACCAAATGGGTAAACTGTCTAATTTTGATCTTATAGGAAACATCTCTATTTGCCTTTCTCTCATTGGACTTTTACTCTTTCTTCGTCTAAATAATAACCTTAAAAAGGAAAGAGGATAAGATGAAGGCAATCCAACTAAAAGACATGACTCTGAGATATGACCAACGTAAAACAGATGGTGTCACCCAAGTAAGTTTTGACGTGTATAAAGGAGAAGTCTTTTCACTTTTAGGTCCATCAGGCTC
>LUMW01001513.1_pt1 | contig 10076 bp, 9 predicted proteins | sample 729761 | NCBI WGS metagenome assembly LUMW01 (sample SAMN03860302, study PRJNA289734) | marine metagenome | biome: seawater column; feature: ocean; material: water; isolation source: Red Sea water column Station 192 - depth 500m | place: Saudi Arabia: Red Sea | collected 2011-10-15 | depth 500 m
GGTAATAGGGAAGACCTTGACCTTATCGATATAGAGAAATTTATTTTTAACTTTTTTAAAAATGAGCCTGAGACTTTAAGAGATATTCGAAGTGCTATGTTTTTAAAACGAGTTTTTTTAGGTGGAGAGATATGGAGTTTAACTCATGAAGAGTTTGTTTATGGTCTTGATGTTTTTCCAATCTTGGCTCAAATTGCTTTTGATGTGGCCAAGGTCGATAGTTACGAATTTCAAAACGAACAGGAGACTTTGACTAAAATTTTTCTAAACGATATTGATATTCTTCGAAACACATTGTTTTTTAATGATGGTTCACAAGAAAGTGTATTTAATATTTATAATATTATTGATTTATTGAGTAATCTTGCACCAGATTTTTTACCTGTAGATATTTCTAAATATCCCAGAGAATTAATGCAGTTAAAAAATATTTTTTTGGGGAACTCCCATGAAGACTTTTTAGCACAAGAAGTTTATTTGGCTTTAGATCATGTTGATGAAGTCCTCTCAGAGGCTAATCTTTTCTATCGAGTTTATGATTTTTATCGCGATGAACTGGATAGCCCTGATCCCATTTCCCATGACTTTAGTGACTTTCCCGTAACAAACTCAAGGGAAAAAATATTCTTAGACCACTTTGCTCAAATCGTTCATAACTATAAATATATAAAAGGGAATGTTACTTCTCCTTATTATACTTTTGAGTATTATCGTAATGCTAATTCTTTCTTTCAAACAGCAAGTATCGAGTACGTGCTTAAAATTGCGATGAGCTATTATGGTAAAGAAAACCCTCAGGCCCGAGGGGGTTATGATATGACCCTAGATGAAACAGTCACCATGATTGATGACTTTAAATGGTTTCTTAAAGACCAGGGAATTATTAGTATTGGAAGAAAAGGAGGAGGGGAAGTTCAAGGGGTTGCCAATAATTTAGTTTTAATGTCTACACTTTTTCAATACCAATCAGATGGTTGTAGCTCAGCAACAGTATGTATGGAAATTCCAGAGTTGACTGAATTTTTAGTTGGACTCTTAACAGCAGTTGAGGTTAAAGACTTTTTTACGGATACAATGCTTGGCCTTTGTCAAGATAGTTTAGATCAGTATGATCGAATATCACCTGCATGTTTTAGAAGAAATTTTATTAAGGTCATTGAAACTAAAATACCAGGAGATGGGCGTTCTTTGGCAATATCTTCAGCAGTTAACTGCGGATATTCCTGAGGGCGATCCTATTACGGACTCCGAGGAGTTTATGGCCTTTATTACAGAAACAGAGTCCTTTACTCGCTCATGTATGTATTATGATCCGGAAAAGACGGAAGAGGTGTATCTAAAAGCTAATGATGCTTTTGCTGTTTTCGCAGGACTATTGAATGTTGAATCCACTCTTTTAAGATTTGATTTAGATCAGAATAATAATATTGATGCATATAATTCTAATGGGCAAAACGAAGTGCTTAATGCCTATTATTCAGTCTATAAAGGGGCTTTAATTGCGCTGGTGGAAGGTATTGTAAATAATAAAATTATTGCTCGTTTGTTGGCCAAACCGATTTTTCAATATTTGGTGAAATATAGTGAGGTTCCAAGTACATCAGACTTTAGCTCAATCTGGCGATTTGCAAAATTTATTTTAAAAAGAAATAAGGCAGCAGATATTTCACGCACAACTATAGCTACAATGTTAAGAACTATTAATGAGCAATCAGGTAGCTCAGACCAACCGTATAAATGTGAAGAGTGCTGGCGGGACCCTACAGTTGAATGTGAGCCAGAGGGAGAGCCATGGGATTAAGTAGTTTCTCTATTGATAATTAAATGAGCTGTTTAATTCATCACTTTTTTTAATGGCTGGAAGATCTTGATTGAGTTCTTCAAGAATAAGCTTAGGAACTTGGATAGCGCGATATTTTTTTCCATTTGAAAGTCTAATCCAATACCCATCAATAACTTCTCTTTTTGCAGTCGATAGTTTTATGGGCTTTACAGAAACAATATGCTCTAAATTGATTAAGATATTTGTCTTTTCATCAATTTGCTGAGCTTCATTGCGAGTAATAATAGTAAACTTTTTTAAATTCATGGATAAATCTCCTACATATCTTATAGCAAAGTGTTTTCATTTGGTGTTTATTGAAGTTTGAAATTGAAAATTTTATAGAGATATTAAGTATCTAATTAGTTGTTTTTTTGATGCTTGCTTCGGATTTTGCTTTATGCTAAATTGAGATCATCCAAGTCAAACCTAAGTGAAATTAATAAAGATGAAACTTACAAACTTTATCAAAGATATTGGTTATGCTGAAAATACAGCACAAATTAGACGTAAAGTTCTAATCGAACAAATGCATCAAAAAATTTCAAAACAGCAAGATTGTTTTAATTGTAAGGGCCATTGTTGTACTTATTCCTATAATTCAATGAGAGTGACTCCACTAGAGGCTTTAGATGTCTATTTTTATTTATTAAATAATAATCTTATAAATCAAAGTTTAGTTGAAAAGCTTAAAAAGAATATTAAGGATTTTCGCTTAGATCGTGAGGTTTATATAAGTGGAGACAAAGAACTCAGAAGATATTATACATGTCCTTTCTATAAAAATGGAGTAAAAGGGTGCGGAATTGGCTTAGGTCATAAGCCTTATGGTTGTATTGCTTTTATGCCTTATGAGACTAATGTTTCTATTGCAGGAAAATGCTCAACTAACACGCAAGTATTAATAGAGCGTGAAATTTTAAATCCAGAAGATGACCTTATTAATCAAAACATCCGTAACTATTTTGGTTTGTATTGGACGAAAAAAGATTTGCCTTCTGCGCTAATGCACTTCGTAAGGACTTTCAATAAAAATCTAAATTTTAACATATGAAAAAAGTTAAAATTGACTATAATAAAATCGTACACCGAAGGTTTAAGAAAAGTGTTTATATATCAAGGAAGGAGTAAACAATGACAAAAGCGGTTCGTGTTCAAGCAAAAATGGGAACATTTAAAATTCCAACCAGGAAATTTGAAGTTCCATGTGATGTAAATGGAAACCCCCTAAGAGTTAGTGAATATTTTGGAGAGAATGTTTTTGATTTTTCTAAGTCAGAAATTCTTACAAAGCAAGATAAGGCTGATATTCAAGACGTCTTACTAAAAAAGAAAAAATTAACAAAAGAAATGGCCGATAAATTTGCCAATGCAGTTTTAAATTGGGCCACAAGTAAGGGAGCGACTCACTTTACTCATTGGTTTCAACCAATGACGGGAGCTACTGCAGAGAAACATGATGCTTTTTTATCAATTGAAAACGGCCAACCGATTGAAAAGCTATCTGCCTCTCAACTTACTCAAGGAGAGCCAGATGCTTCTTCTTTTCCTCATGGAGGTTCTCGTTCTACTTTCGAAGCGAGAGGTTATACTTCTTGGGATTTAACTTCTCCTATTTTTTTAAAGTCTCATGAGAATGGAAAAACACTAACGATACCTACAGCTTTTGTATCTTATTTGGGAGATGCTTTAGATATAAAAACTCCTTTATTAAGATCGATTACACAACTTTCTAATGCTGCTACGAAATTTTTAAACTTAACGAGTGGTAAGAGTAGAGAAGAAGATAAGTTCACTCATGTGGATGTAAGTTGTGGATGTGAACAAGAATATTTTTTGGTCGATAAAGCTCTTTTCTTCGAAAGACCTGACCTTGTGATGGGAGGGAGAACATTATTTGGTGCGGGAACTTCTAGAAATCAACAGTTGGAAGATCATTATTTTGGAACCGTACCAGAGAGGGTTATGGCCTTTATGCAAGAAGTAGAGGTTGAACTTTATCGTTTAGGTATTCCAGCAAAAACAAGACATAATGAGGTTGCACCAGGGCAGTTTGAAATAGCACCAATTTTTAATAGTGGAAATGTTGCTGTTGATCAAAATCAAATGGTTATGTCAGTCCTTCAATCAGTGGCCATTAAACATGAATTTGTTTGTTTGTTACATGAGAAGCCTTTTGCAGGGATTAATGGTTCAGGGAAGCATTTAAACTGGTCTATGGGATCATCTAAAGCGGGTAACCTTTTGGAGCCGACTGATAGCCCTCATACAAATTATCGTTTTCTGGCCACTGTTGCAATTATTTGTGAAGCCTTAAATAGACATGGTGGCTCTTTGAGAACAGCAATTGCTTCACATTCAAATGATCATCGTTTAGGGGCAAACGAAGCTCCACCAAGTATAATCTCAATTTTCCTAGGAGATACATTAACTAAAATTTTAGAAGCTTATGCTGCGGGTAAAAAATATACAGAGGAAGATGCAGGATTTTTAGATCTTGGTGCTGACCAATTGGCCAGACTTGTTAGGGATAATACTGACCGAAACAGAACATCACCTTTTGCTTTTACTGGAAATAAGTTTGAATTTAGAGCGGTCGGGTCTTCTCAAAATGTTGGGATTCCTATGACCATTTTAAATGGTGCAGTGACTGATGTCCTTAATGATATGAATGAGAGAATTGAAAAAGAGTTAGGTGAAGGTAAAGAAGTCAATGAAGTCTTAATTGACATAACTAGAGACCTTTATAATAACGCTAAAAAAGTTGTTTTTAATGGAGATGGATACTCTAAAGAATGGGAAGAAGAAGCTGAAAAAAGAGGGTTACCAAATTTAAGAACTTCTGCAGATGCTCTTAAACTTATTGCTGATTCTAAGAAAAATACTTTCTTAACAAAATTGGGTATATATTCTGAAAATGAACTGACAATGCGTTTTAATGTTAGAGTAGAAAGATATTGTAAGCACAGAATTATTGAGTTTAGAACGCTTGTCAATCTCATTCACAAAGATATCCTTCCTGCAACGATTGAATACAAAGGTGTTTTGGCCAACTCAATTGATGAACAGAAAGATGTTGGTATTGAAGCTAAAGTTGATACTATTTTACTTAAGCAAATCAATGATAAAACTACTTCATTATATGAAAAAACAGAAAAGCTGATGAAGGAAGTTGAAAAGTTAGGTGAAGAAATTCAAGATGCTGAAAAGATTGCAAATGAATTATTACCGCTCTCAGAAGAAATGGCTGAAGATATAGCCTTTTTAGAAGAAAATGTAGCCGAGGATCATTGGCCGCTTCCAACTTATTATGATTTATTATTCGTAAGATAATGAAATAATTTATAGTTCTAAAGGAAGGCTCTTTGTTATAAAGAAATTTATAGCAAAGACCTTTTTTATTAGCCGCGTCAAGGTAATTTTTACAAGGAACTCAAAGCTCATTTGTCATTCAATTAAAGAAAATCTAGAACATTCTTAATTTTTTTTCTAAGGGAGAAGTATTAATGAGAATGTTCAATCTTGTTTTAGTAATGTTATTAAGTGTGTTTCATGTCTATGCACAGGAAGTTGGAGTTGTTGAAATTGATGAACCAATTGCTAGTGATGGAGTTTATCTTATTTATGCCACTGATGGGCGAATTTATGAAATTGACCAGAGTAAAAGAAAGTTAATTGAGCTTTCATATCAGGCTTTGGAAAATCGAGTGGCGATTGATCTTAAAATCGAAAATGATACCACTACTGATGATATCCTAGGAAAAAGAAGCCAAATTAAGTCTGTTCAGTTAACAGATAAAATTCTTAGGGAAGAAATTCATCAAATAAAGTCGAATTTTGAATTACAAAAAAATAGAGAACAAAATACGGCCAGCTTAAAAAATGCGTATGTTACAAATGTAGAATCTGAAGCCGTTGCTAAAAACCTTTTTTTAACTATGAGAACTGACACTAAATCTCGTTCACAATGTTTTAATCGCGCTCATGTTTGGGCCTGGGAATTAAATAAAAGATATATAAAGGGAAGAAAAATTCAAGTTGGTAAAATTTGGCTTTTTTTCACTAAGAAATATATTCGAAATTATAATTATAAATGGTGGTTTCATATTGCTCCTTATATTACGGTTAACCATGATCTAAGAGTTTTAGATAGAAGCTTTACGGATGGGCCTGATTATAGAGAACATCAAATGGCCGAAGATTGCTATGTAATAAAGTCGAGTGTTTTTTATTGGCAACCATGGCAAGTTAAGAATGTCGAACTTCAAGGTGAAGAAAGAACAGAGTGGCTGTATGGAGAGCTTAAAGCTGCTTATAGAAATGCCATCAGTTGGTTTGCCAGAGTTCCATAAAACTAAATATTTATAGCGATGAATAATAAAGAAAAGGGCAGTTTTTTGCCCTTTTCTTTATTTGTGACTATACTTAATTTGATGAAGTTTTTTTATTTATTGATCTATTTAAGTTTGAGTTTAATCATAACTTCCTGTGGAGAAGCAGCTGGTGATGGTGAAGGCAGTGATGGGGTTTCTGTTAGTTCTCATCGAATCTTTGTCAGTTCTAGTACTCATACTGGAAACTTGGGGGGAACTTCAGGAGCGGACTCAATTTGTAAAAATCTCGCCTCTCAAGCGGGGCTGGTGAGAACTTACTCTGCTATCATTAGTGATAATACGAACTCCGCTAAAAATGAGCGTTTGGTGTTTTCTGGGGCAATTTATACTGTCGATGCCTCTGGTCAGCAAAATCTGGTGGCAAACTCTGGCTCAGCACTTTGGAATACTGACTCGACTGACCTCCTTAATGAAATTAATTTGGACGAAAATGGTAATATTGTAAACGATAATGTTTGGAGTGGAACTGATAGTGATGGAGGCAGTTTGAATACGAATTGTTCAAGTTGGACTAGTAGTTTAGTTTCTGAATCTGGCTTTTCTGGCCAATCTTCCAGTGCCACATCTGAGTGGATAGAAGCAATTCCAAAAAACTGTAATGAAACTTTACGAATCTATTGCGTTAGCCAATAAAAAATTACACTTTTTTTAAAAAAAATCTTTTCTTTTTTATGAAATTGAGTTAAATAACTTCGCACTTAAAAGTTAGTTAAAAAGAAAAGTTTCAATATAATTGAGCTTAACTTAGAAAGCTTTGAACTGGGTTTGTAACTATCAAACCTGCCAGAATCAGTTTTATAGGTTATGACTCAAATAGTTTTGGTTAGGGGAAGTCAATAGACTTCCCTTTTTTTATGCTTCGTTTTAAGCTAGGCGCTTAGATTAATATTTGATTTTAAAGCTTCCCCCTAAGTGGGTGACTTTATGTTCAGAGTCTAAGACTCTTAATTGATATTGATTTTCAGATTTGGCCTGAATAAAGACTTCAATATCATTTTCTAGGTAAACGGGAGCTAAAAACTTAATATCTATTTCTGTCACATTGAAATTGTTTTCTTTTAAGATTTCATAAATCATAGCAAAAAGCCCAAAACCATGCATTATAGAACCTTTCAGACCCATAAGCTTGGCAATTTTTTGGCTTAAATGGATTGGATTTATGTCTCCAGATAAATAAGCATAACTTTGCGCATCTGCTTTTTGAATTTTTTTACGTGCTAGGAAAGTTAAGCTATCAGTATCAATTTTTGATGACTTTCTTTTTTTAGAAAGAATGGATTTAGTGTCTTTAAGAATAACGGCGTAAATTTCTGAGATAAGTGCATCATGGTGATCCTTTGTGGACGTGGTGATGCGTTGATTGATGCGATATTTACTAGGTAAGTCTTTCATATCGAATATTTCAATTTTTGTATTGAGGGGAGAGTTTAAGGGAATATCGTGATTAATAATCATTTTACATCCCTGGTTGAGAACTTTGTGTAAAGGTAAATTGAGCTTTTCTCCAAGTTTAAAGAGATTAGGGTAAGACCAAAGTGGAAAAAGATGAGGAGCAATCGTTTTATGATAACGTTGATGACATTGAAGCCACTGATGGTAAGCTAGGACTATTTTTTCTTTGGGGAGAATATTGTGATTTGAGCATTGTAGCTTACTAAGCTGAATGGCACCTTTAGATGGTCTTAGCCATTTGAAAAAAATTTGAAAAATAGTTTTTAACATTTCTTTTTGATGTCTTAACAATCGTATATTGGCCACGGCTTGCATAATCTCCTCGCTTTAATTTTTATCTAAAAGTTTTATCCTCTTGCGAGATAAATGTATTTAACTTCTGTTAATAGCAGCAAAAACAAAGTGTATATCATTATTTTGCCATCATTTTTCGCTACTCTTTATCGTGAAATCAGACACTTAGATAGGGAAGTAAGGCGAAACGCTTAAATGACCGATAATGGAGTGAGTAAAATGTATTTATAAGAGGTTTTCTATGCTCTCAACATCAGAGACTTATCAATTCACAGTAGGAAGTAGTTCGGGCTGTGACGTTAAAATTGATGATCATTCTATAAGTCGTGTTCATGTTAAAATATACTTCTCTGAGGAAAGTGTTTTAATAGAGGACCTTAATTCCTCTAAAGGAACCTTCGTATTACATAATGGAGAATTTAAACGCATTAAGAGTGCGAAAATTAAGCCAGAAACTCAAATTCGGTTAGGTCATTCCTTTGGCCCTATTGAAGTTAAAAAACTAATTGATGATTTTATTTTATTAAGAGAGAAAGACAAAAAAGATATTGCTAAGAGAGTAAAAAATATTGGATTACGCAGATGTTCAGAATGTGGAACAGTTCTCTCAAAGGCCAAAATTCACTGTGATTGTTGTGGAGCTATTCTTGATGAGTCAGCCTGATTATAAACTTATTTTTAAATATCTTGTGATGGGGAGCTTGGGAGTTATTATTCTCAATGTTTTTTTTAGTCTCTTACCAGATTTTTGGTCAAATATGTTTATTGGCAAAACGAATTTAAACCTGTCTTTAACATTTCAAGATATAATGTGGGTCTTTTTTTTATTAGGTATGATGCATATTTTTAGATTGAAAAAGGAGATTGAGCAATTAGAATCATATAAGAAAAATGATTATCTGCCTCAAGAGTTCGAAGTCATTATTGATGACCATGTTTTAACTCAGATTATTAAAAAATCAAAACTAGATTCAAATGATAAGATGGGAATACTTCCTTATATGATTCTCCAGATTGGGTTACAGTTTAGAACTAATCATTCTATTGCTTTAACCTCTGACTTTCTTTCAAAACAATTAGAGTTATTTTTGCATACTGTAGAGTTACGTTATAATAAACTTAAATATCTCATTTGGCTTATTCCTTCTCTCGGTTTTATGGGGACTGTTTATGGTATTGGTTTGGCCGTAAGCCGGCTAGGGGGAGGGAGCCTTGATGATCCTGAACTTTTAACAAATATGGCCTCAAGTCTTGGGATTGCTTTTAATCCGACATTATTGGCCCTTGTTTTATCGGTTATCTTACAGTTTTTTACCCAACATCTTGAAGCCAAAGAAGAGAATTTGATTAATGACTATGGAAAATACATTCTAGATAATCTTATCAATAAAATTATTGAGAGAGCATAATGTTGCGTTCAAAGAAGAATAGAGAAGTTAATATTTTTTCAGCCTCGGTTGTCGACTTATTTGCTTCTGGACTTGGAGTCTTTCTTATTGTGGCGATCATTGCTTTGGTGAATCAAAAAAAAGAAAATGAAGCCGCTGGAAATTTAAAGGTGGCCAAGCAAAAAAGTAATATGATGACGCTTGATTCTAATCAAGAAGTTAAGTTAAAAAATAATATAAGTCAGCTACAAAAAGAGATTGTTGAGCTTAAGACCCAAATGATGAGATTAAAAGAAAATCAAGGATCTTTTGAAGATGAAATAACCTATAAAATGAAAATAGAGTCTTTGAAAGTAGATCTTGCTAGAGCAAATGAAACTGCTAAAAATGAAAAAGAACAACTTGAACGTCAATTAGAGCAGCAGAAAATGAAAGTTTCTGAGTTAAATAAAAAAGTGGAGCAAATAAAAAATACCTTTGTGAACGATCAAAGTGAACAATTAAATCCAATTTATTTGGACTACAAAGTCGGAAGTCGTATTCGCCTCAAAAATGTTCATTTTTATCCAGGAACAGAGCGTCCTATAGAGCCTTATGCCAGTCGGGAAGTAGCAGACCTTGCAAAGTTTTTGATGAAAAATCCCAAGGTAACAATAGAGGTCTCTGGGCATATTTATGAAACGAAAAAAGCTATAGAGCAAGGAAAAGCCGATGATATATATAATT
>LUMW01000595.1_pt1 | contig 10071 bp, 19 predicted proteins | sample 729761 | NCBI WGS metagenome assembly LUMW01 (sample SAMN03860302, study PRJNA289734) | marine metagenome | biome: seawater column; feature: ocean; material: water; isolation source: Red Sea water column Station 192 - depth 500m | place: Saudi Arabia: Red Sea | collected 2011-10-15 | depth 500 m
GTATATGTTACAGGAATATATAAACAATTTAAATTTAAATATTGGTGAATCACATAGAGGAGATTGCCCTGTCTGTAATCATAGTAACACTTTTTCAGTAACAAATTCTGGTACACGTTTATTATATAATTGTTATCATTCTGATTGTAGCATATCTGGTTTTAATAACAATAAAATAACAAAAGAAATATTTAATAGTGTCATTAGTAACAGCAAAACTTTAGATACAATAACAGAATTTATAATACCAGAATATTTTGTATCTATAAATAAAAACAATAGAGCAAAACTGTATCTGCAAAATAACAATTGTTGGACAGCATATTTAAAAAATATGGATAACATTCTTTATGATGTTAAGGATGATAGAGTTGTATTTTTAGTTAGATATAATAACAAATTAGTAGATGCTGTGGGTAGAAGACTCGGAAAATATGGAACGAAATGGCATAGGTATAACAAAAGTAAATATCCATTTACAATAGGAGATAGTACTGTGTCAATAGTGTGTGAAGATTGTGCAAGTGCCTGTGCTGTAACAGATTGGTACAGGGGTGTTGCATTAATGGGAACACATTTAACAAATGAATCCTTGCGAATACTTTCTGATAGTGTACAAGTAATAGTGGCACTAGACAAAGATGCTACTCGTAAAGCTATTGATGTTGTAATGCGTATTAAAGCAAGAGTACCAACACGATTAGTAACTTTGGACAGGGATTTAAAAATGTTAACAAAAAATGAAATAAAGGAAATTGTAGAATATGCTAAATTCAGAACACAAACTAAAAGTCCTTTCCATAAGGGATAATTTATCTAGTCTTTTCAAGGACTTAGGTGATATTCTTGTAACAGAAGATAACAGAGATTTAGATGACATTATGCAAAGAATTGAACAAATGAAATTAGAAATTAATGATTTAATAGATGATTATAATATTGGAGAAGAAAATGAAAATTAAAGTTGATTGGAATGGAAAAGATGACAATAATGGTTTTATTTATGGTATTGAACATCAAGATGAAAATAAAAATGTCATTGACATTGAATGGTTTAAAACAGAGGAAGAAAGGAATAAAAGTTTTAAATGAAAATAATTTTATTATTATTTGTAATAACAATTTTAAATGGCTGTGCAATTTTAGCGATAAAAGAAACAGCACGAGTAACAGATATTATTGCGACAGATGCAAAAGATAAAGCAACAAATAATAAAAAGAACGATGAAGACAAAGATGAAAAACAAAATATTATTGATTGTATAAAAATGGTGGTGTACTGTGACTAATGAAAAATTAAAAGACGAATTAAAAAAAATAAAAGATAAAATTATAGAATTAAGAGGTAGTAATCTTAATCCTTGCTATGAAGAAAGTCCAATACAATGTACTTGTAATAACTTTGATACAATAATTGATTGCATTGATGAAGAACAAGAAAAGATATTAACATTTTATGATTGAAAAACAAATCATAGCATTGTGTCTGCGAAAAGAGTTTTGGGATAAAGCTAAAAACATTCTGTCAAAAGAAATGTTTCCAAAAGAATATTCAACAATTTTTGAAACTATTTCTTCCTCCCAACAAAAATATGACGTTGACTTGACAGTTGATGAACTATTAGCATTGCACAAAGACAGATACCCTGCAATGCCAGAATCCACTCGCAATAATATTGAAGAAGAAATAACAAGTTTAAAAAGCATTGCACCTACAAATATGGATATGGCTTTTGACTTATTATTTAACTTATGGCGAAGAGATAAAGCTAGGGAAATTGGTGATAAGGCATTGGCGATATGGACGGGACAGAATGATGACTTTGGCGTACTGCAAAGAATAATAGATACGGCAATGGAAGAAGACCCAGAGCAACACGAAACATTTACAATCATAAGAGATACACTAAAAGATTTAATCGCAAATGAAACAAAGACCTGTGATTTTAAATTTCCATTAAGACCTCTGTATGAAAAAGTAATGGGGTTGAACAGGGGTGACTTGGGAATAATATTCGCAAGACCAGAAGTTGGCAAAACATCATTCTGCTGTTACTTGGCTAGTGAATATGTAAAAGCAGGACATAAAGTTTTTTATTGGGCGAATGAAGAGAGAGCAACAAGATTAAAAATTCGCATTTTCTGTTCGCTGTTAAATATGTCTAAAGACAGTTTGTATGACAATGTTGAAAGTTGTATGACTAAATTGGATGATATGAATGTGGAAGAAAAGTTAACAGTTATAGATAGTGTAGGTACAAATATTAGTGAAGTAGAATCCTACTGTAATTTAAACAAGCCAGACATTATATTCATTGACCAATTGGATAAGATAAAAGTTAGAGGCCATTTTAACAGAAGCGATGAACGATTAAAGGAAGTGTATTACATGGCAAGGGAAATCGCAAAACGTAACAATTGTCTGGTATGGGCTGTATCTCAAGCGGGTGCTGATGCCGAAGGAAAAGAATATTTAACCTATGATATGTTGGATGGCTCTAAAACAGGCAAGGCAGGGGAAGGTGACATTATCATTGGTATTGGAAGAAGCACAGACCATGATGAGAATACGACAAGATTTTTAAACATATCAAAGAATAAAGTCAATGGCGTACACTCTGGATTGGCTTGTAAGATTAATGTTCAAACAGGTGTATTCAGTGAGGATTTTGATGAATAAAATTCAAGGTAAAACAATAAGGTCAGATGGGTATATTTTTGGTGGGTATTATTCTTCAAATGATAGAAGAAATGGAAAGGAAAAATGGTATTCACCTTTGTCATGGGATAAAAAACAGCTAAAACAAAAAGAAAGAAAAAAATATTTAAGAAATAAATTTGGCTCTATTATGAATAGATATAAAAAATTAAAAGGGTGTAATAATTGTGGATATAATGATAATCCTTATGCGTTACAATTTCATCACATAAATAAATTTAATAAAATAAATAGTGTTTCTTGTATATGGAGAACAAGTTATAATCAATGGAAAAAAATTAAAAATGAAATAAGAAAATGTATTGTATTATGTGCCAATTGTCATGCTGTAGAAACTTATAAAGAAAGAAATAAAACATGATAATGTGTTTAGACATAGAAACAACATTTAAAAAGGATGATTTATATTCCTATAATGGCAACAATCAGTTGGTTAGTGTAGGTTATAAAACACAAACAGGAAAAGAGGATTACATATGGTTTTATCACAAGGAAAGGAGTCCAACAGAAAATGGAAAAAGTATACTACAGAATTTATTATACAGTACTACTGTGCTTATCGGTCATAACATTAAGTTTGATTTGTCTTGGCTGTATAATTGTGGTTTTACCTATAACAATAGTGTGTATGACACTATGGTTGTTGAGTATATACTCGCTAGAGGGCTACATCGTGATTTGTCACTTGATGGAAGTTGTAAAAGAAGAAAAGTTAAACAAAAAAAGAAATATTTAGTGCAGGATTTTATGAAAAGAGGCATTAGCATGGAAGATATTCCTGCAAATTTAGTGGAAGAATATGGCAGAGGTGATGTAAGTTGTACCTATGAATTGGCACAGGAACAATGTAAATTATTAGAGGTGGAGTTAAATGAGTTTAGTAAATACAATTAATCTGTCATTTGAAATGACAAAAGTATTGACAGATATGGAAGTTAGTGGTATAAAAATTAATGTAGATACACTCCATAAATTAAGAGATGATTATCAAATGGAAATGATAATATTAAAGAAAAAGCTAGATACAATGATTATAGAGGCAATGGGTGATACCCCTGTTAATCTGGATAGTGGTGAAGACAGGTCAGTAGTTATGTACAGTTGCAGAGTTAAAGATAAAAATCAATGGAAATCTGTGTTTAATCTGGGTACAGAAACAAGACGAGGTGGTGCAAAACGTCCTAAAAGGAGACCAAATTTTACAAGAACAGAGTTTAATAGTATGGTGGCACGTATGACAAGTGTAATTTACAAAACAAAAGTACAAAGATGCGACAATTGTTTTGGAAAAGGTACAATTAAAAAATATACTGTTAAAGGGGAATTATATAAAATAGCACCAAAGTGTCCTAATTGCATTGGAAAAGGTGTTGTATATATATCAACAGGAGAAGTGGCAGGATTTAAATTAGTACCTACAAATATTTTAGATTGTACTGTTCATGGATTTAAAACAGATATGGGTACTGCTAGTAAACATATAACAGAATCAAATCCTACAGCAAAAGAATTTTTAGAATCTTATACAAGATATAGTGCCATACGAACTTATTTGAGAACATTTATAGAGGGAATAGAAAAAGGTCTGGATGTTAACAATTTTATTCATCCACAATTTATGCAATGCGTAACATCGACAGGTCGGCTGTCTTCAAGAAATCCTAATTTCCAAAATATGCCTAGAGGTAGTACTTTTCCTGTAAGACAAGCTATTGTTAGTAGATTCAATAATGGATTTATACTAGAGGGCGATTATAAACAGTTAGAATTTAGAGTAGCAGGATTTTTATCAAAGGATAAGCAAGTGTACAAAGATGTTAAAAATAATGTAGATGTTCATCAATACACTGCAGATACAATGAATGTATCAAGACAAGATGCCAAAGCCCATACTTTTAAGCCATTATATGGGGGTATTTTAGGAACTCCAAAAGAAATGAGATATTATGAGGCATTTAAAAATAAGTATTGGCAAGTGAATAATTGGCATTACACATTACAGAAAGAGGCAGTTGAGACTAAAAAAATTAAATTGCCTTCTGGCAGGGAATATGCATTTCCAGAGGCACGATGGACACGATATGGGAATGTAACAAATTCTACAGCGATTAAGAATTATCCTGTACAGGGGTTTGCCACAGCAGATTTATTACCACTTGCTTTAGTTTTTCTATATGGTATAATGAGGAAAAGAAATATGAAAAGTGTTATTTGTAATACTGTTCATGATAGTATTACATTGGATGTATATCCTAATGAGAGAGTTGAATGCATTGATTGTTTACGTATGTCTATGTTAAGTATCAAAGATGAATGTAAACGTAGATACAATATTGATTATAATATGCCAATTGATATTGAATTAAAAATTGGTAGAAATTGGTTAGAATTAGAGGAAATATAATGGATTACAAGGATTATAAATTAAAAGGTCAAGTTCATGCACCATTTAGCCCATATCTTATGGAGTTTAAATTACCTGAACCATACATAAAAATGTTAAATGATTATGGTGACAAAATATCAGCAAATGATAAAAAATCAAAACAATTGGATTGGTCGGATAATTTAGTGGGAAATGTAAAACAGGAACATAAAATTGAAGACCACATATGGCATAGCAAACCAGATGAACATTTACCTACATTATTTAATTGGATAGGTCATTGTACTAATCTATATGTAAAAACAAAATTAAATGCAGATGGTGATAAATTAGATAAAGAAAAAGCTAAACAGGGAATTAAAAAAGTTATGTTGCATAACAGTTGGATTGTTAACTCCATTGCCGGTGATTTTAATCCACCACATATGCATTATGGAATGTTGTCTACAGCAGGTTGGTTGAAAATGCCAGAGTCTGTAGAAAAAGATGAGGAAAGAGAACACGCAGGATGGATTGAATTTCTCTATGGAACACCACAATTGTTTATAGACCCAAAATATCCCGTAAAACCTCACGTTGGACAAATATTCTTTTTTCCTTCTTGGTTATTGCATGAGGTTTATCCGTTTCGTGGTAAAGGTTTAAGAAGAACGATATCTTTTAATTTAAGTTTTGAAATGTAGTTGACATACCTTTTGTATGTTATATAATATACTTACTATTTAGGAGTAATACTCTTGCAAAAGTATTATTGCTTCTGGCTGAACAATGTCCGCCTATTTAACAGGGCATAAGGCACACTAAAGAGGAAGGATGGTCAAATGACTGAGATAATCGGAGGTGGTACTGGAAGTAGCGTTAGGCAAGGAAACTTGACTGTTCGTGAAAAGGTTGAGGGTGAACACAAGCTAGTCCCTCGAAGCTACCTATTAAATTAATTTTGCAAAAAGGAGTTCAAATTGAACACAAATGAAATATCAAAGGTTGGTTACAATCCTCTACCAACTACAATTGATGACATTACAGAGGATAACCTAAGAAAGTTGATTGGTCAATCTGGTGATGTATCATCTGGCGGTGGATTACCTAGATTAAGCATCAATCACTCTACTGAAGATGATGATGGAAATTCTATTCCTAGAGGATTTTTCATGATAAGGAACAGTGAGGGGAGGTCTATCTTTGCACCTAAAGTTATGTATAGACCTTTTGTCCGTACCTTTATGTATTCTGTATGGGATAATGACAATAATCAATTCGGTAGTCAAACTATTCAATCACGCAGTATGAATGATTTATTTTATGATACTAGTGGTGGATTGAAATGTGGTAAACTTGCCCCCGATAAGTTAAGAACACTAGATGAGCATTCTCCCGAAGCTGTACTGCAAAAGGGCATTAAATGTGTCCAAGTACTATATGGACTAGTGACCATAGATGTGGGGCAAGATGCCACAGGAAAGCCTGCATCTGTTAAAAACCAAGAATCCATTTGGTATGTAAGAGGGTCAAGTTTCATTCGTATTTCTGATTGGGTGAAAACTTTAGAGGCACAGAGAAAACTTATGCCTACGGCAATTGCTGAATTAACAACTGTTAAGGGCAAAAGAGGTGGTAACATATACTATGGTGCTAACGCTAAAACAATTAAATTTGGTAAATTCACTAAAGATGACCAAGAATTGCTTTTACGATTTTTTAGTGCAATTAACTCTTTTAATAATGGTATTATGGATGCCCATAGAACCAATAAAAAATTAAAAGATGATGCAAGCGATAATCTTTTAGAGGCAAGGTTGGTTGGTAATGGAACCAATTCTTGATTTAGTTAAGAATTATCTCACTGATGCAAGTAAGGGCGAGGCTGAAATCTCGCCTAAACTTGTTCGTGAATTTAAAAAAGCTTGTGGAATTGCTTTAAAGAAACAATTTAGTCCAGATAAAAAGAAATGGCGAATGCGTATGTCTGGCTTGGGCAAACCACTTTGTCAACAGCAACTCGATAAAAAAGAACTCCCCAAAGATTTAGAGTATAACGCTGTAATGAGGTTTCTTATTGGAGACCTTATTGAAGCAGCAGCCATATTTATTATGAAAGCTTCTGGTGTCAATGTAGAACACACACAGAAAAAGGTATCTGCAAAAATTGGAGGAAAGAATATTAAAGGAACATTAGATACAAAGATTAATGGTAAAGTGTGGGATATTAAGTCTGCAAGTCCCTATGCATTTACAAATAAATTCGGAAATTATGGTGGATACAGTAAAATAAAGGAAGATGACCCTTTTGGTTATTTAGTACAAGGGTATAGTTATTCAGAAGCAGATGATTCTCCATTTGGTGGTTGGATTGCTGTAAACAAATCAACAGGTGAATGGGCAATATGCGAAGCACCACAGGAACAGGAGGAAGAAAAGAATGAAACACTACAGAAAGCTAGTGATAATGTTAAAGCATTGGTTGAGGATAAACCATTTAAAAAGTTATTTGAACCAAAAGATGAAAAAATAAAGATTAAGGGCGAAGACATATTTACGAAAAATAAATTAATGCCAATGGCCTGTAGTTTTTGTAGTTACAAATATCATTGTTGGCCAAATGCTGAACTGCATAAAAAGGTAGCTACAAGGGCACAGAACAGACCTATGGTGTGGTATACCAAGTTAGTTCAGAAAGATTTGGAAAATTGCCTGTAATATTTCAGTTAAATATTGCAGATACCGATATTGAGTCAAATCGTGATATTTTTTACATTCAAGAGCACACAAAAGACCAAAATGCCCATAATGTGCTATTTTTACGCACTAGAGACCCTTTTCGTGTTCTGTGGGGTGATAAGACCTATGAGACCAATAAACTCACTGTAGACGAGGATATGGGACAAATTAAAAATTTATTAGACCGAAATGCTATAGTAATTGCTGATATTCATGGCTATACAGAGGAATTACGGAAGACTTCCCCTAAAACAGCAGAATATTTGGATTTACGATTAGAAGAGCTATATGAGATATATAAACCTAAAACTGTTATTAGATGAAACTGAGTCATGGCTTTAGAAGTCGATTTGAATTTGAGTTTGCACAGTATCTGGCAAAGAATAAAATTAAATATGAATATGAAAAAGATAAGTTTAGATACATTGTACCGATTAAATCCTATACTCCCGATTTTTATTTGAAGGATTACGGATTTTATCTGGAATTGAAAGGAAATTTGGATGTTACCGATAGAGTTAAGCATTTACTTGTTAAAGAGCAGAATCCGACTTTGGATGTTAGATTTATCTTCCCAAATTCAAAGAAGAAGATATATAAGGGCAGTAAAACTACTTATGCCACTTGGTGTGATAGGCATGGTTTTTTGTATGCTGATAATAGGATACCTAATATATGGCTAAAATAATATCTAGAATATATGCTCTGTTTAGAGGCATAGTGAGTTGGAAATATTTAGGGAAAGAATGGTTAAAGAAGAAGAAATAGTACTACCCAAAAATAAGATGTATGTTATAATGTCACCTATTGGTGAAGACCAATTTAACATAATATGTGTTGATAAAATGGAAAAGCCCATTAATGAATTATATTACATGATGAGGGGTCTGTGTGAAATGTCCATAAAACATCAAGAGGATTTAATTGAAGTTGGTAAAGAGGTAATGTTACAGGAGAAATTAAAAACAACAAAACACGAATTAAAAAGTAATGTTATTCCATTCAGACCAAGGAGGAACAATGGTAAAAAACACTAAATTTGACTTGGATTTACAGTATGGACAATTACGGGAACAGCAAGTTCATGATATGTTTCATAATAAAAAGATTGAAGTCAAGACTGAACGGGACTGGTGGAAGAAAACAGGTAACATTGCCATAGAATATGAATGCAATGGAAAACCTAGTGGCATTGATAAAACAGAATCTGATTTTTGGATTCATATTTTATCAAATGGTACAGGTAATTACTGTAAGTTAGTTTTTGATGTTCCCAGATTAAAAAGGATAGTTGAAAAGTATAAAGATACACACAGTAAAATGATAGGAGATAGAAGTGCTTCTCGTTGCGTGTTAATACCTTTAGAAGAGTTGTTTATGAAGGAAAATGTTGAATTATGATAACTAGTCTAGTTAAGGATGAAAATTAAAAAAAATTGTGGGGGAAAATGAATACAGACCAATTTCTAAATAAAGCAAGTTCTCTTGTAAAAGGACAAAGGCATAAGGATTATGGGGATAAAACTAATAATCATAAAAATATAGCAAGATTATGGTCAGCATATTTAGATGTTGACATTACAGCACATGACGTGGCAATTATGATGTGTCTGCTGAAAGTAGCACGAACAAAACTTGGTGAAATTAGTGAAGATACCTATATTGTAATACAATTATTGGGAAGTCTGCCAGAGATAGAGGGCAAGGATGACAGACAAAAAACTACCAAACAATAATGAAGCAATACTTCAATTGTTATATTTTGGCATTGATAAATCGGGCAATTTTTTTTCTGAAAAATGGACGTGTCCTCCACAAGAGTTTCGTAAACACATGGATAAGTGGAACGAGAATTACGTAGATACAATTAGGTATGAGAACGTGATTAAATATATAGATAATCTCTTTGAAAGAGATATCAAAGATGTAAAAGGGTATTTAGGATGACAAAAACAATTATAAATATAATACAAAATGATTCTGGCGGTACGAATCCAGACACCCATGCACATGAGGATAAAGTATGGGAATTACAGTTTGAAGATGAAGATTCTGCTGTTCTGACTAAAGGTAAAATGTTAGAGTACTTAACAAAGGGAACTGTACCTGTAAAGACAGTACATTCCTTTAAGAAATGGGATATTACAACAACATCTGGACATACTATTAGAACATGGGTTGTAGTGTATGATGACAAATCGCACGTACAATTAACAAATAAAGATTTTTATTCTTTACTGACACATGG
>LUMW01000482.1_pt1 | contig 10065 bp, 9 predicted proteins | sample 729761 | NCBI WGS metagenome assembly LUMW01 (sample SAMN03860302, study PRJNA289734) | marine metagenome | biome: seawater column; feature: ocean; material: water; isolation source: Red Sea water column Station 192 - depth 500m | place: Saudi Arabia: Red Sea | collected 2011-10-15 | depth 500 m
TTCTCCACTGTCGAGTTTTACTTTTAGCATTACCCCAGAAAAAATATTTGCAGTAAACACATGTTCGCCATCGGAAGCTGGTGTAATTTGGGCAATGCCCCAGCCATGTTCTCTTAAATTAATAGTGCTTATAACATTCCCTTGATCATCAAGAACTTCAAAATAATCACCTCTTGTGTGTAATAGTCTACCGTCAGGTAAATAATTAACTGCAATAGCCACTACCTTGTCAGTCAAATCGCCTGGAAGAACGACCAAATCATCCATCTGTTTATTGCTCACAATGTCGTAACACATTACCTTCTTACCAATTTCAGTAGTGTATGTAATAAATCCTTCACTTGGATGCATGGTGCTATGAGTCACACCCTTAAAACGATGAAACTCAGGTGAGTTGGCAACCTCAAACACCTCAACCAGTTCAAATTCCTGATTGTATTTATAAATATTGCCATAACCTAGCAGATCCAACCCTGGCAGTCGTTTCAAATAACTCCCTGGATACGGAGTATTGCCAACCAACCCTTCACCGAAATAAATATTCCCCTGGCTATCAAAAGTTGCGTTTGAAAAAGCTCGATCTGCAAAATGGTGGTTGGGCAACTGGATCCCGTCGGGTGCAACTCTAATGACAACATGGTTGTGCATGTCAAAGCCCCATAAGATTCCATTTGGATCGAAAGTTAGCCCGATAACTAAATGTTCGGTTCCTTGGGTCCAAAGAACGCCTTTTTGATTGAGCTCTTTATCGTACTGCAATATTCGACCATCGCCTTTATGATCATCGATTTCGTCATTGAGGTAGGTACAACCTAGAAAAATATCGCCCTTTGCAAAGGGCTGCATAGTATTTATCTTGTCATTCTTTGTATCCATCAATGTATTTTACATCGCTAGCGATGATGAAAATATAAAACTTATTCCAACGGTATTTAACGACTTGATGATGACTGGGTAAAGTTCAAGGATGCATTCTGAAAATCATACAAGAAACGACTTTCGGTGCCTGCAAGTATCTTGTAAACTGCAAAGAAACATAAATGAAGCAGCTGATGATTATTAAGCACATAACCAACTTCGCCATTGCAATGGCTCTCAGCCAAACTTTATCTGCAGAGACTAATTATTTTGAAGCCGGTAAAGAAACTCTTGCAGATCTGATTGAGATCGAGTCAACCGAATCTGCAGGGCTGGCCACCAAAGCAAGTGAGTATGCATCAGAGAAACTGAGATCCGCTGGATTTGGTGAAGACGATTTACAAATTGCTGGACCAACTGCGACAACACTAGGACTGGCAGCAACACTGCGAGGAGCAGGTTCAGGTCCTCCTGTTATAGTCATGGCGCATCTCGATGTTGTTCCTGCCGTTACCGAATCCTGGGATACAGATCCTTATCAAATGGTGGAAAAAGATGGCTTTTTGTATGGCAGAGGAACCAGTGATAATAAAGGAGGGGCTGCTGCCTTAATCACAACATTTATCCGTCTAAAAACAGAAGGGTTTGTCCCTGACAATGACATCATTATGTTGTTGACGGGAGATGAAGAAACCGAAATGGATAGTATTGAATATTTTAAGGATAATCTGGTGCAAGTGAAACGAGCCGCTTTTGCATTTAATACCGATGCCGGGTATGTCAGTGGCACCATGGACGCTCCCAGATCTTTCCAGGTGCAAACCGCTGAAAAAGTCTACTTAACATTGAAACTGGAAGCAACGAATCCAGGAGGACACAGCTCGGTACCCAGAAGGGAGAATGCTATTTATGACTTGATGCATGCTTTAGAAAGATTGGAGAAACATCAATTTCCCATCAGCCTTAACCAAACTTCTCGAAGAAATCTTGAATTTACTGCAAGTGAATACCCAGAAAACCTCTCGCAAACAATTAACAAGATACTCGCGGGTACTAGCGATGCAGGAAATGTTGATTTGATTGACCAGGATCCTGGGTTAAATGCACAACTTAGAACCACTTGTGTTGCAACACAATTGTTCGGAGGCCATGCAGAAAACGCCTTGCCGGTGAACGTCACTGCAACAGTCAACTGTCGAGTGCTGCCGCACGAAGATCCAGATCAAATTCTAGCAACAATTGAAAATATTGCAGGTGATAAGGTTGCGGTGTCTGTGACCTACCCTGCGATTAAAAGTCCACCGTCAATGCTGACAAATCGGGTGGAAAAATTAATTAAAACCGCTGTTGATACAACCTTTCAAGACATTCCGGTGGTTCCAATAATGGCAACAGGCGCAACCGATGCCATCTATCTTCGCAGCGCAGGAATTCCTGTATACGGCACAAGTGGTATTATGGAGGATCCAGAAGGAGATAAAAGAGCACATGGGCTAAATGAACGAGTCGGAATTGATGCTTTTACTGCTTCACTTGAGTTTTGGTATCAATTAATGAAACAACTTTGAATTATGTCTGAAATTACAATATACAGCTTTGATAAATGCCCTTTCGCCCAAAGGACAAGAATGGTATTGATTGAAAAGAATCTGCCATTTGAGTTGGTTGAGATAGATGTTTACAACAAACCCGACTGGTTTTCATCGATTTCACCATATGGAAAAGTGCCAGTTTTATCACACGAAGGCAATACCATCTATGAATCTGCAATCATTAATGAATATTTGGATGAAGTATTCCCAGATATACCTTTGATGCCTGATAATCATTTCCAGCGTGCGAAGGCAAGAATTTGGATCGACTATTGCTCCAACCGTTATTTGCCAGCTTGTTCGCAGTTGATGCGAGATAGAAACAATCCACAAGAACAAGAAAAAAATCTCGAAAACCTAAGAGAAATTTTCTTTTATATGGAGCGTGAATGTTTTGAGAAGGATAGTGGGGGAAAATTTTGGATGGGTGAGAATATCACCCTGGTAGACCTTCATTATGCCCCGTTTTTCGAGAGGTTTGGTGCTTATGAAAATTTATTTGGCGCTCAATGGCCTGAAGAATGTAAAAACATTAGATTTTGGTGGTCAACGATGCAAGAAAGAAAGAGTTACCAAGATACCTTTTTACCGTTGGCATCGCATATCGAGACCTATACGGGAATGATGCAAAGATTTGCTTAAGAGATACCTCTAGAAAAATAAATCAATCCGTTCTTAAAGCCTCAACTGGATCCAGTTGAGCCGCAGATCTTGCTGGTAGAAAACCTGCTATGAGACCGATTGCAAGTGAAATCAAGACAGCATAAACAATATAGTCCCAGGCGATCGCGATCGGCATGTCTGGGTAGAATATTAAGGCCACATAAACTGCTGCAAAACCTATTGACAATCCCAGCAAGGCACCAAGAATGGCTAGGAAAATTGACTCCAGAAGAAACACATCCCTGATTTTTTTTCGTGAGGCGCCGACTGCCCTCAACACCCCTATTTCTGAGGTTCTTTCATTAACGGCAACGGTCATGATGGTAAAAATGCCAACACCCCCGACCAGCAGAGAAATTCCACCAAACGCTGCAACCGTAAACTTCAACCACTTCATAATGTCTTCTAGTGTTTCAAGCATATTTGCTTGTGTGTGTATTGTCACATCCTCACTGCCGTGTCGATCTATAATCAATCGCTTGATCGAAGCCACCGCTTCCTCGGTTGCATACCTCTCATAGTGCACCACATCAATTTCTTGAAAATTATTGACATTGAACATGGATTGAAATTTTGCCATGGGGATATAAATTGCATCGTCTAAATCGAAGCCTAAAAAATCACCTTTGGGTGGCAACACCCCAATCACACGAAAACGTTCAGAATTGACACGCACTAGTTCTCCAAGGGGATTGACATCGCCGAACAATTCATCTCTCATTTTCGGCCCCAAAACAGCTAGTGACCGCGGTGATTTGGGATTATCATGTGGCAAGTACTCGCCCAGCATATCCTTTGCGTCCACGATCACATCGTAATCGGCGCCGGTTCCAACGACCATTGACCGTCTCATCCTTTCCCCATATTCGATTTCCCCACTTCCACCAGACACCGGAACCGCAACATCAATTACAGGCAAACGCTCGAGAGCTTCTGCATCCTCAAAAGTCAGGGGTTTAACTGTCCCAAAAATGCCCAACGGCATTCCCATCGTTTCTGTTTTCCCTGGAGATATGGAAATAATGTTGGATCCAAATTGTGTGAACTGTGAAATGATGAAAGTTTGCAGACCTTGCCCTAAACCGGTTAAAAATATAACGCAAACAACACCAATTGCTATGCCCAAAGACGTTAGAAAACTTCGCATCTTTTGGGAGACCACCGAGTAGGATGAAAAGATAAAAAGATCTTGAAACTTCATCTCACTTCTCTCCAGTCAATGCCATCACGGGATCCAGTTTTGAAGCTCGCCTAGCCGGGATTAAACCAAATAGAGCACCACAAACTAGAGCAACGATCAAGGAAACAACCGATGCCCAGGTAGGTGGCAGGAAATTAAATGTTGGAAAGGCTACTTTCAACACCTGGGTGATAGAATGTCCTAGGATCAATCCCAGAATGGCACCGCTTCCTGATAAAAGAATGGCCTCGGTTAAAAAGAGCTTGTTGATCTGCCGGTTTTTGGCACCAATAGCCTTGAGAAGTCCTATCTCTGATTGCCTTTGGGAAACCGCCACCAACATAACATTCATGATTAAAATCCCGGCTACAAATAAACTGATCGAGGCTATCGAAGCCAATGCCATTGTCAGTACATTAAAAATGTTGTCAAACGATGCCATTACTGTGTCCTGCCTGACCACAGTTATATCTTCCTTGCCTTGATGACGTTTTTTTATGATTCTAATTATGTCTTTTTTGATTTGATCCATGTACATACGACTTTCAGCTTCGGCAATAATCCTAAACAAGGAAGGTCGATTGAACAACGCGGTTGCCAAACTTACCGGCATAACAACAATTTTCTGCAGATCAATACCAATTGCTCTGCCTTCTGAACCAATAATTCCAGTTACACGACAGCGTCTATCACCCACACGAAGCCACTGACCAATGGCTCTTGTGTTACCAAACAACTCTTTTTCAACCTCTGCGCCAATAGCACAAACTGGTGGCGATCTATCCAAAGTAACCCCTGGTAGAAAATTACCTTCTCGCATTTCCATCCGCCTGACACTCAAAAAAGATGGGGGGGTTCCTATGACCGGAACATCCCGCTCAAAGCCACCAAAGGATGCAGGTGTTTCTCCAATGATAACCGGGGCGATGTTTTTGATGGTTTCAATTTGTTCCAAACTTATGGCATCTTCTATGGTTAGATCCCTTGGAGCAATGCCTGCTAAATCAGCTGTGCCGCCGCCGCCAGATGTCTCATTTTTGCCAGGCAGGACGATAATCAAATTGGTTCCCAAATCCTTGAATTCACCGGTGATGTAGTCTCTGGCACCCTCACCCACAGCAGTAAGCAATATCACCGCCATTACACCGATGGACGTGGCTATTAATAACATCATCGTCCGCAACGGGTATCGGATCAGGGTACTGAAAGCAAGGAACAATAGATCAAAAAATTTCATGCTCTTTACTGCTCTTGATTAGCAATTACTTTACCATCCAACAACCTAACAACTCTGTTGGATCTTTTGCCTATTTGCTTATCATGAGTTACCACAATAAGGGTCAATCCCCCTGCATTGAGCTCTTCAATGAGTTTGACAATTTCCTTGCCTGAACTTGAATCAAGGTTTCCAGTAGGTTCATCTGCCAATAAAACTTTTGGCTCCATTACAATGGATCTAGCAATGGCTACACGCTGTCTTTGGCCTCCAGAGAGTTGCTCTGGTCTGTGATCTGATCGATCTGTCAAATTGACTCTTGATAGGGCTTTATTAACCTTTTCAGATCTCACTTGCTTAGATATACCTGCCAATATCATTGGAATTTCGATATTTTCTGCAGCCGTTAACCTAGGTATCAAATGAAAGGATTGAAAAATAAATCCAATTTTTGTGGATCGTATCTTAGCCATTTCATCGTCATTCATTTGCGATGTATTAATACCAGATAAAATGTAATCACCAGAGGATGGCGTGTCTAGTAAGCCTAGGATATTCAATAAGGTTGTTTTTCCGCATCCTGATACGCCCATGATGGACACGTAGTCTTTCTCTGCAATCTCAAGATCAATATTGTCCAATGCATGGACAACTTGGTTACCTACTTGAAATTCTCTAGATAAATTTTTTAACTGGATCATTGACCAATAGAGACACTCACAGAACGTTCTTCGGATTCCTCTTCTTCTTCATCCTCTTCCACCAAAACCTTTACCCCAGCTTTAACCCCTTCGCGATCAACGGACAGGACAATTTGATCTTCAATGCTTAATCCATCGGTAACTTCAGTGTACTGCCAATTACCAATTCCTACCTCGATTTGTTTCTTGATAAGAGTCATGGTTTCTGCATCAATCATATATACAAAATTATCCCTCATGAGTGCTTGGGTTGGGATACTGAGTGCATCTTCAACGCGGTCAATAATGACTTCGATATCGGCACTATATCCTGGCAACAAGGTTTGATCTGGGTTGTCAAAAATGGCTTCAATCTCGACGGTCCTTGCTTGTTTTTCAAGGTCGAGTACATAGGGGGCAACACGTCTGACGGTTGCCGGGAAATCCTGATCACCAAAGGCATCCATGGTGATTCTGGCCGTCATTCCTGATACAACCTCAGGTGCATCAATTTCATCAATGGGTGCACTGATGTAGATGCAGCTGCTATCAATCAAATCGACTGTGGGTTTGGTAGCAACGCCTACAGGTGAAGGGGTTACATACTCGCCTAACTCGCCTTCTATTTCAGCAATGACGCCATCGAAGGGCGCTATCAACATGGTTCTCTCTAAAGATGCTTCAATAACTTCAACAGATGCCTGATTCGCCTCAACCTGAGTTAAAGCAGCATTACACGCAGCAGACTGCGATTCAGCGTTGCTAACTGCTGTCTCAGTATCTTCTTCTGATGCCAAACCACGCTGCAAAAGCTCCGTTTTTCTCTTGGCTTCTCTCTGCGCCCTGTCCGATAAAATACAGACCTGTTGAGCGCTTCGCTCAGAAACTTGAACCCTTGCTTTTGTTTCTTTCAGTCTCGCTTTTGATTCTTTATTCCAAAGTTCAATGAGTACTTGGTCTTTCTGCACAAGATCCCCTTCCTTGACGTATAAAGAGGCGATTTGTCCACCCATTGCAGGTGACATTTTAGAACGTCTGCATGCGTCAATAGTACCAGCTCTTGTATTGGAGACGGTTTGTTCTACGGTTCTAATTTTTGGATCAACTGCAGTAACAGTAATTGGGGGTTGTTCACGGCCAGTAATAAAATAGATCAGAGCTGCGACAACAGCCAGTGAAAGTATTATTTTTGTATTCTTACTCATATTTTTTTTTGTCAAAAGAATTGTACCTTCTAGATTATGAAATGCCACAGATACTGCATTGTAAGTTACAGTTAGTTACATATGCCATACAGATGACAAAACACCATATTTTCTCCATAGTTCTTTGTTAATCTTATATCATTGCTAAACGAGGAAATATTTCATGAAACACCTTCCATATCTGCTGTGCTTTGTTCTTCTCTCTGGATGCATTGCCACCCAATCGGACTCTATTTTTACCCCTGGCAGTGGCAAACCTATTGTGGATACCAAGGGGGTTAATATGGCACAATATGAATTGGATCTGAAAGAATGCAGCGCCTTTTCAGAGGATATATCAACTGGAAAAAGTATTGCAAAAGGTGCAGTAACAGGAGGAGCAGTAGGAGCTGTGATTGAAGCGATTACTGATGATGAAAGATCATGGGGAGATACCTTCGAGGTGGGTGCTGTTACCGGTGGTGCCCAGTCTGGAATTAGAGCGACGCGGCAAAAAGAACAAATTGTTAGACGCTGTTTGAGAGGCAGGGGATATAAGGTATTAAACTAGTCTTTATCCTTCCAGTAATACTCCAGTCCCTCCAAGGCCGCAATAACCATCTGGATTTTTAGCCAAATACTGCTGATGGTAATCTTCAGCAAAATAAAATTCTGTCATTGGCTTCACTTCGGTAACTATATTTCCACGACTAAATTGGGTGAGTCGTTCTTGGTACTCATGCTTTGTCTCGTTAATAACATCTAACGTACCCTCATCAGAAAAGTAAACAGCTGAACGATATTGGGTGCCTATGTCGTTACCTTGTCGCATATATTGGGTGGGATCATGACCTTCCCAAAAAATTCTAAGAAGTTCTTTCAATGACACAATTTTTGGATCATAGACAACTAAAACGGCCTCGGTATGACCAGTGTTTCCAGAACAAACTTCTCGGTAAGTTGGGTTTTTTGTATAGCCGCCCATATAGCCAACACTGGTTGAATACACTCCATCCTGTTGCCAAAATAATTTTTCAGCCCCCCAAAAACAACCCATGGCAACTTTCAGCTCTTTATAATCATTTGGATAAGGCCCTTGCACATCTTCGCCATTAACATAGTGCTTGGGTGAAACAGTTAAAGATTGATCTCTCCCCTTTAAGGCATCCTTAGGATCAGGCATTTCAATTTTTTTGTTCAAATCAAATATCATTTTTTGCTATAGCGTGCACTCATCATTCTGTGTAATATTTATGATAAATTAAAAATCAAAGTGCATAAAAAATAATTTTCAAGATTGGATTTCAGTACCTTGCAAAAATACGAATTTAAAGTTGCTCTCAGTTCTCTACTATTGGTTGTATTGATAACCTCATTTACATCCTCTGCCCAGGAAGACACTCCAGAAGAGCTATTAGAAAAAAGAAATCAATTACAAGAGAATTTCTTAAGTTTATACGACCAAGAACGCTACCAGCAGAGCATTTTAACAGCTTCGGAAATCCTGAACATAACCCAAGAAATATATGGTCCCAAAAGTCAGAATTTGGTTAATCCGTTGAATAACCTGGCCAGTTCCTATTTTATGATTGGTGATTTTGAACAAGCTATAAAAATCTTTCTCGAATGCATTGCTCTGATTGAATCAAAAAATAATATTTCCTCTCAGTTAGTTTCCCCACTAGTAGCTTTGGGACTGGCCTTAAACAAATCTGAACAATACAACGAAGCCGTTGAAATCTTTAAAAGAGCCCTTCATGTCAACTGGGTAAATAACGGTTTTTACAATCTGGAACAGATTGATATCCACGACTCATTAACTGAGAGCTTTATAGGATTGAAAAACTTGGAAGAGGCGAACCACCATCAAAGTTTCCAACTCGGCATTTACAATAATCATTTTGGCAAGAACAGTATTAAGATTGATGAATCCCTAGTAAAGCTTGCAAAATGGTATAGACGCTCAGGACAAGTATTATCTGAGCGGCTTGTGTTCGAGGAACTCTTAGACAGACAATCGAATAGAGAAAATCAAGAGTCAAAAAAATTAATCAATACATTACAGGGTATTTCCTTTTCCCACAGAAGAGAAGGAATCAGTATGTACGACAGTGTCAGCCCCCTGAAAAAAGCATTGGATATATTTGCGGAGAATCAGAATCAAGACTTGCGTTTGAAGCTAGAGATTCTCATTGATTTAGGTGATACTTACACTAGCTATGGCAGGGTGTCGTCGGCAAATAGAGCGTATCAAGATTGCTGGCAGTTAATCGAAGAGGATTCTTCATTAAGGCCTGAGATAGAAGAACGATTCTCTAAACCAGTAAGAGTTAGGAGTATTTTCATTCCAGAAAGATACCCAATTGATCGACCTATTGACAAAAATAAGACTTATAAACAGGGTTTTTTAACGGTTCGCTTTGATGTGGAGACAACTGGTAAAACCAATAAAGTAAGTATTATTGAATCCGATCCTAGTGAGCTCTTGGACAGAGTGGCTTTATCTGCAATAAAGAGAACAATATATCGGCCAACTTATATTGAAGCTGAAGCTCAACGAAGTGAAGGATTGACTATAAGGCATGAATTCACTTATAGACAAGCTGTTGAAGAATTTACTGAGCCTACTGAGCCTGTAATTGAAGATAAACCTCTTGAGAATCCTATTGCTTAGACTGACTGCATCTCGGTT
>LUMW01001314.1_pt1 | contig 10063 bp, 9 predicted proteins | sample 729761 | NCBI WGS metagenome assembly LUMW01 (sample SAMN03860302, study PRJNA289734) | marine metagenome | biome: seawater column; feature: ocean; material: water; isolation source: Red Sea water column Station 192 - depth 500m | place: Saudi Arabia: Red Sea | collected 2011-10-15 | depth 500 m
CCGATCACGTGGGTCGTTCTACCGGTGTCGCACATGGCGAAATTCGCGGGGTCGAGGATGGCAAGCTGTATGCCACCGGTTCAACCACCTGCATCGTGATGAAGATCACGGGCTAAAGCACTGCCTCGGGGCGGGTGATGCGCCCCGAGGAATGCCAAGCTCACTCTGCCGCGATGGCGCTGTCGTTCAGCAAGGCCCAGACTTTATGAGGTGTGAACGGCATGTCGGCCTGACGCACGCCACGCTCCCACAGGGCATCCTGTACCGCGTTCGACACGGCCGCCAGTGCGCCCACGGTACCCGCCTCGCCACAGCCCTTCATCCCCATCAGGTTCGCCGTAGATGGCACGGGTTCGGAGTTGAAAGACACGAACGGCACATCCGCCGCGCGCGGGATCGCGTAATCCATGAATGAGGCCGTCAGCAGCTGGCCGTCTTCGTCATAGACCACATGCTCCTGAATAGCTTGGCCGATGCCCTGCACCACCCCGCCATGCACCTGACCTTCGGCCAGCATCGGGTTTATCAGATTGCCGAAATCATCCACCACCGTATAGCGGTCGACGGTCACAACGCCTGTTTCGGGGTCGATCACCACCTCGGACACATGCGCCCCGTTGGGATAGCTGCGCCCCGGCAAAGTCGCCCGTTCGTGGTGTACCAGCAGATCGTCGCGGCCTTTCTGGCGGGCCATCTCGGCGACTTCCAGCATGTTGGGGGTCATGTTCGACCCGTCCGCGCGGAAGCGTTCGTCGTCAAAGCTGATCTGCGCCGCAGGCACGCCCATTTCGTCAGACAGAAAGGCGGTGAAAGCTTCGGTCATCTTGGCCACCGTCGCCAGCGTTGCCGTGATGCCCCTGCCCGTTCGATTGAGTGCCAACATAGATGAACACGGTGCCGTCTTCGTTGAACGCGACCTTGGCCCCCTCTGCCGGATCGCCAAGGATGCTTTCGATGTAATAGCAAAGCCCCTGCCCGCGCAGCAGCCCCTTGGCCGCATCCGCCGCCTTGCGCGCTGCAAAGCCATCATGATCCGCTTCGACGGCGATGCGGGTCAGCAAGCGGTTGAATTCGCCCACATCGTAATGCTCGCCCGTGGCAGAGGTATAGGGAAACTGCTCGGGCTTGATAAAGTTGATCCGGCGCAGTTCCCACGGGTCGACGCCCAACTCGCGCGCGGCGCGGTCCATCAAGCGCTCCAGCACATAGATCGCCTCGGGTCGGCCGGCACCACGATAGGCATCGGTCTGCACCGTGTTGGTGTAGTAGCCTTCGACCTGCAGCCATGTGGTCTGCACATCATAGACACCCATCAAGACCTTGCTGAACAGCAGCGCCTGAATGGGCTGGCCGAACTGGCTGTTATAGGCCCCGAGGTTGCATTTGGTGCGGACGCGGTAGGCCGTGATCTTGTTGTTTTCGTCAAAGGCGAATTCCGCAAGCGACGTCAGATCGCGCCCGCCATTGTCGCTGAGCATGGCTTCGGTCCGGTCCGACATCCAGCGCACCGGACGCCCCAGGGCCCGCGCCGCCTGCGCGACCGAGAAATATTCGGGATAGGCGGCCGCCTTCATGCCGAAACCGCCGCCTGTGTCGGGATTTGTGACCTGCACGTGGTCATCATCCAGCCCGAAAACGCGCTTGAGGTTGCCCTTGTGCACCCAGACGCCCTGCCCGTTGTTCGCAAGATGCACCTTGCCGTCGTTCCATTCCGCATAGCAGCCGCGCGGCTCCATCGCGTTGACGATGATACGGTTGTCGCCCACGTTCAGACTGACGGTTTTCGCTGCGGCATCAAATGCCTTTTGCGTCGCCGCCTCGTCGCCCATGCCCCAGTCGAAAGCCATGTTATCCGGCGCTTCGGGGTGCAGCGTCTCTCCGCCCCGTTCCAACGTCATATGGGTGGGCAGATCGTCAACGTCGAATGCGATCAGCTCCGCCGCGTCGCGCGCCTGGTTCAATGTCTCGGCAATCACCACCGCGACGGGCTCCCCCACGAAGCGCACGCGCCCCTTGGCAAGCATCGGACGCAAGGGTTTGGCCCCTTCCGTGCCATCGCGGTTCTGCAACACGGTCGCCGCCATAGAGATATCCATCCCCGCCGCTTCCAGATCCTCGATCGTGAGCACCGCATGCACGCCCTCTGCCTCGGCCGCATCTGTGACATCCAGCGTCGTGATCACCCCATGTGCGACGGGCGAGCGGAAGAAATAGGCATGCAGCGCGTCGGTTGGGGCGATGTCATCCACATAGCGCCCCTCGCCGGTCAGAAACCGCACATCCTCGACCCGTTTGACCGGTTGGCTTTTCCCGAACTTTTCCATCTGGCGGCATCCTTTGATCATCATCTTGGTGTTGCGCCCGACCTTAAGCGCCAAACCGGCGATGTCCATACGACGCGGGGCGAAAGCTGGGGCTGCTACGCCAAGTTTTCGGCCCCCCAGCCTTCCCCTTTACGCCCCGCTCGGCTAGATCATCCCAAAGCTCAAAGCGCTACGTGAATAGAAGGACGCTGATCATGGCCCTCGACAAGAATTTTGACGCCGCCCAGGCCGAAGCCCGCCTCTATGCTGACAGGATCGCTGCACATGGGCCATGCGTTCAACAATACATTGCAGGATATTCTGGTGCGCTGGCACCGGATGCGTGGCTTTGACACGCTCTGGCAGCCCGGTCAGGACCACGCCGGTATCGCGACGCAGATGGTAGTGGAACGCGAACTTGCCAAAGACGGCAAACGCCGCACCGATTTCACCCGCGAGGATTTCACCGCCAAAGTGTGGGAGCAAAAGCAGAAGTCCGGCGGCACGATCATCGGCCAGCTTAAACGTCTGGGCACCTCGCTTGACTGGTCACGCAACGCCTTCACCATGTCCGGTGCCCCCGGTGCCCCCGCGGGCGAGGAAGGCAACTTCCACGACGCCGTGTCCGAGCCACTCCCCTCCACCGTGTTCCTGGAACTCCTGGGCCTCCCGGTGTCGCGTGCCACCGAGTTCATCGCCCTCAAGGACGGCATCATCAGGCCACCGGCCAGCACGCCCGAGGAGCGGACCGAAATGGTGGATGCTGCCGGAGCCCGGATCTACGCGGTCCTCCAAGAAGTGGTCGACGAACAACTGGAGGCCCCGGAGGACTGCTTCATCTCCGGCTTCCTTCAGGCCGAGGTGGACGGCGAGCGCCTCACGACCGACGAGGTCATCGACATCTGCTACCTGTTCTTCCTCGCCGGCCTGGACACGGTGACCGCCTCTCTGGATTGCATGATGGCCCGCCTGGCCACGCATCCCCCGGAACGGCGCCGCCTGGCCGACGATCCCTCCGTCATCCCGCGCGCGATCGAGGAGATGCTCCGTTGGGAAACCCCCGTCACCGCGGTGGTGCGCATCACCACCGAGGACACCGAACTGTCGGGTTGCCCGATCGGCGCCAACGAGATCGTGTCGGTGGTGCTGGGTTCGGCCAACACCGACGAACGAACCTGGGAGGACGCCGACGCGGTAGACGTCGACCGTCGGGTGAACAAACACCTGGCCTTCGGCGGCGGGGTCCACCGCTGTCTGGGCTCCCATCTGGCCCGCATGGAACTGCGGGTGGTCCTCGAGGAATGGCATGCTCGGATCCCCGAGTACCGGATACGCGAAGGGGTGGAACTCGACTACTCACCGAACCTCCGCCAGATCGCCGACCTCCCCCTGGTCTGGTAGGCGGAAGGCGACCGGGGAGAGCACGGTGGGATCCGTTCCGGGCGAGGGCCGCATGCTGATCGACGGTGGGCTGGTCGAGGCTGAGGGCGGCGCCACGTTCGACAACGTCAACCCGGCCACCGAGGAGGTACTCGGACCGGCCGCCGACGGTTCGATGGCCGACATGGCCCGCGCCGTCGACGCGGCCCGCCGGGCCTTCGACGAGGGCGGGTGGGCCTCCGACCCCGAGGCCCGCAAGGCCTGCCTTGACCAACTCCAGGCGGCACTCGAATCCGAGCAGGAGGACCTGCGCCAGGAACTGGTCGCCGAGGTGGGCACGCCCGCTCTGATCACGTACGGGCCCCAGTTGGACGCTCCGATGCGCGAGGCGTTGCGTTGGCCCCGGGACATGATCGACGAGTTCGAGTGGTCGCGATCGCTGGGCGCCAAGGATGCCATGGGCGTCGGCTACGAGACCGAGCGCGAGGTCTGGAAGGAGCCGGTGGGCGTGGTGGGGGTGATCGTGCCTTGGAACTTCCCGATGGAGATCATCCTCAACAAGTTGGGGCCCTTGCTGGCCATGGGCAACACCTGCGTCCTCAAGCCCGCCCCGGACACCCCGTGGAACGCCACGCGGCTGGGTCGACTGATCGCCGAGCAGACCGACATCCCACCCGGGGTGGTCAACGTCGTCACCTCAGCCGACCACCTGGTCGGCGAAGCCCTCGCCGCCTCCCCGCAGATCGACATGGTCGCCTTCACGGGCTCCACGACAACCGGCCGGCGGATCCTGGAAGTGGCGGCCCCCAACCTGACGCGGGTCTTCCTGGAACTGGGCGGCAAGTCGGTCAACCTGGTGCTGGAGGACGCCGACCTGGAAACCACACTGGCCGGAGCCGCCGTGTGCTGCATGCACGGCGGCCAGGGATGCGCCATCCCGACCCGCCTGATGGTTCCCAGGAACCGCTACGACGAAGCGGTCGAGATGGTCCGGACCGCCTTCCAGAACTGGGCCTACGGCGACCCCACCGACCTCTCGGTGCTCCAGGGCCCCCAGATCTCGCGTCGCCAGCAGGAGCGGGTGCTGGGCTACATCGAGCAGGGCCGGGCGCGGGTGGTACGTGGAGCCGACCCTCTTCGCCGATGTGGACAACGCCATGGTGGTCGCGCAGGAGGAGATCTTCGGTCCCGTACTGGTGGTGCTCGGCTTCGACGACGACGATGACGCGGTGCGCATCGCCAACGACTCCCCCTACGGCCTCAGCGGGATGATCACCTCAGGCGACCTGGACCGGGCCAAGGCGGTCGCACGCCGGATCCGCACCGGCACCCTGGGCATCAACGGTGGCGTCTGGTACGGAGCCGACGCACCCTTCGGCGGCTACAAGGGTTCCGGCCTCGGCCGGCAGTGCGGCAGGGAGGGACTCGAGATCTTCACGGAGACCAAGACGGTGGGCTGGCCGGCCGGGAGCTGACCGGGAACCCTCCGCAATACCACCAAAGCGAACGAGCAGAACTGGAGGCACCATGTCCGGTCCACTAGAAGGCATCCGAGTCGTGGAAATGGCCAGTTGGATGTTCGTCCCGTCAGCGGCCTCGGTGCTGGTCGACTGGGGAGCCGACGTCCTCAAGGTCGAGAATCCCGACGGAGGCGACCCCCAGCGCGGGTTGATCTCCTCCGGCCTGCTCCCGGGGGGCGCAGGCGGCGTCAACTTCATGGTCGAGCAACCCAACCGCGGCAAGCGGTCGCTGGCCATCAACCTGGCCCACCCCGACGGACGCGAGGCGTTCATGAAGGTCGTCGAGACCGCCGACGTCTTCCTCACCAACTACCTGCCCTCGGTCCGGCAACGCCTGGGCATCGACGTCGAGGACCTCCGGAGCCGGAACCCCGACCTCATCATCGCCCGGGGCTCCGGTCAGGGACCCAAGGGTCCCGATGCCGAGAAGGGCGGCTACGACGGTGCCTCCTTCTGGGCGCGCGGCGGTGTGAGCGCCATTTTCCCGGAGGGGCCGGACGGCTGGCCCCAGGGACAACCCTCACCCGCCTTCGGCGACGTGATGGGCGGACTGGCCATCGCCGGCGCCATCTCGGCTGCGCTGGTGAGGCGGGAACGCACGGGTGAGCCCAGCGTGGTCGACGTCTCCCTGCTGGCCACCGCCATGTGGCAGGTCTCGCCACTGGTGGTGGCGTCGAAGTTGTTCGGGTTCGGTCGTCTCCCGGCCGGGGACCGCACCAAGATCCCCAACCCCGGCGTGAACACCTACCGGACCTCCGATGACCGCTTCATCAGCCTCATCCTCCTCCAGTCCGACAAGCACTGGGACGACCTCTGCGAACGGCTGGACCGGACCGACCTGGCCACCGACCCCAGGTTCTGCGACTCGACGGTTCGAGCCGAGAACGCGGGCGAGTGCATCGCCCAACTGGACGAGGCGTTCGGCTCGCAGAGCCTGGAGTACTGGAAGGACCGACTGGAGGACTTCTCGGGCGTCTGGACTCCGTTCCAGACCCTCACCGAGCTCTACGAGGACGTCCAGACCGTGGCCAACGGCTACCTCCCGTCCATGGAGGCGGCGAACGGCGACCAGGTGCAACTGGTGGCCAGTCCCGCCCAGTTCGACGAGGCACCGATCGGCGTCGAACGTGCACCCGAACTGGGCGAACACACCGAGGTGGTGCTCAACGAACTCGGGGTCGGCTGGGACGAACTGGCCTCCATGAAGGACAGCGGCGCCATCCTCTAGGCCCGTGGCCGCCGGTCCCGGAGCCGGCGGTGGGTGGGCGCTACTCGGGCGGCATCAGCACGGCCGGATCGATGCCTCCCGTGAAGAGTCCCCCGGTGAAGCCGCCGTCCGAGAACACCGAGGTGGCGACCACGTAGCTGGAACGCGGGCTGTTCAACATGACCAGGCACCATGCCTGCTCCTCGGCCGTCGAGTTCCGGCCGATCGGCTTGGGGAAGTTGTCGAAGAACTCCTGGCCCTGGGTCTCGATGAAGGACGGCATCATCGGCGTGTCGGTGGGCCCGGGATTCAGGGAGTTGATCCGAATGCCCTCGGCGGCGAGTTGGAAGCCCCGCCAGGCCACGTAGGCGTTGATGGCCTCCTTGGAGCAGCTGTAGCCGTTGCCCGTCCATGGTCCGGGGTTGGCATCCAGCCAGGCCTCTCCCGCTGCGAAGCCGGGTTCGGCCACGAAGGCCAGCATGGATGCTGCGTTGGCGATCCAACCCATTCCGGCCACTGAGGAGATGAAGCCGATGGAACTTCCGGGGGGCATCAGGGGAATGACCGCCTCGGTGAGGTGCCGGTGCCCGCAGAAGTTGACCAGCATCACCTTGCGGTCCGGCGCCGTGGTGGGGAGTCCGGCGCAGTTGAACAGGCTGTGGACGGGCCCACCCACGGCCGCCACGGCGCCATCGATGGCCTCCGGATCGCTCAGGTCGCACCGGTGGAAGTTCTCCAGTGACCCGTCGCCGTCCTGGATATCGAGGCCGTGGACCTCGGCTCCCAGGTCGACGAGGATCGAAGCGGTGGCCGCCCCCATGCCCGATGCCGCCCCGGTGATCAGGACCCTCAGACCTTCGTAGCCGAGGACATCCTCCATGTCGGTTCTCCTTGTGTGCTCAGGGTGCACTGCTCATGGCGCACCTGGTGATCCAACGTCGATGGCGGGAACTGCTCCCGAAGTGGAGTTCCCCGACCGTGGCCCGGCGGAGGAACAGGTGGAGTTCGTGCTCCCACGTATAGCCGATCCCGCCGAAGATCTGTAGTCCGTCCTTGACGCAGCGTCGTTGGCACTCGCCCGACGCCGCCTTGGCCATCGAGGTGGCGATGGCTCGTCGGTCGTCGTCCTCATCGAAGACCAGGGCGGCGAAGTAGACGAGCGCTCGGGCCCGTTCGATCTGGCAATACATGTCGGCCAGCTTGTGCTTGACCGCCTGGAAGGATCCGATCGGCACGCCGAACTGCTGCCGTTCCCTGGCATGGTCGAGGCAGAGGTCCAGGATTCGTTGGCACGCCCCCAGCGTCGAGGCCGCCACTCCGACGGTTGCCTCCTGCAGGGCCCTGACCACCACCTCCTCGGATTCGGAACCCGCGAGCAGTCGGTCGGCGCCCACGCGCACGCCCTCCAGTTCGAGAGTGGCATGACGGGTAGTGCCGTCGATCGGGTCCACCTCCCGGGCCGACGCCACCTCGCCGGGAACCACGACAATCCGCAGGTGGCCGTCCATGCGCACGACCACGGCCACCTCCGCTGCGGTGGCCCCGTCGACCACGAAGCACTTGGTTCCCGACAGGACCAAGGAATCGCCGTCGGGGACGGCCGTGGCCCTGACCTGGCCGGGATCCCAGGTTCCGGCTCCTTCGTCCAGGGCCAGAGTTCCCGTGGCTCCGGTGACTCCAGCGGCCACCGGGGCCAGGAAGCGCTCCTGCTGCTCCAGCGTGCCAGCATGCAGGACTGCCGGGGCGAAGTGGGCCAGCGTGGCCGCGAAAGGCCCGGGAGCAACATGGCCGCCCATTTCCTCGAGCAGGATGGCCAATTCGACCCAGCCGTGGCCAAGCCCTCCGACCGCTTCCGGGAGACACAGGGCCGACCAGTCCAGGCCGGTCAGGGTCTCCCAAAGCCCGTCGGCCGAGTCGGACCCCTCGGTGACGCCTCGGGCGAGCGAGGTAGGTGCCTCGCTCTCCAGGACCTCTCGGGCGATCCGCTGCAGTTCCCGTTGGTCGTCGGTCAGTTCGAAGTCCACGTGCTCATCCCCGGGGAAGGCCCAGCACGCGCTCGGCCACGATGTTGCGCTGGATCTCGCTGGTGCCGCCGCTGATCGTTCCGGCGAACGTGAAGAGGTAACGGTCCGACCACGACACGGCTCCCCTGTCGGTCTCGTAGGGGAAGCGGAGGGTCGGGTCGACGGCCTGGTCCAGGGCGTCGGGACCTAGCGTCTCGAGCACCAAGGCGGCCAGTTCCTGCTGGGCCTCCGAGCCCATCAACTTCAAGATGGACTGCTCGGCCGGGACCAGTCCCCGCTGCTGCTTGGCCAGTTGGCGGTACCCCAGCAGTCGGATGGCGTGGGAGTCCATGATCGAACGGCCCATCCGGTCCAGGACGACGTCGTCGTCGGCGTGGGGCGTGCCATGCAGCCCCGCCAGGGCGTCGTCCAGCATGTTGTCGAGGCTCTGGGACCACATGACCCACAACATGGCCCGTTCGTGGGCGAGGGCTCCGTTGCACACCCGCCACCCGTCGTTGAGGTCGCCGATCAGGTTTGCCGAAGGGACGAGCACATCGTCGAAGAAGACCTCGTTGAAGTCGACGTGGTCGGGGCCACCCAGGTCGGGGAAGGGCCGCCGGTCGAGGCCCGGAGTGTCGGTCTCGATGATCAGGGCGGAGATGCCCTTGTGCTTGGGCGCATCCGGGTCGGTCCGTACGAAGACCAGGAGCACGTCGGCATCGTGGGCACCCGAGGTCCACACCTTCTGGCCATTGACGACGAAGCGGTCGCCGTCAGGTACTGCCCGTGTGGTCAATGCGGCCAGGTCGCTTCCGGCACCCGGCTCGCTCATCCCGAGTGCAGCGGTCTTCTCGGCCCGCATGATGGGTACTGCCCAGCGTTCGACCTGCTCGGCGCTGCCGAAGGAGACGATGGAGGCGCTGACGATGCCGAGCCCCTGGGGATTGAAGCTCCGGGTCACGTGCCGTCGCCCGAGTTCCTCCAGGTACACCATCTGTTCGAAGAGGCTGGCGTTCCGGCCTCCCAGCTCCGGAGGGTAGAGAGGAGTCAGCCAACCGTCGTCGAACATGCGACGCTGGAACTCCCTGGCCCAGGCGGGGATGTCGGCGCTGGATCCGGGCCGCTCGGCGGTCAGTGACGGGTCGGGAAGGTTGGCTCCCAGCCAGCCGATGAACTCGTCTCGGAACGCCTCAGTGTTCTCGTCGTAGCCGAGTTGCATCCTTGGCGTGTTCCCTTTCGTGTCCTGAGCCTTGAACGCTACGAACGCTGCGGTTCTCGGTCAAACAGGGGTCCGAGCGGGATCGCCGTATGGAATCCGTGTCGGGGGGGGCGCTACCCTCGAGAAATCGCTGGCCAGCGAAGTATCCCGAAGGGGGCAAAGCAGGAGATGAAAACACATTTCGTGGCACCCGTGGTCCTGGTGGCGCTCCTTGCAGGGGGGTGCGGCAACTCCGGAAGTGACGATGAAGGCCCTGCCGCGGCCGCTCCGACCACCACTGCTGCTGCCACCACCACTGCAGCGCCCACCACCACGACAACGACGGCCGCCCCGACAACGACGGCCGCCCCGACAACGACGGCCGCCCCGGCCACCACGGCTGCCCCGACAACGACGGCCGCCCCCACCACCACGGCTGCCCCCACCAC